>Ga0302306_10000498_pt1 | contig 24926 bp, 10 predicted proteins | sample III_Palsa_E3_1_FD_198761 | JGI IMG/M metagenome (GOLD analysis project Ga0302306, IMG submission 198761) | Peat permafrost microbial communities from Stordalen Mire near Abisko, Sweden - III_Palsa_E3_1 | ecosystem: Environmental > Terrestrial > Soil > Palsa > Peat permafrost | place: Sweden...
ATATAGTATACTTCAGTAGTTGGTCCGAGAGGATGATCAGCCACACGCGGAGTAGAGCAGTCTGGATAGCTCACAAGGCTCATAACCTTGGGGTCACGGGTTCAAATCCCGTCTCCGCACCAATGTTTTTTTGTCCAAAAACAAAAGTATAGTTAATGACTAATTAACTAAAAGAATTCTACTCAACTTTTTTTGGTTGGATAGGAGATAGCAAAGAAAAAGTAAGAATGAATTTCTTATATACTATACTATAGTATGATCGTGGGCGGATAGCGGGAATCGAACCCGCGTCTTCTCCTTGGCAAAGAGAAATTTTACCATTCGACCATATCCGCAATTTCTTTCTTCCTGATACGCACGCAATATGTTCACACATATATGACATATACAATATGTCATATATGCGTCTGGATCATATTTGTGCAAGGTCATATATTTTGATTTTCTAGTAAACCTTGCATATATTTTGATTTTCTAGTAAACCTTGCATACTGCAGTATAGAATTTAGATACTTCTAGTATCTAGGTGAAATAAGATTTTTATTTTTTGAAATTCAGATAAGAAAATCTGAATATTGAATTATATCTAATGAATCAATTTTCATAACTCAGATTCAATCTAAATATGTCTCACAATCTAATATGTCTCATAATCTAAATTGATTCGCAGAAGTGATGGGGGAAAATATAAAATAAATTCAAGAAATGAGAGAATTAAGAATCGCTACTAAGAAGACTAATCCAATCCATAATGATGTACCGGAAAATAGAACATTTTTGTTACTTGACCAACCGTCAGAAGAAGCAAATACAAGAGGTACACTAATCAGTAAGACTGATGAAGTCGCAATCAGTGCAAAAACAGCTAATTGGAAAGCAATAGTCATCTAATCCTCCAAGCTACTAAAAAATGAATTATACAATTGACCCCTCACTTAGTTTAAATTGTAATAATATTAATATATATACAATATGATTAATATATATACAATATGGAATGGAAGGTTTTCATTATAAATCAAATGATTCTTTTCTTTAAAACTTAATACTTGATTTGAACATGAAGTAGAGTCGACTTTCGTTTTCATTTGAAAAACAGGCATACTCGTTCATATATCTATGTATACTTTATACATAGATATCTCGAAATGGTTAAGATTAATAATTAATATAGGAGATGGATAGATAATTAGTTACTCATCTCATATGAGTAATATATGGTATTATTTTATTCGTAGGAATAAGATATAGATTATCTTTGGGAGAGATGGCTGAGTGGTTGATAGCTCCGGTCTTGAAAACCGGCATAGTTCTTCGAACTATCGGGGGTTCGAATCCCTCTCTCTCCAATTATTTATTGCAAAAATAGGTTTCTTTCATTTGTTTTTTTCCCTTATCCTTTCTTTCACAGAAAGGAAGGCTCGGCTAGATGGAATAGCCGAGCCAGAACCGAAAAAAAACAATAGATATAGAAAATCTCAGTTAAGAGGAGTCATGAAAAGAACGGGTTCCAAATCACGATCGATTCCTTTTTCAAACCCTGCTGCAGCTGCACGAGCCCTTCCCGCATGCCACAAATGTCCTACAAAAAAGAAGAACCCTAGAACAAAATGAGAGGTCGCTAACCAACTTCTAGGAGAAACATAATTGACTGCATTGATCTCCGTAGCTACACCACCCACAGAATTTAAAGAACCTAAAGGAGCATGAGTCATATATTCTGCCGAACGTCGTTCTTGCCAAGGTTGGATGTCTTTTTTTAGCCTGCTCAAGTCCAAACCATTTGGACCCCTTAGAGGTTCTAACCAAGGAGCACGAAGATCCCAAAAACGCATTGTTTCTCCTCCAAAAATAACCTCTCCAGTCGGGGAACGCATTAGATATTTACCTAAACCAGTGGGTCCTTGTGCGGACCCCACATTAGCTCCAAGACGTTGGTCTCTAACTAGAAAAGTAAATGCTTGAGCTTGAGAAGCTTCTGGTCCAGTGGGTCCATAAAACTCACTAGGATAAGCGGTATTATTGAACCAGACAAAACAACAAGCAATGAAACCAAAGACAGATAAAGCACCTAAACTATAAGACAAATAAGCCTCTCCAGACCATACAAATGCACGGCGAGCCCATGCGAAGGGTTTGGTTAAGATATGCCAAATTCCACCAAGTATACAAATGGAACCTAACCATATATGTCCACCAATTATATCTTCTAAATCGTCTACACTAACAATCCATCCTTCTCCTCCAAAAGGAGATTTGAGTAAATAACCAAAAATGATGCTGGGGCTAAGAGTTAAGTTGGTAATTTTTCTTACATCTCCCCCACCTGGAGCCCAGGTATCATATACGCCTCCAAAATAAACAGCTTTAAATACCAGAAGAAAAGCACCTAGACCTAACAAAATTAGGTGAATGCCCAAAATTGTAGTCATTTTATTTCGATCTTTCCATATATAACCGAAGAATGGAAAAGATTCTTCAAGAGTTTCAGGTCCAAGAAGAGCATGATAAATACCGCCAAAACCTAAGACTGCAGAGGAAATTAAGTGAAGTACTCCAGATACAAAGTATGGAAAGGTGTCTATAACTTCTCCTCCAGGACCTACCCCCCAACCTAAAGTAGCTAGGTGTGGAAGTAAAATTAATCCTTGTTCGTACATAGGTTTCTCTGGTACGAAATGAGCCACTTCAAATAAATTCATTGCTCCGGCCCAGAATACGATTAATCCGGCATGAGCTACGTGAGCTCCAAGTAGTTTACCGGACAAATTAATAAGTCGAGCATTCCCGGCCCACCAAGCAAAACCGGTGCTTTCTTGGTCACGGCCAGCTAAAGCTAAAGTTCCATTAAAGAGCGTTTCCACGTGGTAAAACCTCCTCAGGGAATATAAGGTTTTCATGAGGCTGATCCTGAGCCGCCATCCAAGCACGAATACCTTCGTTTAAAAGAATATTTTTTGTGTAGAAAGTCTCAAATTCAGGATCTTCCGCTGCACGGATTTCTTGGGAAACAAAGTCATAGGCACGTAGGTTCAGAGCAAGACCCACTACCCCAATAGCACTCATCCATAAACCGGTTACTGGTACAAATAGCATAAAGAAATGTAACCAACGTTTATTGGAAAAAGCAACCCCAAAGATTTGGGACCAAAATCGGTTAGCAGTGACCATCGAATAAGTCTCTTCGGCTTGAGTTGGGTTAAAAGCACGGAATGTATTTGCACCATCACCATCTTCGAATAGAGTATTTTCCACAGTAGCACCGTGAATAGCGCATAGCAGAGCCGCACCTAATACTCCGGCAACTCCCATCATGTGAAATGGGTTCAATGTCCAATTATGAAATCCTTGGAAGAAGAGGATGAATCGAAATATAGCTGCTACGCCAAAACTCGGTGCAAAGAACCAACCAGATTGACCCAGTGGATAAATTAGGAATACGGAAACAAAAACAGCGATTGGACCAGAGAATGCAATTGCATTATAAGGTCGCAATTGAACAGATCGAGCAATTTCGAATTGACGTAACATGAAACCTATTAGTGCGAAAGCACCGTGGAGAGCAACAAAAGTCCACAGACCTCCTAATTGACACCAGCGGGTAAAATCTCCTTGTGCTTCAGGGCCCCATAATAGCAACAAAGAATGTGCTAGACTATTCGCAGGAGTAGAAACTGCAGCAGTTAAAAAATTGCAACCTTCCAAATAGGAACTAGCTAATCCATGAGTATACCATGAAGTTACAAAAGTTGTACCTGTAAACCAACCCCCTAAAGCAAAATAAGCACAAGGAAAGAGCAATAGGCCAGACCACCCTACAAAAACAAAACGGTCCCTTCGTAACCAATCATCCATAATATCAAATAAATCATTTTGATCTTTGGTAAATCTACCAAGGGCTATAGTCATAGTGATCCTCCTGTTCAATTACTTTAACCATTTTCGAACATCTCATGTTAATTTTAAGGCATATGATAGTTCAATTATCTATGGACGATTTCTCCTTCAACGCCTTTTTATTTACAACGGGTTTCGAAGATATAAGTTCGTTTTTTCTATTAAGCCACAAAAAAATCTAGGTAAATCCATAAACTGGATCGATTTCATGCTTATTTAGAATATTGAAATCCTGAGCTGTCCTATGACTCATATGTCAGTTAGAATATATCTTTTAACGAGCCAAACCAAAATAACAAAAAATTTCCTATTTTTTCCTACTATTAAATAGAATATGAAATAATGGTATACTTCAATTCAAAATCCTTTTCTTCCATTCCTTCATTATTGTATTGACAATACAACAAAACAATATTGATTGGATTTTGAAGTCAAGAAAAGATATTTCAAAATAGATTTTTTATATGTAGCAGAAAGGAATAACAATTTATTTCTATGAAATAAATATCGAGTAAATCGAGTAACAAGAATATCAACTCGTAAATATTCGCAAATTCTTGCTTTACCGTGGTCTAAGGAAATAAAAAGAATCCGCTTGTGCTTATAGAATTTCACTTATTATCTATCGAATTTATATATCAGAATAGCTGATATAGTCATTATTCAATGAGTCAGGTCCACTTACTTTTGATTTTTTTTTGAAGATAGCTTATTTTCTAAGATTTTTAAGATAGCTTAATTTTTTAAGAAGAATGTAGAAAGAAATAATAACACTTTTTTGGTTTGCAAATAAATAATTGAATTGAATATTTCGAATATTCTCGAATATATCGGTTACACCTTCCAGAACACCAAATGAAACATGAAGAGGGTTATGTCACTATGGGCAGATTACTCCTAAGAAAATTCAATTACTCATAATTAGTCATTAATATCCCTTTTTTGAAATATAATTAAAAAACTACAAAAAATGCAAATTCATTATATGACTTATTTTTTCTAAAAAAAAAAGAGTTTGCTTGAAAAACAAGGTAGAAAACTTGAGTTTAGTGGAAAAGGTCCTTCCTTGGATTTGAACTGATGACTTTTGGTTTCAAAAACCCTTTTCTACCATACGAAAAGGCGAGGAAAAAGGCTAGTATGATTTCAGAGAATGAGAACTGAGGTTATTGTCTATGTCGATTGTTGACCTCTCTCTAGAGTAGAATCAGCTGGGAAGTCGGAGAGAAGGTGGTTTACCCTCTGGCAGATGTTACTTTGTCGGATTCTTCAAATTTCCTATGAATTCTTATTAGTGCTAAGGAAAAAAACCTTTTTATAAAAAATATTATTTGTTTTTCAATAAAAAAAAGTATCATTCAATGCTTACTGCTGAAAAGTTATCACATGGATGTAATCTTACGAAATTAATAGCAGAAACAGCCTTTTATCAGATTTGAACTGATGACTTACACCTTACTATGGCGTTACTCTACTACTGAGTACTACTGAGTTAAAAGGGCATAGAAATTCGATTAATGAATTAGCCATTTTCATTTTGCATTAGAAGAGGTTTGTATATAAGGTTCCCATAATATATATAATATGTTAACATATATATTATTAATTTATTATATATAAATTATAAATTTATTTATAGATTCTATTTATTCTATATAAATAGAATTATAGTAAATTTCAAAGATTTGCATAAAATGTATACTCTATAGTGAACAATATATGCCTATAAGGCATAAGAATTTATTCAGAAACAATCAATTTTTTTATAGCAAAATAGGGTAAATTTGGAATTTCGTATTCTTGTTTCTTTTATTTTTTTTATTTATATTAAATAAAAAATGAATTGGTTCAAGTCCCACTTTTTGACTTATTATCATGAGTCATAACAATATTCATTTGATTGCAAGATGTACTAATTCCACATTGATATTAATTCAAGATATTTTATTGAATTGAATGATGAAGAATTTCATACTAGGAACGGAAAAAGCGAATCTTTATGAAATATAAAATAGAAAAAGTGTGCAGTAGTAATAAATATATTTGATCTGAACATCAAATGAAGCAACAAGTTCCGATTTAATTCAAATTGAAGTAAAAAGAAATTGTACTCTTCTAGCAGACCGATTAAATAATTACTTGAATTGAAGGAATCCTTCAACCTACCTCTTTTCATTAGATTTTTTTTCGTTATAATTTAGCATAGGATAATTCATGAATGAACTATCAAATCAAAAAATTCTACGCAATCCTAACATAAAAATAGGAAATACTTTTTGGATCAAGTCATAAAAAAAGAAAATAAATCATAAAAAAAGAAAATAAAAAATGGGATCAAAAATATGATGACAAAAATGATCAAAATATAAAGAAAAATAATAGAAAAGTCTATTGACAGTCAAAAAATACATATTATAATTTGAGTACTGACTGATGACGACGTGTGGGCAGATTCGCCCTCATCGTCTAGTGGTTAGGACATCTCTCTTTCAAGGAGGCAGCGGGGATTCGATTTCCCCTGGGGGTAAGATAAAAAGTTGATATTCATTTTTCAATAAACCTAAGATTCATTCTCCCAGGTTTACTAAGAAACCTGGGTTTAATTCTTCTAGAATTAATCCTTCCACCCAGGGTCGATGCCCGAGCGGTTAATGGGGACGGACTGTAAATTCGTTGACGATATGTCTACGCTGGTTCAAATCCAGCTCGGCCCAATAAAGCTACTTTATGAATTCATATGTTATATATGAATGATATAACGGAATTGCCTCAAATTCAATATTTGAAATTTCTTTTTATTTAAGACTTTCAATAAAAGGTCAAACCATTCATTAAATTAATGGGAAGACTCCATGTATTTCTATGCATATAGAATATGAATTCTCATAAATTTTTCTTTCTAAGTTCTAAGAATTTAGATTCATGATAGTTTTTGAAGTTTCAATCAATAAAGTATTACTCAAATTTCAGAAAGTTTCATGAAATGAAAAAAGAGTCTATTCCTCTTAATGAGCAGATAAAAAATCTGTTATTGAATAAAACAATAACAGATTACTAGTAATCTGTGTCACTCTCACTATAGTCTATATTCATATGTGAATATGATCAAAATATATCTATCATTTTGGACTTTCGTACAGCTGAATGGGATGATATTCATATTACCCTTATGAATATGTATACCATACACCTTGCTTTGCTGGGATTGTAGTTCAATTGGTCAGAGCACCGCCCTGTCAAGGCGGAAGCTGCGGGTTCGAGTCCCGTCAGTCCCGAACTAGAATCCGAAATATTCATCCATTTTTCTTTCCTTTTTCCACGAAAAAGGGAGGCAGAAAACAAGCAAGATCTCAATTTTCATAATTATTGAAATGATTAAATATTGGACTGAATATCTCTTTTGTTTTCATTTTGCATTTATCACCCAGATAAATATTGATCAGAAATCTCATTTTTTTTGACTACAATCTATTGATCGATAAGGTAGAGATTTCTAATATATTGATTCGTAGAATCAATAGTATTCATTTAGTCTTTTATTTATACCATTGACTCTCGTCGTATTTTTTTTTTCGACTGTTCTTGATCAATGAAATCATAGTATTTTTTTATAATATAAAAGTTTTCTTTTTTTTTTTTCTCAAAATTTGAGAAAAATAAAAAGTTTTATTCTTTGTATTTTTTGATCAAAAAATAAACTTTGTATAATTACCTTAACGAAAAAAGTACTTTTCATATTAAACTACATCTCTTTTAGTCCCCATTTTTTTTGTATATGCTTGCTATTCTCATTCAAATAGCAGACTTAATTTGAAATGTATAAATTTCATTCCAAATCCCAAAAAGGAGAGACTTACTAAAATAAAAGAGAAGACCAAGAATTCAACCTTTTCAGTTAATTTCTTGGAATTTTTGTCTCTTCTTTATTCCCATCGTACTTCTAGTCTTTGTTTGGATATGTGTGTGACTGACCTATATAATTTCAGTCATATAAAAATCCTTAATCGCATTGAATTGCAAATTCAAAGAAATTGAAAAGTATAAAAAAAAGTAAGGATAATTTTATTAAGATAAGCAAGACAAACATTAGGCTATAAGACAAAAAAAGTGGAAAAGGACTAATCCAATAAAAAAATCCCATTTTCAAATTAGTATGGGTAAAAGATCTTCCTATACTATTAAATTATCAACGATGAATCGATTTGATAGATCAGATATCCTTTATTCAAAATAAGGATCCGATTCCAAATTATCAGGATGCAAGCAAGCCATCCTATTGGATTTCATTTATTTATAGTAGTTTAATATCTCCTTTCTATGGGATTATATCCCGAGTTATTGCAAAAACAAAAAAAGGAAAAATGAGATTATGGAAGTAAATATTCTCGCATTTATTGCTACTGCACTGTTCATTCTAGTTCCTACTGCTTTCTTACTTATTATCTACGTAAAAACAGTCAGTCAAAATGATTAATTTGACTCAAACTTGAATTGAAAATTCTTAACAATTCAATCATTAAAGAAATAAAAGAAAGCGATTAAAAAAAAGAGAATCCCAAGTCTTAAGTAAAACGAACGATCAAATTCGAATTATCTACTGCGATAGAAAGAAGTATATTCTATCGCAGTAGAGAGTTTTTTCTATTTTTTATAGATTATCTTGTGAAAGAGAGACAAGCTTTTATTGAATAAAGCTTCGTAAGATGATTGATGTAAAAGGATCTAAGAGACAATTGATATCATTCGATTACTCGATTGATTTCTCAAAAAATTCTCCTAATTCAAATTAAAGTCCACTCCTTCCCCATACTACAAGGGAAAGTGAAAATGTAAAGACTACCATTAAAGCAGCCCAAGCAAAACTTACTAAATCCATGTGATTTGTGTCTCCTATTTATATGAAGTAATTATTCCATTATTGATCAATAATCATAGTCCAATTAATAGTGGAGAGTCAAAATAGGATTCTAATTTATAAGGCTATTGATAAACCAATAAAAAAATAGAAAGTACTTAATACTAGATAGAATTTCTCGTGGAAAGCCTTAAGGACAAATCTGACATACAAACTCTTTTCTTTTTTTATGAAAAAAAAGATATCCAAATGTATTATCAAGATACATAATTATCCATTATTGTATATCTTAAATATTTTCTATTTAACCTAAGCTTACTGTCTCTCTTTCTATGAGAGAAAAAACAAGGAGTTGTCACTACAACTCTTAAATCCATTCCTTTATTTTTTTGAATTCCACTGGACAAGTTTTTCTACTTTGTCGAATTAAGAATTCGACAAATAAAGTATCAAGAAATTCTTTGTCCCTAGTTATACAGGACAAGAATTTGTCCAATTTTATTAGTAGGATATAGAAAAAGAAATTGAAAGTATCTTGTTGAAAAGGCGACACCCAGATTTGAACTGGGGATAAAGGATTTGCAGTCCCCTGCCTTACCGCTTGGCCATGCCGCCAAATCCAATCCAAAATCCATAAAAATAATTCAATTCTTTTTTTTTTTTTTTTATTTGCTTATCTCTTTCCAAAAAAAAGGGGAGGATTTCTGGTTTTTATTGGATTCATTCAATTGAAATCATTTTCTTTGACGAATTTTATTTCAAAACACATACATACATACTCTTTCAATTAAGAACTTTTTCCCTTTATCTATTGAAGAATTCTTCAATAGATAAGAAAAGTATTTCCGGTGATAGATTTCAGAATTTAGGTCAAATTGGAACCATTAACTAGAATTTTTTGGAATTCTAGTTATTCTTGTCTTGATTTCATTTTGGTTTTTTTTTATCTTTCTTAAAGTAAAAAAAAGTAACGAAGGATTCTTGAATTTCAATTGATATAATATCTTCCATTTTGTTTCATTTCCTTAATGGGATAAACAAAATCAAATTGATTTATGACTAATTAGTATCAATTACTTAAGTCAAATCTTTTTCAATTAGGAATTATAATCAATTTTGAATTTATATGTAAACCTCAGAACAGAAAAAATGACATAGATTCTAAGTCATTTTCTTTCTTATGTATAATATCCCTAGCTAAAGCAAATTTTTCTTTTATTTTGCACTGCATCGAAAGTATTGAATACAAAAGAAATTATGAAGGTTATATCATCTTCCATTAAAGCATATAAGGTGTTATTTGAGATATCCGCTGTAGAAGTAGGCCAAGATCTCTATTGGTAAATAGTAGATTTACAAATCCATGCCCAAGTACTTATCACTTCTTGGTTGTAATTGAATACTAATTTATTCAATTCTAGGAATATATTATTTTTAGTCATAATAGACTATTACGACTAATAAAATACAAAACAAAAAGATTTTCTGAATTTTTTTGAACATAACATAAAGTGTATTAAATCAAACTTTCCAGTTTGCTTGACTATTCTGTCTTTTTATCATTCATTTCATAAAATCTAGGTTCAATCATGAATCTTTAGCATCCAATCAGATCATACTAGCTGGAATAATAAAGAGTAGATTTCCATTCAAAAAAAGAAAGAAAAGAGGGGTAAGATGCATTTTATCTATATTTTATATAGATAAAGATTGCATAATTGGAAGAAAGTAGCAGAATTTTGTTCCGGGAATATCTTATCAATCCCTTTCCATTCCATTTTCTTACGTTTTTTTCGGAGGTTTTTCTTCATTATTCCATTTCATCTCAATTTATTTATATTACTCAATTTATTTATATTATATGTCGAAAATCGATATATGGAGTTCACTAAAATTTCATGTGATTTAGCAAACAGAATAGAAATTCCATCATTACTAGATTGTTCTATAGATATTACTAGATTGTTCTATAGATAGGGAGTCGATGAATAGTAAGCAACTAATGGGATTTTTTTCGATAATATAGTAAGAGATGATTTGGAATGGAAATGGGGGAATGTCCACAATACCTGGGTTTAATCAGATACAATTTGAGAGCTTTTGCAGATTTATTACTAAAGGCTTGAGGGAAGAATTTGATAAGTTTCCAAAAGAAAAAATCGAAGATATAAATCAAAATATAGAATTTCGATTATTTGTGGAAAGATATCAATTGGTAGAACCCTTGATAAAAGAAAGAGATGCTATTTATGAATCACTTACATATTCTGTAAGATTATATGTACCCGCGGGATTAACTCGAAAAACCAGTAGAAAAATGCGAGAACAAACCGTTTTTATAGGAAACATTCCTATAATGACTTCCTTAGGAACTTTTCTAATAAATGGAATATCTAGGACTGTAATAAATCAAATATTGCAAAGCCCTGGTATTTACTACCGTTCAGAATTGGACCATAAGGGAGTTACTGTCTATACCGGCACTATAATATCAGATTATGGAGGAAGGTTCAAGTTAGAAATGGATAGAAAAGCAAGGATATGGGCGCGTGTGAGTAGGAAACAAAAAATATCTATTCTACTTCTATTATCAGCTATGGGTTTGAATCTGAAAGAAATTCTCGATAATGTTTGTTACCCTGAGATTTTCTTGTCTTTCCTGAATGATAAGGAACTTTTTTTTAACATTAGTTCAAAAGAAAATGCTATTTTGGAGTTTTATAAAAAGTTATGTTCTATAGAAGAGGAAGATATGGTATTTTCAGAGTCCTTATATAAGGAGTTACAAAATAAATTTTTTAAACAAAAATGCGAATTAGGAAGGATTGGTCGACGAAATATGAACCGGAGACTCAATCTTGATATACCTCAGGACAATATATTTTTGTTACCACGGGATATATTGGCTGCTGCTGATCATTTGATTGGAATGAAATTGGAAATGGGTACACTTGATGATATGAATCACTTGAAGAATAAACGTATTCGTTCTGTAGGAGATCTCTTACAGGATCAATTCAGATTGGCTCTCTCTCGTTTAGAAAACGCGGTTCGGAATACTATACGTGTAGCAATCTCTCATAATAAATGGATACAAAGTCCTCAAAATTTGGTAATTTCAACTTCATTAACAACTACTTATGAATCGTTTTTTGGCCTCCACCCCTTATCGCAAGTTTCAGATCAAACAAATCCATTAGCACAAGTAGCTCATGGGCGAAAATGGAGTTTTTTGGGTCCTAGAGGACTAACAAGTCAGACTGCTAGTTTTCGGATACGAGATATCCATCCTAGCTACTATGGACGTATTTGTCCAATTGATACATCCGAAGGTATTAATGTTGGACTTATTGGATCCTTAGCTATTCATGCACGGATTGGTCGTTGGGAATCTATAGAAAGTCCGTTTTATCAAATATCTGAGAAAAAAGAAGGACAGATGGTTTATTTATCACCAACTAGAGATGAATATTCTATGATAGCAGCAGGAAATTCTTTGTGCTTGAATCAGGGTATTCAAGAAGAAGAGGTTGTTCCCGCTCGATACCGTCAAGAATTCCTTACTATTGCGTGGGAACAGATTCATCTTAGAAGCATTTTTCCCTTCCACTATTTTTCTATTGGAGCTTCTCTTATTCCTTTTATCGAGCATAATGACGCGAATCGAGCCTTAATGAGTTCTAATATGCAGCGCCAAGCAGTTCCGCTTTGTCAGTCGGAGAAGTGTATTGTTGGAACTGGTCTAGAAGGCCAAACGGCTGTAGATTCGGGGTTTTCAGTTATAGCTGAGCATCAGGGAAAGGTCTTTGATACTGATAGTCACAAGATCTTTTTTTCAAGGAATGGAAATACTGAAAGTATTCCTTTAGTTAAGTATCAAGGTTCCAACAAAAAAACTTTTATCCATCAAAAATCCCGGGTTCAAGGAGGTCAATGCGTTAAAAAAGGTCAAATTTTAGCGGACGGTGCCGCTACAGTTGGTGGGGAACTCGCTTTAGGAAAAAATATATTAGTAGCTTATATGCCGTGGGAGGGTTATAATTCTGAAGATGCGGTACTAATTAGCGAACGTCTGATATATGAAGATATTTTTACTTCTTTTTATATTCGAAAATATGAGATTAAGACTTATATGACAAATCAAGGCGCTGAAAGAATCACTAAGGGAATACCCCATCTCGAGACTCATTTTCTCCGCAATTTGGATAGGAATGGGATTGTGATGGTGGGATCTTGGGTAGAAACAGGTGATATTTTAGTAGGTAAATTAACGCCAACAGAGGATGAATCGTTCCCAGAGGACAGATTTTTAGGGGCTATGCTTGGCACAGAATTATCTTCTACAGAAGAAACTTCTGTAAGACTACCTATAGGCGGAAGAGGTCTTGTTATTGATGTCAAATGGATTGAGAAGGACAGTTCCAGTGATATTTTAGAAATGGTTTCTGTATATGTTTTACAGAAACGTCAAATCAAAGTAGGTGATAAAGTAGCTGGAAGACATGGGAATAAAGGTATCATTTCCAAGATTTTGCCTAGACAAGATATGCCCTATTTGCAAGATGGAACACCTGTTGATATGGTCTTCAATCCCTTGGGAGTACCTTCACGAATGAATGTGGGCCAGATATTTGAATGCTCACTTGGATTAGCAGGGGATCTCCTAAAGAGACATTATCGAATAGCACCCTTTGATGAAAGATATGAGCAAGAGGCTTCGAGAAAACTAGTGTTTTCTGAATTATATGAAGCCAGTAAACAAACAAAAAATCCATGGGTTTTTGAACCCGAATACCCTGGAAAAAGCATAATATTTGATGGAAGAACAGGAGATCCTTTTGAACAACCTGTTCTAATAGGAAAGTCCTATATCCTAAAATTAATTCATCAAGTGGATGATAAAATCCATGGACGTTCTACTGGGCCTTACACACTTGTTACACAACAACCCGTTAGAGGAAGGGCCAACCGAGGGGGACAACGCGTAGGAGAAATGGAAGTTTGGGCTCTAGAAGGATTTGGTGTTGCTCATATTTTACAAGAAATGCTTACTTATAAATCTGATCATATTAGAACTCGTAAAGAAGTATTAAATACTATGCTTATTGGAGGAAGAGCACCTAACCCTCAGGATGATGTTCCAGAATCTTTTCGAGTACTCGTTCGAGAACTACGATCTTTGGCTCTAGAATTGAATTATTTCTTTGTATCTGAAAAGAACTTCCAGATTCATAGGAAGGAAGTGTGATCTGAATTAATCATTATTTCAATCTTATTTTATGATTGACCAGTATAAACATCAAAAACTTCAAATTGGACCAGTTTCTCCTCAACAAATAAAGGCTTGGGCGACCAAAATCCTACCTAATGGGGAAATAATACTTGGAGAGGTAACAAAAATTCAGACTTTTCATTATAAAAGTAATAAACCAGAAAAAAATGGATTGTTTTGCGAAAGAATCTTTGGACCCATAAAAAGTGGATTTTGTGCGTGTGGAAAATATAAATATAAAGAGATTGGGGCTGAAAAAGAAAACCCAAGATTTTGTGAAGAATGTGGAGTAGAATTTGGTAATTCTCGAGTACGAAGATATCAAATGGGGTACATCAAACTCGCATGTCCAGTGACTCATGTGTGGTATTTAAAACGTCTTCCTAGTTATATCGCAAATCTTTTAGATAAATCCCTTAAGGAATTAAAAAGCCTAGTATATTGCGGTGTGTGATTTGATCAAAATTCTCATTTGACAGGTTCGAATTGAGAAACTGTCATCCCGTTCGATCCAATTGGGATGCCCTGGCTCTGACATGTGTTTTGGAAGAAATAACATGAAACTTAGGATTTTGAGTATATTCTATACTTCCAATTTAAAGGGGAATTAATCCATGGTCGATTCTGTAATAGATAAACAGGAATAGCTAGTTATACCTTGTGAAAATCTTTTGAAATGGGATTTATCATTCCATTTCTTTCAGAGAAATATTTTGCTTAAGCAAGCAAATATAGTATGGTTACAGGAGTTTATCTATCGCATATATACTTCAAGGGATATTAAGGCATAACCGTCGAGGTGAGTAGGTAGGGACCTAAAAGATTAAATGGAATGAGATATAGACAAATAAATCCCGTATGAATTCAAAAATCAGAAATCTTTATCAGAAGTCTTTAAGAGAATTCATCAGGGAAGTAGACTACTCAATAATTTGACATTCTTATTTAATTCATTCATCAAATTCAAGTAAAGAAAGAATGAATCAATGAGAGATTTGTTTTTACTGGGAACTTGAGTAAAGAGTAGTTCTTTTTCAGTTTTTTCAAAAAAGTCTAAAAATAAGAGAGAACTCTTTTTTTCTTTATTTAGTTAGTGCAACTACTTAAGCCGGATGAGAGGAAACCTTCACGTCCGATTTTCAAAGGGGGAATCCTATAGGAACCTATCTTGATTCTTCTTTTGCTAGGCCCATAGCTAAAAAACCGACTTTCTTACGATTAAGAGGTTTATTCGAATATGAAATCCAATCCCGGAAATACAGCATTCCAATTTTTTTTAGTACCCAGGGTTTCAAGACATTTCAAAATCGAGAAATTTTGATAGGAGCTGATGCTATTAGAGAGCAATTAGCTGATTTAGATTTGCGAATTATTATCGAGAATTCATTAGTAGAATGGGAAGAATTAGCAGACGAGGAATCTACTGAAAATGAATGGGAAAATCAAAAAATTCAAATAAGAAAGAATTTTTTGGTTAGACGTATGGGATTAGCTAAACATTTTCTTCAAACAAATATAGAACCTGAATGGATGATTTTGTATTTATTACCAGTTCTTCCTCCCGAATTGAGACCCATTATTCAAATAGATGGGGGTAAGCTAATAAGTTCGGATATTAATGAGCTCTATAGAAGAGTTATTCGTCGGAATGATCTTCTTAGCGATTTATTAGCCCCAAGTATATCTTCGGACAGAAACATTGTAAATTCTCAGGTAAAATTATTACAAGAAGCTGTAGATATACTTCTTGATATTGGGGTCCACGAACCAAGTAAGGATGGTTTTCATAAAGATAAAGTTTACAAATCTTTTTCAGATATAATTGGAGGGAAAGAAGGAAGATTTCGCGAGACTTTACTTGGTAAACGGGTTGATTATTCAGGGCGTTCTGTCATTGTTGTGGGTCCTTCTCTTTCATTACATCAATGTGGATTACCTCGAGAAATCGCAATAGAGCTTTTCCAAGCATTTCTAATCCGCGATCTAATTAGGAAACATTTCGCTTCTAACACAGCGACTGCTAAAAGGCAGATTAAGGAGCGGGAAAAAGAACTTATTGTATGGGAAATACTTCAAGAAGTTATGCAGGGACATCCTGTATTACTGAATAGAGCACCCACTCTGCATAGATTAGGCATATTGGCCTTCCAACCCATTTTAGTGGAGGGGCGTGCTATTTATTTACACCCATTAGTTTGTAAGGGTTTTAATGCAGACTTTGATGGAGATCAAATGGCTGTTCATTTACCTTTATCTTTAGAAGCTCAAGCGGAAGCTCGTTTACTTATGTTTTCTCATATAAATCTGTTATCTCCAGCTATTGGAGATCCTATTTGTGTACCAACTCAAGATATGCTTATTGGACTCTATATATTAACCATGGGAAATCGTCGAGGGATTTGTGCAAATAGGTATAATCTATATAATTGCAGAAACTATCAAAATGAACCAGTTGACAATAAAAACTATAAATATAATAAAGAAAAAGAACCTTATTTTTCTAGCTCATATGATGCACTTGGAGCTTATCGGCAAAAAAGAATCAGTTTAGATAGTCCTTTGTGGCTCCAATCGAAATTAGATCAAGGTGTTATTGGGTCAAACGAAGTTCCCATTGAAGTTCAATACGAATCTTTGGGTACTTCTCATGAGATTTATGGGCATTATCTAATAATAAGAAGTGCAAAAGAAGAAATCCGTTGTATATACATTCGAACCACTCTTGGTCATATTTCTTTTTATCGAGAAATAGAAGAAGCCATACAAGGGTTTAGTCAAATTGATACACTATTTCAATTCAAAAATTAGATTAGGTCATGCCCCTTCTCAGGCGGCGAAATTTCGGGTTTTTCCAATTTCATTAATTTCTTAATTTCTGAATTTCTCCATGAATCAAGAGTAAGATAAAGGATATTCTATCTTCGAATCACTAACTCATGTCTATTGTCGAATCCTACTCAAATAGAGAAGTAATTATGACAAAACAAGATACAAAACAAGCCTTTTACAATAAAGTCATAAATGGAACTGCTATAAAACGACTTATTAGTAGATTAATAGTGCATTTTGGAATGGGATATACATCCTATATCCTAGATCAACTAAAGACTTTAGGTTTCCATCAAGCCACTACTACATCTATCTCATTAGGAATTGATGATCTTTTAACAATGTCATCGAAACAATGGTTAGTTCAAGATGCTGAACAACAGATTTCTATTTTGGAGAAACACCATCATTATGGAAATGTACATGCAGTAGAAAAATTACGTCAATCTATTGAAATATGGTATGCTACAAGTGAATATTTGAGACAAGAAATGAATCCAAATTTTCAGATGACTGATCCTTCTAATCCAGTCTATTTAATGTCTTTTTCGGGAGCTAGGGGAAATGCATCTCAGATACACCAATTAGTAGGTATGAGAGGATTAATGTCAGATCCCCAAGGACAAATGATTGATTTACCCATTCAAAGCAATTTACACGAAGGACTTTCTTTGACTGAATATATAATTTCTTGTTATGGAGCTCGCAAAGGAGTTGTAGATACTGCTATCCGAACAGCAGATGCTGGATATCTTACTCGTAGACTTGTTGAAGTAGTTCAACACATTATTGTACGTAGAAGAGACTGTGGTACTATCCGAGGTATTTCTGTGAGTCCTCAAAATGGGATGACAGAAACCATTTTTGTCCAAACACTAATCGGTCGTGTATTAGCAGATGATATCTATATCGGTCTACGATGCATTGCCACTCGAAATCAAGATATTGGGATTGGACTGGTCAATCGATTTAGAACTTTTCGAACACAATCAATATATATTCGAACTCCTTTCACGTGCAGGAGTACATCTTGGATCTGTCAATTATGTTATGGTCGCAGTCCCACTCATGGTGATTTGGTTGAATTGGGAGAAGCTGTAGGTATTATTGCGGGTCAATCGATTGGGGAACCAGGAACTCAACTCACCTTAAGAACTTTTCATACTGGTGGAGTATTCACAGGTGGTACTGCCCAACATGTACGAACTCCTTTTCATGGAAAAATTAAATTCAATGAGGATTTGCTTCATCCCACACGTACCCGTCATGGGCATCCTGCCTTTCTGTGTTCTACAGATTTCTATGTAACTATAGAGAGTCAAGATATTATCCATAATGTGAGTATCCCCTCAAAAAGTTTGATTTTAGTTCAAAGTGATCAATATGTGGAATCAGAACAAGTTATTGCTGAGATTCGTACTGGAATGTCTACTTTTCCTTTGAAAGAGAGAGTACAAAAACATATTTTTTCGGAATCAGGGGGAGAACTGCACTGGAGTACCGATGTCTACCATACACCTAAACATACATATAGTAATGTGCATCTATTACCAAAAACAAGCCATTTATGGGTATTAGCAGGAAGTCCTTGCAGATCCGATAGAGTATCTTTTCCGGTACACAAGGATCAAGATCAAATGAATGTTGATTCTTTTTCTGTTGAAGAAAGATATATTTCTATTTCTGACCCCTCAAAAACTAATACAAAAACGAATAATGAACTAAGATATAAATTGTTGAATACTTCTAGTAAAGGGGAAATTGTTGAGCATTCACCGACTGATCAAATCATATCGAACAATCATTCGAATTTTATATATCCTTCTATTTTGCAAGAGAAGTCTTATTTCTTGGCGAAAAAGCGAAGAAACCGATTTATTATCCCATTAAAATATGATAAAGAACAAGAAAAAGAACTAATATCCTGTTTTGCTATTTCGATGGAAATACCCATAAACGGTATTTTCCATCGAAATAGTATTCTTGCTTATTTTGATGATCCACGATACAGAAGAAGCAATTCAGGAATTATTCAATATGAAATCGAGTCAATTATAAAAAAAGACGATTTGATTGAGGATCAAGGAATCAAAGAATTTCCGGAATACCAAATGTTGATTGAGGATCAAGAAATACAAGAATTGAGTCCGGAATACCAAATGTTGATTGAATATCAAAAATATAAAATGTTGATTGAGTATCAAAAAATACAAGAATTGACTTTGGAATACCAAACATTGATTGAGAATGAAGGAATCAAAGAATTTCCGGAGTTAATTGAGGATGAAGAAACAGAAGAATTGAGTCCGGAATACCCAAAATTGATTAAGAATGAAGCAATAAAAGAATCTCTGGAATACCAAATGTTAATTAAGGATCCAGAAACACAAGAATTGAGTCTGGAATACCAAACATTGATCGAAGATCAAGGAACACAAGAATTGAGTCCGGAATATGAAACATTGATCGAGGATCAAGGAATCAAAGAATTTTCGGAATACCAAATCTTAATTGAGGATCAAGAAAAAGAAGAATTAAATTCGGAATACCAAACATTGATTGAGAATGAAGAAATCAAAGAATTTACGGAATACCAAATGTTAATTGAGGATCAAGAAAAAGAAGAATTAAGTCCGGAATACCAAACATTGATCGAGGATCAAGAAATCAAAGAATTTACGGAATACCAACCATTGACCGAGGATCAAGGAACACAAGAATTGAATCCGGAATATCAAACATTGATCGAAGATCAAGGAACACAAGAATTTAGCACGGAATACCAAAGTAAAATGGATCCGTTTTTTTTCATTCCCGAAGAAGTGCATATCTTACCGAGATCCTCTTCTATAAGAGTCCGGAACAATAGTATCATTGGAGTAAATACATGGCTCACTTTAAATAAAAGAAGCCGAGTGGGTGGATTAGTCCAAGTGGAGAAAACAAAAAAATATATTGAACTTAAAATCTTTTCTGGATATATTCATTTTCCAGATAAGATATCCAGGCAGAGCGATATTTTGATACTGCGAGAAACAGAAAAAAAAAATTTGAAGAAATTGAAAAAATCGAAAGATTGGATCTATGTTCAAGAGATCACACCTATCAAGAAAAAGTATTTTGTTTCGATTAGACCTGTGATTACATATGAAATACCTGATGAGATTGATTTAGCAACACTTTTCCCTCAGGATCTCTTGCAAGAAAAAGACAATCTCCAATTTCGAATTGTCAATTATTTCCTTTATGGAAATAGCAAGTCAATTCGAATAATTTGTCTTAAAAGTATTCAATTAGTTCGGACTTGTTTAGTATTGAATTGGGACCAAGAACAAAATAGTTCTATAGAAGAAGAGGTTCATGCTTCATTTGTTGAGATAAAGACAAATTATTTAATTCGCAATTTCATCAAAATTGAGTTAATTAAGCCTTCATATATTGGAAAAAGATATGAAAGAGCAAGTTCAGGATTCATTCCTGATAATACATTAGATCCTATTCCTGATAATATATTAGATCGTAGCAATATCAATCCTTTTTATTCCAAGACGAAAATTCAATCATTTAGTCCATTTAGTCAACATCAAGGAACTATGGGTACTTTGTTAAATCGAAACAAATCTTTAATAATTTTGCCATCGTCCAATTGTTCTCAAATGCATCGATTCAAAAAGAATACTGTGAGAAAAAAAAGGAATCCCCTATTCCCATATATATTTGTTTTGGGTCCGCTAGGTACTATTGTATCGAAAATAACGAATTTTTATTCATTTTTTAATTTAGTAACTCATAATGAGATCTTATTAAATAAATATTTTTTTCCGAAATATTTTGATAATTGGTTCGCTTTTTTTGACAATTTGAAAGAGGTTTTCCTGCTACTCAACATCATTTTACTATATATCGATATAGAGAATTTTCAGTTTGATCCATGTGTCATCGCATCTTTTTTGGAACAGATTTTCAAAGTATTGATTCAAATCTATAATATATGTAGAATACTTCAACCTAAAGTTGCTGAATACTGTTTAATAGATGAGAATAGCAGAATTTACAGTCCGGATCCAACGATAGGCTTTTTTTTGAATCCATTCAATTGGAATTGGTACCCTTTCTTTCACGACAATAGTTGGGAAGAGACATCGACAAAAATAAGTCTTGGACAATTTATTTGCGAAAATTTGTGTCTTTTTCAAGACAAACCATATGTCAAAAAATCTGGTCAAATTGTAATTATAAATCTGGATTCCTTAGTTATAAGATCAGCTAAGCCCTATTTGCTCACTTCAGGCACAACCATTCATGGTCATTATGGCGAAATCCTTTATAAAGGAGATGTATTAGTTACATTTCTATATGAAAAATCGAGATCTAGCGATATAACGCAAGGTCTTCCAAAAGTAGAGCAATTTTTCGAAGCGCGTTCGATTGATTTAATATTGATAAACCTAAAAAGGAGGGTTGAAGGTTGGAACGAACGTATACCAAGAATTCTTGGAGTACCTTGGGTTTTCTTCATTGGAGCTGAGCTAACCATAGCCCAAAGTCGTATTTCTTTGGTTAATAAGATCCAAAAGGTTTATCGATCTCAGGGGGTACATATCCATAATAGACATATCGAGATTATTATACATCAAGTAACATCAAAAGTGTTGGTTTCAGAAGATGGAATGTCTAATGTCTTTTTACCTAGAGAGTTAATTGGGTTATTACGAGCGGAACGAGCAGGACGTGCTTTGGATGAATCAATCTTTTATCGGGCAATCTTATTGGGAGTAACAAGAGCCTCTCTAAATACTCAAAGTTTCATATCTGAAGCAAGTTTTCAAGAAACCGCTCGAGTTTTAGCAAAAGCTGCTCTGCGAGGTCGTATTGATTGGTTGAAAGGTCTGAAAGAAAACGTTGTTCTGGGAAGAATTCTACCTATTGGTACCGGATTGAAAAAAAATGTGCATCCTTCAAGACAACATAAGAGTTTTGCTTTAGAAAAAAAAATAGAAAATCTATTTGAGTTGGAAATGAGAGATATTATGTTACATCATAAAGAATTATTATCTTCTGACATGACAAATAATCGAAATTCTCATTTATAAAAAAAAATCTTTGATAAGATTTCATTATCATTAACTTAAATGAAAAGGATTCATTTCTTATCCTTAACTATTTTTTTTGAACTAATTTGATTATGGATTTTTTGATAAATCGAGTCAAAGTCAATCAAATCAAATAAGTAATTCACAAAATTATTTAGGATTTGTGTCATGCATCAATGGTAAATTACCGGTAGAAGGTTCCATCGGAACAATTATTTATTTCAAGGCACCTTTTTTTTATTAAAAAAATAAAAGAAAAGGAAGTGGGAGACAAAATGGCAAGAAGATATTGGAACATCAATTTGGAAGAGATGATTGAAGCAAGAGTTCATTTAGGTCATTATAAAAAGAGATGGAATCCTAAAATCACTCCTTATATCCTTCTAAAGCGCAAATACAAACGTAGAGGTATACATATTACAAATCTCGCTAAAACTGCTCGTTTTTTATCAGAAGCTTGTGATTTACTTTTTGATGCAGCAAGTAAAAAAAAAAACATTTTAATTGTTGGTACTCAAAAATTACCAGAAAAAGTCGCGGATTCAGTAGCGTTGGCTGGAATAAGGGCTCGGTGTCATTATGTTAATAAAAAATGGTTTCGTGGTATATTAACAAATTGGTCCATTACGCGAAAGAGACTTCTTAAGTTATGGCGTTTAAAATTCTTAGAAAAGAAAGGCAGATTAAACTCTCTTCGCAAAAGAGATGCAGCAATCTTGAAGAGAAAATTATCGACTTTGGAAACATATCTCGGTGGAATCAAATATATGAAGAAGTTACCTGATATTGTGATCATCATTGATCAGCAAAGAGAATATATAGCTCTTCGAGAATGTATTATTTTGGGTATTCCGACAATTTGCTTAATCGATACAAATTGTGATCCAGATCTCGTGGATATTCCAATTCCAGCCAACAATAAAGATACAGTTTCAATTCGATGGATTCTTAACAAATTAGTGTCCGCAATTTGCGAGGGTAATTCTAGGTATATAAAGAGAGGGTCATTCTAACTATATAAAGAATCATTATTCAAGAACCAGTTCAATAAAGAACTCTAAGATTTATTAATAATATTTTTTTTTGATTTTTTAATAATATTTTTGTTAGTAATTTTCTAATTGCATAATATTGATTCAATTTTTTTTGATCTCTCTTTATTTTATCTAAAAATAAAAATAGTGAAATGTAACTTCCTTTATTAAAATTAATAAAGGGAATTTTTCTTGGAATTATAACGTAGTGAATTTTTTTCTTTTTTTTTTATAGAGTTCCTTTCAAAAACAAAGCATAAAATTGGAGTTTAGTAGAAAAGGGCTTTTCTTGGATTTGAACGGATGACTTTCATCTTCAAAAACCCTTTTCTATCATCCCGCGAGGAAAAGGACTAGTATTATTTTGGGGAGTAGGAACTGGGTTTTTTTCTAAGTCTATTTCTCTAGGATTAGGGGCCGGAGAGTCCTGATTTCGATGAAGAAGAACTACAAAAATATGAAAAAGAACTCAATTCATTATATTTTTGAAATTGAAATTTCATAGATTTGAAAAATTCATTATTTAGGTGAAAAAAAAAATTGTAGTAAAGAAAAGATTTGTAGCTAAGCATTTATCGGAAACATTTGCAAAAATCCAAATGGGAGAGGAGAGAGAAATAATAGTCACTTGGTCTCGGGCATCTACCATTATACCCTCAATGGTTAGCCATGTGAAAAGGAGTGGGATGCTTATTGTGAAAAGAAGTGGGCTGCTTATTATGATGAAGATGAACTCGATTCATATGATGAAGATGAACTCGATTCATATGATGAAGATGCTAATCAAAATTCCAAAAAATCAATAAAATCAGAAGAATCAACAGAATCTGAGGAATCACAAGAATCAGAAGAATCAACAGAATCAGAAGAATCACAAGAATCAGAAGAATCAACAGAATCTGAGGAATCACAAGAATCAGAAGAATCAACAGAATCAGAAGAATCACAAGAATCAGAAGATGAACTAGATTCATATGATGAAGATGAACTAGATTCATATGATGAAGATGAACTAGATTCATATGATGAAGATTCATCTAGTTCATCTGATGAAGATTCATTTAGTTCATATGATGAAGAAGAACTTGAAAAACTACGTGAAAAGGAGCGTGAAAAGGAGTGGGCTGCTTATGAAGAAGAACGTGAAAAACAACGTGAAAAGGAGTGGGATGCTTATTGTGAAAAGAAGTGGGCTGCTTATTATGATGAAGATGAACTAGATTCATATGATGAAGATGAACTCGATTCATATGATGAAGATGAACTAGATTCATATCAAGACGAAATGGAAGAGCAACTCCAAAATTTCTATAAAGAATTGTATGAAGAAGAACTAGATTCAAATCAAGAGGAACTCGATTCAGATGAAGAGGAACTGGATAAAATGAATGAAGATAAACTAGATTTAGATGAAGAGATTCGAGATTTCGATGAAGATGAACTAGATTCATATGATGAAGATTCATCTAGTTCATCTGATGAAGATTCATTTAGTTCATATGATGAAGATGAACTTGAAAAACTACGTGAAAAGGAGCGTGAAGAAGAACGTGAAAAAGAACGTGAAAAGGAGTGGGCTGCTTATGAAGAAGAACGTGAAAAACAACGTGAAAAGGAGTGGGATGCTTCACCGAGGTTTTATATACCAACCGTTAATTATTTGGCGAACAATATAGAATTGTTCATATTTTTTTATCTATTGTACCATTTTGTCATCGAAATTTTGCTATATTTGATCATTTGGATTTTGCAAATGATCAAATATAGAGATGAGCAATTGGAACAAACAATCTATGATTGTGCCAATCTATTTCACTTTCTTATGTTAACGTGTACGTTGTTACTTTTCAATGGTTATTTTTTGCCGGGACTTTTCTTAATAAGTATAATAAGTATTATTATACTATTTTTCAAAATAATAAAACACTTTTTGGATTAGCCGACTG
>Ga0302306_10000501_pt1 | contig 24578 bp, 20 predicted proteins | sample III_Palsa_E3_1_FD_198761 | JGI IMG/M metagenome (GOLD analysis project Ga0302306, IMG submission 198761) | Peat permafrost microbial communities from Stordalen Mire near Abisko, Sweden - III_Palsa_E3_1 | ecosystem: Environmental > Terrestrial > Soil > Palsa > Peat permafrost | place: Sweden...
AGCACGAAAGTGGAGGTGAATGTAACTCGCCAGAACATTGCCGAGGACATAACCTTCGGCCTGCTGTTTGCCGGAGAGTGAGTAATTCACGGAGTAAGACGTAGGAAGAGATGCATCGTTCGCGATACGCGAATAGTGGAAGCTGTGGCCTCGAACGGTGGTCCCGCATGGGCCGAGGAGGGAATCTCTCGTGAACTGCACGGTGACGTAGCCGAACTGCACTAATTTGTCAGTCATCTCCATCGAGAAGGGAAGGACGCCCGCCATCGGATGAGTGATTCCATCAGCGGTTGTGAGTGTGGAAGAGAGATAGATCATGCCTCCGCATTCGGCATATACGGGTTTGCCTGCTGAGATGAAGGCGCGGATAGACGCAAGCATGGGGATATTTGCACCAAGTTGGCTCGCGTAGAGTTCGGGAAAGCCACCACCGAGATAGAGTGCGTCGAGGTCTGGTGGAAGTTTCGAATCATTGAGCGGGCTGAAGGAGATGATGCCCGCGCCGTTCTGGCGCAGCAGATCGAAGTTGTCTTCGTAATAAAACGAGAAGGCGTGATCGCGAGCTACGCCGATACGTACAAGATTTTGCGGTATAGACGAGGCAATCTGAGTGTTTGGGCGCAGATCCAGACCGCATTCGAGTGCAGTCAGGCGATCAAGATCGAGATGCTTCTCTGCTAGCTTGGCGAGAGCTTCGAATTGCAGCGCGGACTCTTCCCGTCCGATAGTCTCCTCAGAAGTTTGAAGGCCCAGGTGGCGCTCTGGGATGCTGATGGAAGACTCACGAGGCAACCAGCCAAGGATGGGGGTCTTGCAGGTGTCGAGGATGGCGGTCTTCAGTAGTTGGTAGTGGCGCTCGCTTGCGACGCGATTGAGAATGATGCCGGCAAGAGAAAGATCGCGATCAAACATCTCAAAGCCGAGAACAACAGCGGCGAGACTGCGGGCGCTCTTGCTGGCATCGAGTACAAGGACTACGGAGAGCTTCAAAAGTTTGGCGATTTCTGCGCTGCTGCCGATTTCGGAATCGCCGCTTTTGCCGTCAAATAGACCCATCATGCCTTCGACCAGAATGGCGTCGGCATCGTGGGTTGCGTCCATTACGCTGCTGATATTGCTTTCCGCAGATAACATCCAGGTATCGAGGTTGCGCGCGGTTCTGCCGGAGATGCGGCTGAGATGACCGGTGTCGAGGAAATCCGGACCGCCTTTAAACGGCTGCACACGTATATCTCTGCGGCGCATTGCTGCAAGAATGGCAAGAGAAACCGTAGTCTTGCCGACTCCGCTGGCAGTGCCCGCAACGAGGAAGCCTTTCACTGGGCCATCTCCGTAGGAATCGAACCCTTGATAACAAGAGGAAGGCCCGCGACCATGAGAAGTACGTTGTCTGCTATCGCGGCTACGCGCTGATTGATTTCCCCGACGAGGTCGCGGAATTTTCGGCCCGATTCGTACGCAGGAACTACACCGCTGCCAACTTCGTTAGAGACGAGAATGATGGAGCACGATGGCGTCTTCAGGGTCTCGCAAAAGCGGCTGATTTCTAATTCGAGACCTACTTCGTTACCGTCGTAAGCTTCCAAAAGATTCGCGGCGAAGAGGGTCATGCAGTCGATAAGGACGGCGTCAGATGCATTGCCCGCATCGCGGATCGCAGCGGATAAATGCAAGGGCTCTTCGATAGTGGTCCATGTCGCAGGACGATCGGCGCGATGGCGATCGATCTTCACGCGCATATCCGGATCGTCGCGGTGCTCGGCGGTGGCGACAAATGTGACACGATCCACGCGCTGAGCGAGTTGTTGAGCGTAGCGGCTTTTGCCGCTGCGGACGCCGCCGAGAACGAGGGTCACAGATTTGGTAAAACTTTGCTGCATGTATCGCTCCTTGTGGCGAACGCAGAAACGCGGTCATCACAGAGCGGGAAATAATGTAATGGCAGCAGACCGGAGCCGTCAGGAACGACGGCTGGATACGCCCTTCAACCCTCCCAGCGAAGTCGAAGCAAGCCCGAACACATCTGGCCGGTCTCCTGACTTACGCCTCAACGAGCTTGAACGGCCTTCCCAGGATTTTCGTCCCAGTGGCTTCATCCAGATTGCCAAACTCTCAGCGCTTACAGTTACGCGGTAGCGACGGATTTGCACCGTCTTCCCGAACACCAGATAAGCGAGTTATAAACCCCGGGGCGGAGCTGGGTCAACAATTGGAAAATTCGGGCGGGGATGAGTGCGATTACCGATGATGGTCCGTCCCTGGCGGCATTGAGGGCGTCAGTATGTTACGGGGAGGCGGGTTATTTCCGGGGTGCGCCGGTGGACTCCCGCAGTACAAAATGGGTCTTGTATTCATGCTCGAGCTTGGTTTCAACGCCCTGAATTTCCTCCATCAAACAGCGGAAGGAGAGCTCGGCCAATTCGCTTGGCGAGAATCGAATTGTGCTTAGAGAGGGCTGCGTAAAGCGACACAGAGGAAGGTCGTCGAAGCCGATGAGCGAAATATCCCGGCCAGCCATCAGGTTGCGTTGACTAAGGGTTTTCAAGGCACCAATCGCCGCCATATCGTTGCAGCAGAGAACCGCGGTGGGTGGGTCCGGCAAGCTGAGCAGTGTGGCCATACCGTGCGCACCTCCCTCAAGAGTGTGATCGCAAGGAATCATGAGATCTTTATCAAATACCAAGCCTGCCAGCTTCGTTGCTTTGCGCAAGGCATCATACCTTTGTTTCATGCTGTTCCAGGCTAGCTGCCCGCTTAGATATCCGATACGGCGGTGTCCGAAGGCTGCGAGATGTTTTACCGCATCGCGCATGCCGGTAAGGTAGTTTATCCGTAGATTTCGTATACCCTCGATTGGCGCTTGTGCTCCCGCATAGACAATGGGCATCGTAGGAGATCCCAATTCGCTAAGGCACTCTTCCATCCCAAATGTGAGGACAGCAATGCCCTCTACCCGCCGTTCCTTCATGCGATTCGCGCAAACGGCAATATGTCTCGGATCAGTTTCTGTATCGGCGAAGCTGATCAGAACTTCGAAGCCGTTCTGCACGGCTGCGCGTTCGAAGTAAAGAATGATTTCGGCAAAAAATGGATTGCCGCCACTAAGTTCAGAAACAATCAAGCCGACTGTATGGCTGCGACCGCGTGCCAGAGCCTGGGCCTGATGGTTTGGCCGGTAACCGACATCCTCAATGACTGCATGAACGCGTTTCGCGAGCTTTGGATCGACAGTCTGCACTCCGTTAATGACGCGAGAGACTGTGGAATGCGATACACGCGCTTTACGAGCAATTTCACGGATATTCAAAAAGACCATCCTTTTTGCCCCGAAAATTGTCTGCAAACAGGAGCAAACAGCTCATCAGGCAGGATTTACGGCGCGACGACTTATCTCAAGAAGTATAACGAATACAACTCTCCACGGATGTAGGTACTTCACTGGAAGTAAAGACCGGTTTCAAAACGCTACGGGTTGCCAAAGAGCAGTCTAACGACGGCGTGCGCGTGGCCAAAATCTCAACGTGTAGAAGCCCCCGATTATCACCAGGAAAATGCCCCCCCAGACACTGGCGTGATACTTCGCTAACACCACTGGGGCGGGGTGTGAATACTCACTTATGCCAACGTACAGAATGATGACGCCATAGACGAGCAAGAGAACGCCGATAAAGAACCAGACCGGCAGCATCTCATGATGCTCATGGTGTACGGGAATATCTTTGAGTTCATCTTTCAATTTATTCTCCATTCCGATCGGCTGTAAAAGGTGTTACCAGAAAATGTACTGTAGCACCCCAAAGACGACTGCTACGCCGCCACCCCAGAAAATGGGCCGCTTATAAAAAGGGAGATTGCCATCGCTCGGGATGTTTGTGAATCCATATACGAGTCCCTTCAATTGACTCTCTGTCTTTGCCTGGGTGAAAAGGCTGACGACGACTGTTACAAGTACGCAGATGATCCAGGACCAGAGCGCTCGGTAAAGATTCTCCGCCATTGGCTTGGCGTCAGGTGAGAGCGCAATATAGCGTAATGCAGCCGGGTTGAGAACGACGACGGTGTACATCGCGACCGAAGAGACTGTGCCGGCAAGAAGGCCCCAGAAGCCGCCCTTTGCAGTTGCTCGTTTCCAAAGCATTCCAAGAATGACGGTCGCGAAAAGTGGTGCGATAAAAAAACTCACCAACGCCTGCATGTAATCCATGATGCTCTTGAAGTGAGTGACCAGATAGGCGGTTCCAATGCTGGCAATGACTCCAAGAATTGTGCACCACCGTCCAACGAGGAGATAGTGTTTGTCTGTGCCACGCTTATGGATGTATGGCTGATAAATATCGTAAGTCCAGACTGTTGCGAATGCGCTCACATTCCCAGCCATGCCGGACATAAAGCCGGCGATCAACGCAGTGACGCCAAGGCCAAGTAAACCCGGACCGCAGTAGCGCGCAAGCATTAGAGGCAGTACTTCATTGTAGCTGTGCAGCCCGGGACCGACCGCGCTCTCTGGAACAAGCTTGAAGGGGAGTACGGCTAGCGCGAGTAATCCCGGCAGGATTACAATCAGGGGCACGATCATCTTGAAGTAAGAAGCAATAATCGGCGCCATTTTTGCTGACCGCAGATCCTTTGCCGCCATAGCGCGCTGGACCACCAGGAAGTCGGTTGTCCAATATCCGAAAGCGATGACCCCGCCAAGCCCAAAGAGTATGCCGGTCCAATGAACACCCATGGGGTTGCCGGAAAATGTGCCAAGCGGAGACCATAGGTGAACATAGTCACCCTGCACTCGCTCGTGGATCTTTGCGACCAATCCACTCCAGCCGCCGGCTTCGATCATGCCGATGACAGGAATCGTCAGCGCGCCAAACCAGATCAGGAAGAACTGGAGAACTTCGTTGAATATTGCTGAATAAAGGCCGCCGAGCGTGACGTAGATCGCAACCGTAAGGGAAGAAACCCAAATACTGAAATGGATGTTCCACCCCAATACCACTTTCATCACCAATGCCATGGCATACATATTGATGCCAGACATCAGCACGGTCATGAATGCGAAGGAGATACCACTCAACGCACGCGTTGCCTCGCCGTAGCGCAATTGCAAATAGCCGGGAACGGAGTGGGTGTTGGAGATGTAATAGAAAGGCATCATTACCAACCCTAGAAACACCATCGAAGGAAATGCTGCAATCCAGTAAAAGTGCGTGGCTAAGATGCCATATTGATAAGCTGCTGCAGCCCATCCCATCAGCTCCAGCGCGCCGAGGTTAGCGGAGAGGAAACTCAATCCTGCAACCCAGGCAGACATATCCCGTCCTGCCATGAAGAAGTCATCTGATGTATTCGCGAACTTCTTCAGGTAGAAGCCGATACCCAGCACCATGATGAAATAAAGCACAATGATCAAGAGATCAGCCGGCTTTAGCGAGATTAGGCGATCGGTATTTGCCAGCCACGAGGCCAACATGGAAGTCGAAAAGATCATGGTGCTCCTCATTGTGCTGGTTCGTTAGGACCGGATTAATACCTGTTAGCAAACCTCAAAAATTTTCTCCATACAAACCCATTTCTCACCGGGCTTAGCCTGTGGCAGCGCCTGCTGATATTTCCACATCAAACTCTCCCATTCCTGCATCCTGGTGTTGGCAAGATTTGCAGCGGCCTTGGTATCGAAGCTGAATTCGTCTGTTGTTTGTAGCAACATAACCATTCGGTTGCCAAGAAGAAAGATCGTTTCCTTCAGAATTCCCTGGCTCTTGATGCTTTCAACAACTTCCGGCCAAATGTTTGCGGGTTCGTGGTAACGCTTGTATTCCGCAATCGATATAGGATCATCTTTCAGATCGAGCATGAGGCAATAAGTTTTCATCGAGCGGTTTTCCAAAGATGCTGGGCAGTCTAGTCTGCGAGAACGAGCTCCTCGCATTCGCGAAAATATCGAATGCTGTCAAACACCAATGCATCCAGCTTTGCTTTGTCGGGTCTGCCGTACATCGCGGGATAGGGATCGCCTCCTGGACCTAGCGGCTCAAAAGTCACATATCTGCCTGGTTTGTTGTAACCGATGACGTAGAGGGCCCGGATGATCGTGGCTACATCGAGTGAACCATGACCAAGTGCAGATCTATTACTGTCTGCGAAATGCAGATTTAAAAGCATCTCATCGGCATTGACGATTGCTTCGCCGATGTGACTCTCTTCCGCTTGCATGTGATACACATCGCCGTTAATATGTGTGATGCCCGGTGAGTCGACCTCACGAATGTAGTGCTTCGCGTCAGCAAAAGTATGCACGAAGCTGACCTCCGCGGCGCGAATCGGCTCGATTGCGCCTTGTACATTGTGCTCCGCAAACCACGATGCACACTGCCTAAGCGTTTCAACGGAGCGATCCTGCTCAATATCGTCATATGCTTTTGGTCGTCCGACGGCCCCCGGCACGACAAGCAGGTAGCTTCCTCCCACAGCCTGCGTGAATGGCAGCTCTCGGCGCAGGTAATCGATGGCCGCCTGTCGTGTCATGGCGCGGTTGCTGGAGAGATCGTTGTCTGCTGAAAACATGCCGCAAACGCCGGAGACCTTCAGACCGTGGTCTCCGAGGATGCGCCTCGTCTCATTGACGTTGTAGCCCAGGTCCGCTCCATAGTGGTTGCCGTGCAGTTCGATGAAAGACAGCTGCGCCCTTTCCAGACGCTTGGCTGAATCGGCAAGGCTCTCCCGACCGAATCCCCAATTGCTCCATGAGAGATTCAGTCGCGGCTTGAGCATTTCGGGTGATCCGTTTTTTAGTGCCCGAAATTTATCTCGGATCATTTGATTCTTTGCTTCGAAATTTTGCTGTTCCATCTGCCCTCTGTTTCCGTTTCTACATTTACTTCTGGCGAGTGTGATCGCCTACTTCAGGCATATTTTTGTGTGCATCGGGTCCGAAATAGCGCAGGGTCACCAGCGGATCGGTGTCGGAGTGGTTCTCGATCACGACTCCTGCTGTTGCCGCTTCCGCTGTAATAAAGATTTCGTCCTGGGTCATCTGACCGAAGCGAATCAGGCTCGGGCAATCGATATTGAGCTTGCCGATACGTCCGTGACCCTGCGTCACGATCAAGCCAGAGGCTGCCTCGTCGCGCAGGATACAACGCGCCCCCGGAGCTACTGTCAGCTCCTTTGCACTGAATTTTTGCTCCTTATCAATGGTCCCGTAGACGACCCAGCGATCTATGTAGCCTTTGTTTTCGGTGGGAGCGACCGCGATAGGTTCTATGTAATGCTTGCTCTTGAAATTCGGATCTGTATTGCGTTCCCAATCGACAAGGTCTGCAATGTAATCGAGATCGTTGTGCTTGTCTTCTGGGACATCCTGTACAAGAAGCTCGCGTTTTACCTGGCGTCCATCAACCATGGACTGAAACATCGAAAGCACATCGCTGCCCCACTGTGGTTCATAAGTAAGAAGAGAGCCGGGAGCATGCAACACACGCGTTGGAACCAGCCAACCGGTGCCTGGTTGCAGGCGATATGCCTTGGCAAAATTCAAAATATTGTTATCGCCGCTGTTCCAGCGCGCAAGGCAATCGCGGATGTCCTCTTTTTTTGTCCCGGGTTCCAGGCCGAAGTATGTATGGGGAAAGTTTCCAGAGGTCGCATTGAGTTGCGGAGGAAAGTAATAGCCTTCGGGTTTACCCTCGCGTCCTACCAGCTTTGCCTGCGTCTCGCTCTGATGCAGATGATGCGGTATTGGGCCCAGGTTATCGAAGAACTTACTGTAGATTGGCCAACGCTGATATTGTTTCCAGAGCGCGTCGCCAATTATCCGAGACCCCTCAGATTGGACGGCATCCTTGAGCGTGAAGTGCTCTCCCTGAAAGACGACATAGCTCAGGCCTTCGTCGGGAGTTCGATTCTCATTCATCGCGAAGGTTGTCGACGCAATCCAGCGCTCGTCAATGCCACCCCGGTCTGCTCCATAGGCATAAAGGTCTCTGGCATCGAGCTTTAGGCGACGTCCCGGCACGAGATACGACCTTGGGACCCATGTAGGTGCGAGTCGCAAAAGGCCGTCGCCGGCTTCTAATGCGCGCTTCGTCAATTCGTTCACTGATGTGGACACTATGATTCCTCTCCCGTGCACCGCATTCCTGTTTCCGGTTGGTTCTCTTATGTAACTGGTCTCTCAAAGTCTGCCGATCACCTTATTATTTGTGATACTAAAGAGTCAAATCGATGTTCTGTTGAATCGTGAATTTTAGGGAGTTTATCGGAATTTATTGGCAAAAACGATTTAACATCGACCAAAGATTGCCGCAGGGTATGGTCTAGAAAATTTGAGAAACCGATCTCTTGACACCTCACTATCGCATTCTTGTATCGTCGATCGGCTGAGGCTATCCTGAAAATCGAGCCTTTAACTTCGGAGCCAATACATGGGCTCATTCCTGGTGAAAACTTCAATGGAAGATCGGTGATGATCGCCAAACGCGATCCCCGGATGGAGTTTTGGCGGTCGACGGAATATACTTTTCTTGTTCGGGCTGCATCCGCACATTAGTTCGGAGTGGCACTGGAGAGAAGATGAGTTTGATTGGACCCCGCGACGCTGGACGTCGCATGGACGTGGCTAAGGTTACGTCTCAGAGTTTGCTGGCGCAAAAGCAGAACGGCGCCGCTATCACCGCCATCACAGCCTATGACTATCCAACAGCCCGTCTGGTCGACGAGTCTGGAGTCGACGTATTGCTTATTGGCGACTCCCTGGGGATGGCTGTCCTCGGTTACGAGGACACGCTTAGCGTCACGATGGAGGATATGCTGCACCACGCACGCGCCGTGCGACGGGCAGTGCAGCGGTCGATGCTTGTGGTCGACATGCCTTATGGCAGCTATCAGGTGTCGGTGGAAGATACGCTGCGCAATGCGTTGCGATTCGTGAAAGAAGCGGGAAGCGAGGCCGTGAAGCTGGAGGGCGGAGCTTCGCAAGCGTCGCGTGTACGTGCTTTGACTGCTGCTGAGATTCCTGTGTTCGGACACATCGGCCTCACTCCACAGTCGCTCTACCGCATGGGAGGCTATCGCGTACAAGGACGAACGTCGGCTGCGGCTGTACAGCTATGCGAGGATGCTCTGGCGCTTGAGGAAGCAGGCGCTATTGCGCTTGTTCTCGAAGGCATTCCTCGTGAACTCGCAGCTCAAATTACTTCACAGCTCACCATCCCGACCATTGGTATCGGCGGGGGACCGGATTGCGATGGGCAGATTCTCGTATTTCACGATGTTTTCTCGCTTTCTTTCCGGCAACCGCCGAAGTTTGTGCGTCCATTCGGAGATGCGTCGGAGTTAATCCGGGCCGGCCTGGAGCGGTTTCGCGAAGCCGTCGAGGATAGAACTTTTCCAAGCGATCAGGAGAGTTATCACATGCCCGAAGGAGTTTCCTTCGAGTTGGCCGGTGCGCAATCCGGTGGTAGCAAGCGCTAAGCCTATGCGAATTGTGAGATCCATCGCGGAGATGCGCAGTCTCTGCAAAGATATTCGGCGTGCCGACGCACTCCAGACGCTTGCTTTGGTTCCGACCATGGGCGCTCTGCATGACGGTCATCTGTCCCTGGTTCGTGCGGCAAAAAGCAGCTGTAATTTTGTGGCGGCCAGCATATTCATTAATCCGCTGCAGTTTGGGCCGACCGAGGATTTCTCCAGTTATCCGCGGACGTTTGAGGAGGATTGCGATCTGCTTGTCCGCGAAGGAGTCGATCTGCTCTTTGCTCCAACGCCCAAGGAGATGTATCCAACTGAGGCGCAGACGTTGGTTGATGTCCCGCACATTGGCGCGCGGCTCGATGGCGCATCGCGCCCGGGTCATTTTCAAGGTGTTGCCACGGTTGTGACGAAGCTCTTCCACATCGTTCAGCCGGATCGAGCTTTCTTTGGTCAAAAGGATGCTGCCCAGGTTGCCGTACTGCGTGCAATGGTCCGAGATCTGAACTTCGATGTGGAGATTGTCGTTTGTCCTACTGTTCGCGAGAAGGATGGTCTTGCGCTGAGTTCACGAAATCATTATCTGGGCGTCATGGAGCGCGAGCAGGCGCTGGCTCTCTCGCGAGCACTTCGTCATGTAGAACAGCAGATCACGCAGGGACAATATGCAGCCGACTTCTTACGACAGGCATTGATTGAACAACTGCAAGCTGAAGAAGGGGTTCGTCTGGATTATGCCGAGATTGTCGACACGCAAACCCTCGAACCCGTGAGCGATGTCCGGTGTGATGCGTTGATTGCCGTCGCCGCGTGGATAGGCAAGACACGATTGATCGACAACCTCGTCTTATCTCCGCAAGAAGAGGTGGTGCAATGAAGGTCCTGCTCGGGGTATGTGGCGGAGTAGCGGCTTACAAGGCGGCAGAGCTTACACGCGAGTTGCAACGGCGCGGTGCGCAGGTGCAGGTGGTGATGACGGCAGGTGCGGAGCGGTTTGTGACTCCGTTGACGTTTGCTGCTTTGAGTGGCCAGCAGGTCCTGTCCTCTCTTTGGCAGCCATCAACGAGCGAGAGCGCCGCCGGAGATTCCAACGAGTTCGATATTGAGCATATTCGTGTGGCTCAGGAGATTGATGCACTCATTATTGCCCCGGCGACGGCGCATGTCATTGCGAAAATGGCCCATGGTTTGGCCGACGATCTGCTCTCAACAATCTGTCTTGCGACAACGGCTCCTGTACTCGTAGCGCCGGCGATGAATGTGAATATGTGGAGGAATCCTGCTACGCAGAAGAACATCGAAATTCTACGGACACGTGGCATTCGTGTGGTCGCTCCTTCTGCCGGATACCTTGCCTGCGGTATGGTTGGGGAAGGGCGGCTTGCCGATCCAATAGAGATAGCAAATGCTGTCTTCGCGACAATCAGACAAACTTGCGATCTTTCCGGGGAGACAATTTTAATTACCGCAGGTGGAACGCGCGAACCCATCGATTCAGTGCGTTTTATTGGCAATCGGTCGAGCGGGAAAATGGGGGTTGCGCTTGCTGAAGCCGCACTGGCGCGTGGAGCGGAAGTCGTCTTGATAACGGCGGCTACCGCGCGAACATCATCTTCAACCTGGCGGCAGATACAAGTGAACACGGCTGCCGAAATGCAGAAAGCGGTTTTGGACGAACTTCCTCATGCCTCGGTTGTCATTATGGCTGCTGCTGTGTCGGACTACCGCATCGCGCACCCAGTAGCGCAAAAACAGAAGAAGACGGAAACCCTTGTGCTCGAACTGACGCTGAATGAAGATATCTTGAGGCAGATTGTTCTGAAACGCCAGCGGGACACGTTGGTGATCGGTTTTGCGGCCGAGACTGAGCATGTCCTCGAAGAGGGTCGGCGCAAGTTGCTCGAAAAGGGTGTCGATGCGATTGTTGCGAACGACGTTTCGCAGTCGGATCGTGGGTTCGATTCGGACCGGAACGCAGGTGTATTGCTGATGCACAATGAGGAAATCGTTTTGCCTTTGTCTTCGAAGCGAGAAATGGCAGACCGGATTCTTGATCAGCTGAAGTCGATCAAGTTAGCACTGGTTTCGCAGTGAAGTACCGAAAAGCCAAGTGATATTCCTTGGCGACAGAAGCACATCGCAATAATCCGTGCGTTCGGGACGGTCGCGAAGATGCCGCTTGTTTCGACAAGAAGGCTTGAGCGGGTATAGAAAATTACTCGGCAGTACAGCCTCTTTGAAGACCAGCTTCAATATGCGAACTGAGATTGAGATATTTCTTGACAACTTTAAGTTACCGGTCTCTAATCGCATTCGAATGCCTGCATCTTGGGACGGGCGAAGCCACGCAGAAAAATAGAAGTTGAGCCTGCGAATAGACTCAATGGTTGGAGGCACTTTGAAGTTTCGTCTTGCTGGATTAGCCACCGCATTCTTGATTGTGATTTTGGGGAACGCGTGTCTTCACGCTGAAGTTAAGTTGCTGCGCGTAGATCCCCAACAGACCGATCCCTCTATTGAAGCGGTCCATGGGCCGCATATAGCTCTGTACGATCCACAAGCAATGCCCTCCCATCGGCTGTTCGTCTTTTTAGTTGGTACTAACGGCAAGGCAGAGGGCAGCCTGGCTATCAATAGCGCCTTTGCAAAATGGGGTTATCATGCTATCGGCTTGGACTATGAGGACAATGTGGTTGCTGTTAGCTGCGCGCATAGTCAGGACAGCGCATGCTTCGACCATTATCGCGATGCGATTGTGACGGGAGCTCCGGTCAGCGAAAAGGTAAGTGTCGATCCCGCCAACTCCATCCTGAACAGGCTTCGAAAACTGCTGTCCTATCTTGCAAAGCAGGATCCCGATGGCGGATGGGGCGAGTTTATGGCCAACGGCCAACCCGATTGGAGCCGCATCGTTATCGCAGGCCATTCTCAAGGAGCTGGGCACGCCGCTTTTATTGGCAAGTTGTTCGCGGTAGACAGGGTTCTGATGTTCTCCGGCCCGCAAGATTATCTGGACGATCTTGAGAAACCAGCCCCCTGGCAAGCGCGTCCGAGCGCCACCCCTCCATCCCGATTTTTTGCCTTCTTGAATCTGAACGATCCGTATAACGTGCACCATCAAATTGCTAACTGCGCAGTGCTGATGGGTGTTTCGAAACCCAAGACACTAATGGTCCAGCCAGGCGAGGCAATCCATAGTAACGACCAGATCCTGATCAACGATCTTGAAACCAAACAGGCTCATGGATCTACTCTGTTCCCGAAGTTTGAAAACGTATGGGAGTATATGGCGACCGCCAACATTCGATGACCATGCGAGCTTAGAGCCCAATATCCAAGCCGGTTCAAGAACCTGCGATTGTGACTGTCTTTATTTGTCGCAACATTACAGGCCCAAGCAAACCTGACGGCAGCAAGGCATCGCTCTGATGCCAATGTTTCCAGGTGCAGAAGGTTAACCGGCGAGACTCAGGACGTGGCTGGCCTTTCTTCAACCATTCCGGCCATTCCGGAATCACACCACTTCTCCACTGACCCTTTTCAGAGCAATCATCCGGAAACTGCTCGTCGCCAATTAGTCGGTTGGGCCACAGGTTTGTGATTCGCACTTCTAATTCGTTGGCCTCCGGGCGTAACAGTCGGCTTGGATGCCTGCCTGGCTCATGTTACCGTTCATCCAATACCAATAGCACCAAGGCCGAGCCTCGGCTGGTGGTCGCAGGAAGATATTAACCAATCGATCCGCCGATGGCGAAAGTGACTCGGCATCAGCCAGGCCGTCAAAGCCTGTTGCGCCAACAGCTGCTGCGGCAAACCCACCCGACGTCAATTTCACGAACTCTCGACGAGTAAGCTCTTGATTTTTCATCTTCACTGCACTGTATCTACTTTCTATTTAATAGGTTGCCCGGCCGCCGCTTACGTCATAGCACTGTCCAGTAACGAAAGAGCAATCGCGGCTGGCAAGGAAATGAACGACAGCAGCAACTTCCTCGGGCTGTCCAGTTCGCTTCATAGGAATGCGTTCGACCATATAGGAAACCTGTTCCGCCGTAAGCTGATCCAGTATCTTCGTACGAATGACAGCGGGTGATACCGCATTGATGCAGATACCCTCAGTCGCCACCTCCTTTGCCATCGACTTCGTAAGTCCGATGATCGCGGCCTTAGAGGCGGAATAAGCGGTCATGTTCGGGTTACCTTCTTTGCCCGCGATCGAGGCAATATTGACGATCCGGCCATAACCGCGACTGCGCATGTGGGGGATAACAGCGCGGCAGAGATAGAAAGGACCGTGCAGGTTGACGGCGAAGACCTTGTGCCAGTCCGTATCGCTCTGCTCCCAGATAGGACCAGCTTTGCCAGCCAATCCTGCGTTGTTCACAAGGATATCGATTGCCTTGCCGTCGAAGAGCAGGCCAGCCACAGAGCGCGCCACGGCGTCGGGGTCGGTGATATCAAGCGAAATGGATTGAGCACCGTGTCCGATACGTGTAGCTGCGGCTGCCGCCTCATTGCCATCGATATCGGCGACACAAATGGTCGCACCAGCGTCCGCCAATCGCTTCGCAATGACTTCACCGATACCTGCTGCGGCTCCTGTGACTACCGCAAATTGTCCTGACAGATCAAACATAGGTCTTTTCCTTCCTCATTCCGGGTCGTTTCCACTAGCGTTCTGAATGTTTTCGAGCAAGCTACGGAGCAGAAGCGTCTCCGACACATTGTCAGCGCGATTGCATTGCATCCAATCGATCCAGACGTACTCAAGAGCAAGGAACCCTTTGTAATTCTGCTTTTGCAGACCGCGCATCATGCCACTGAAATCGATCGCGTTCTCGCTCACTGGCGTCTGCAACCGGCCAGCCGCACCACCTCGTGCGTGGATGTGAGAAGCAAGGGGTAGCAAGGCATGAATCTCGCGCGACGGAACGTTTGCAGTGACAAAGTGACCATAGTCCAAGGTCAACGTCAATCCGGGAACGGCCTCAACGAACGACCGAGTACTCGCAATATCGGAACAGAGTGATCCGAGGTGTGCTTCTATGGCATAGGTTATTCTCGCGCTGGAAGCTATGTGTTGCCGCCAGCCAGTCTCCTCTATGGCTAATGCGAAATCGTCGGCTTTCGCAATACCATCGTGCCAGACACCAGGAAGACCAGTGAGATGCGAGCAACCGACTTCTGCACAAAGATCGAGTGCCAGCATGAAAGTCTTACGATCGCGAGAGCGGACTTCCGAATCCGGTTCATTCGCTGCCGAAATAGAGGGTTCCAACCCGATTTGCAGGAAGCAGTCCGAAACTTGCAATCCAGAGCATTTAAGGTCATGTTTCAGGTGTTTTATGAAGCCTTTTGGATCGGCAACTAACTCACTTGGCTTGAGGTCAGAGCTGCGTTCGAAGAATCCAATATCCACATAGTTGAAGCCAAGCAGTTGCAGCAGTGCAAAACGCTTTGGTCGCGTAAGGAGAGGAAATGTGTAGTCCGCGCAGGAGAAAGGAATCATTGGGCCGACTCCGTTTGCCGTCGTTCGCCCGCCAAGCTGCTCTGGTAAAGATGTTCCAGACGATGCAGGGCCTCGGTAGCTGTGATCTGATTCTGCAGATAAGCTGCAATGGCTTCTCCAGCGGTCCGTTGCAGCTCGATATATCCTGCATAGCGAGGACGCACGTAGGCAGCTTCAATGCTCGCAACTGTGCGCTCAAAGAATTGGTTGCTGACTTCGTTCAGTAGCAGATCGTGCCATGCTGCGCGACTGGCGGGTTGGCCTCCGCATACTCCATAGATATGACTTTGGCAGGCGGCGTCTGAAACGAAGAGACTGAAATCGATCGCAGCCTCTTGATGGGCACAATTGGCTGACACGGCGATGCCTGTGCCGCCGAGGACGGTGCGTAAAGGAACTTCACCGCGGAGTGTTACCGGATTTGAAAAGAGCAGAGTCTGGGCCGCGAACCCGGGCCGGGAATAATTGCTGTATGTGTATGCGAAAGGGCAATAGGCAAAGTCATTGCCTGAAGTCATTGCCTCATAAATGTCGATAGGATTCATCGCATAAATTTCCGGAGGCATTAAGGATGCGAGCTCCCGGAATTCCTCAAGACACTGAGCAGCTACAGCGGAATCGAAGAGCACTTCGCGGGATGCTCTCATGCCGCCACGAGAAACGCACATTCCCATGAAATTGAGAAAGAGATCCGCAGGGAACCCGGGCATGCGGACCAGGCCGCTCCGTGCCAATTCGATCAGCTCATCCCAGCTTGTAGGCACTTTCTGCTCATTGCGTTCAAGCAGATCTGCCCGATAGCTCGCGGCCGGAGCGGCGGCGTCCACCGGGAGAGCGTAGAGAGAATCTTCATACCGATAGCTTTCCAAACAGGGTCCGAGAGCGTCTGCTTCAAGTTGTGCAACTGCTGCGGGCTGCAAATGCGGTAGCAGGTCAATCAGAGTGCCGTCCCGATGCACTTCGCCAAGCATCGGATGGTCGATGATGAGCAGATCGTAAGAGCGTGCAAGCGAAGCTAGACTCGCGTGGCCGAAGTCATCCAGGCTGCGCTTCTCCCATACAATGCGCGTCTGCGGATGCAACTCCTCATAGCGCTGCGAAGCAGCTACCAGGGGGGGCAACGCGCGACTGTGGTTCCAGGTGAGCCCTCGCAGGCAAAGAGAGCTCATGCCTTTTGCTCCGCAAGGCTGGGAATGAGAACATTCTGGCCGCTGGTTGCCGAAATGCAGGAGGCTTCCACTACCTCCATTGCTGCCAGGCCAAGCGATGCTGGCGATCGATTGCAGGAAGGATCGAAGATCGAATCAATCAGGTTGATGGCTGGGGCTTGATGCGGATAAATCTCGCCCGGACTAAGTTCCGGGTAGATCTCCTTTTCCCCACCAATGCTGGTAAATTCCATAGTCCCGCGCCACAAATCCATATAAAGCATTCCCTTTGTGCCGAAGATACGAACTTCATATGTTCGCAAGTTCAAGCTGGTAGCGCCGGTGCTGGCGATATTTACAAGAGCACCATCTTCCATCTGGAGATTGAGTGAATCGTAGATGTCCAGCCGTGCACCGTCGTTGTGAAATCTCGCGAAGACATCGCTTGCACGCATGCCCGTAAGAAAGGTGAGATAAGCGGCGACATGGCATACCTGAGCGTAAATTTGTCCACCGCCGGCGATTTCCGGATCGCTGTAGGTGCCGCTCTGGGGATGCAGGTAAGGGATATCGCCGTTGTGGGTTGGGACGGTGCCCTCACCGCGAAGCAGGTGACTGATCGGATTGGTCATGAGAATGCTGATCATGCGCAAAGAACCGAGCCGGCCATCGCGAATCATGCTTTGCGCGATGGCAGCGTGTGAAGTGTAGTGCCAGGGGCAGCTAATAAGGAATTGAAGGCTGCGACGCTCCGCGAGTTCGAGCAAATGCCGGGCCTGGTGCGCGGTGAATGTCATTGGCTTTTCGATAAGGACGTGTTTTCCCATCTGCAAAGCGGCGCTTGCATGCTCATAATGCAAATGCGGGCTGCTGCTGACAATAACCGCCTCCAACCCATCGATGGAGAGCAACTCGGAAACGGATGTGCAGGCATACGGTATACCGAAATCAGCAGCGACTTTGTTCGCCAGTTCCTGGTCGTTTCTCTGGATAGCCACAAGCTCGGCCCGGGGGTGCGCCAACAGGGCTGGAATGTGCGCAAACGTGGCCCACCAGCCTGCTCCAAGCACTCCGCATTTGATTCTGTCCTTCACAAAACGCTCCCTAACAGTCTGAATGCATGTTTAGTATTCGAATGGCTGCAGGAGGTCGCGGTTGAGCTCCACACCAAACCCCGGCTTGTCTGATAAGGTGACGTGGCCTTTCACAGGAAGCGGCTCGCCAATGATGGCCTCGAAAATGGGACGCACAACCGTACCGTCCCCAATTGAAAGATATTCAGCAAAGGGTGAGTTCAAGTTCGATTGCACGAAATGGTAGTTGTAAACGCCAGCCCCGTGAGGGATAACGGGCACACCATATGGTTTTGCCATAGCCGCAATCCGCCTAACGGCCGTCAGTCCTCCGCACCATTGAATCTCCGGCTGAATAACGTCGCAGGCTCTCGCGGCGAGAATTGCCGCAAACGCTTTGTAATCAAACTCCAGATTGCCGATGGCCACTTGGATTGGAGAGATATGCGCGCGAAGTTCCGCGTTCATTTTCTCGGCCCATCCGTTTTCAAGCGGATCCTCGAACCACTTGATGTCCACACCGCGAACACGTTCGGCGAGCCTGGTGGTGAATTCAAAGTCCCAGGAGAGATAGCAATCGACCATCAGTTCCATTTCTGATCCGAGTTCGAGCCGGCATTGTTCCAGGCAGTGCTGCATTTTTGTCAGGCCGCTCCGGCGATCCGCCGCGCCCCACGGAGCTGCGATTTTCACTCCCAGAAATCCGCTATCTTTCCAGCTCGCAACCAGGTCCGGATGGGTCGTTACATAGCAGGGAATCGTTTCCTTTGTTTGTCCTCCAAGCAACTTGTAGACGGGTTGTTTAAGCGCTTTTCCCATCAGATCCCATAGCGCCAGATCGACCCCGCTCATTGCCATGGCGGTAACACCACCTAATCCATAAGGCAGCGTCGAGCGGTACATCTGGTCCCACAGCTTCTCAATATTGAAAGGGTCTTCGCCAATAAGAAAACGGCTGAAGTGATTTGCAATCACCATGCAGGCCATTGGTCCGCCGCCATAATTCACCGCACAGCCGGTCACTCCCTCATCCGTTAAAACTTCGATGGCGTATGGATCCTGTCCTGGTCCCATCCAAAGCGAACGTAGTCGCGCATACTTGGCATACACAGACATGGGGTTTGCGATCAGTGCGTGAGTTTGCCAGCCTCCACCCCAGTATTGGGATTCTCCAAATTCCGCGCCACGTTCTCCCGTGTTTCCTGAACGTACCTTATAAAGCCGGATCGCGACGATCTTCATTTAATACTTTCTCCCAGTGCTTGAAGAGCACGAGAAACAGTCAAACGCAAATCCGATCATTGGACAACGGCTAAAATCCGCAAAAGCACGGTTTGCGTCTGGCGCAATTTTTGGATTTCTTGCCGTGCTTTTAAAAGCGACTGATGCGATAATTTTGTTCGTCATGCCCAGCCGCAAAGAATCGACCGCCTCGCCGTACACGCTCGAGGGGGTTTCACGTGCTTGCAATATCCTGCGTGCATTCGAGGATGATCGGCAGACGCTTTCACTCACCGAAATTGTGGAGCACACGGGCCTGGAGCGCACCATCTGCTTCCGGCTGCTGCGAACATTGGAGGAGCAAGGCTTGCTCCGTCGCAGTGATCGGGGAAGGTATGCATCGAACGTCCAGATTTTGAGTGGCAAGCGCTTCCGCATAGGATATGCGTCACAGACCAATGACTCATTTTGCAGCGCACTCGCACAGGGATTGCGCTGGGCGGCGGGGTCGCGGCCAATCGATCTGATCGAAGTTGAGAATCGCTATAGCATCAAGGTTGCACTACGGAATGCCGGCCACCTTGTGGCCAGAGGCATCGATCTTGCCATTGAATTTCAAACTTATGAACGTATTGGAACGAAAGTAGCCCAGCTGTTTGGGGAAGCAGGAATTCCCCTCATCGCGGTTGAGATACCGCACCCGAATGCGGTATTTCTTGGCGTAGATAACCAGCGTGCCGGAGCAGTGGCGGGCAAGGTTCTGCTCAAAGCTGTGCAGACGCACTGGGCTGGACAGTGCGACGAGGTGCTCTTCCTCGACTTGGAGATCGCCGGGTCTCTACCGCACCTACGCCTCTCCAGTGCGCAAAATATCCTTCGAAATGGTCTCAACGGCGACTGCGTATTGACTCACCTCGATTCCCGCGGCGAGTTCGTTCGCTCCTTTGAGTTAACGCGGCGCCATCTTCAGGTGGCGCCCAAGCGCCGCACGCTTGTTACTGGCATCAACGATTACGCGGTTCTCGGTGCTCTGCGCGCATTTGAGGAAGCCGGCCGAAGCAATATGTGCCTGGCGGTCAGCTATGGAGGAGGTCCAGAAGCGCGCCGCGAACTTCGTCTTCCGAATTCGCGACTGGTTGGCGCTGTCGCATTTTTTCCAGAAAAGTACGGGGAAAGCCTGCTTCTACTCGCTCTGGATATCCTGCATAAAAGAACTACTCCTCCAGCGGTCTACATGCCCGTGCAGCTTCTCACCCGAAAGAATGTCGATGAATTTTATCCGCACGACACTTTTGTTGGCCTGTCGCCGGGCGACGCGATGTCATAGCGCATTCGAGGTGTCTTCATTTCGAATTTAGTTCTTTGCCGGATTATTGCGCCTAGCGCAATGATAGTGCAAGGCCGTGATTAAGCTTTACGGCTCACGAACTTCTTATCTAGTGTTCTCTCCCGTCAACGAAAAGCTCCAGAGACAAGTTCGGAGTTGCATAAAACACCGAGCTGGCTGCAAGGCGCAGTTTATTGACGTTGCTGGGATGATTCGGCAGTGAAGATCGAGTACTGTCTTCACCGTCAAGAGGCACTGGAAATGCTGAAGCGCAGAGATTTCTTAAAGACGGGCGGCGCAACAATTGCGATGTTCCTTTCCCGGCATCCGCTCGCAGCGGAAATCGCTGGCGATGCGAACGAGAGCCTTCACTTCTCTTCGCAAAGTATGGAGTTGCAGCTATCGTCTTCTGCGCCGGAGTTCTTGAGCCTCAATGTCGATGGCTTGGCAAAAGGGAAACGCGGCGTTAATATTCTCAACACGAACAAGGCCGATGGTGGCTACAAGGTATCTAGCTTCACATCGGGCGGAGTGCGTCGAATTGAATACCGCGTCGCAGCGGCCAGCGATCGTTCTCTAGCCGGATGGGCATTCGAATTCTCCGACAGCAGGATTGTTCTCACGACAGAGTGGTCCGCGGATTATGATCCTGCTCCACTGATCTTTCATTTCAATCTCTCTCAGGTTCACAGCACGGTGCTCGGCCTGTTCTCGAAAAACAACTTATTGGCGACCCCTGCACTCATGCACTTTCCCGGTCAAGGCTCCATGCGGCTCACTGCGAGTGTGCCCGGTGTCGGCTTAACCTATACATCCGATCGGCCACAGTCTAAGGCGACACTCTCGCTTCCCGGGGCGACCTTCGAACACCAGCGCATCGTCTACACACTCGACGTGATGGCAATCTATCCCGACGTGCCGGGAATCGCCGACGACTCACGATTCGATGGATTTCGTCGCAACTGGCTCAATGCCTTGCAACTAAATCCCTCGCTTCAGGCCCTTGCTAACAACACAGCCAGCGACACCTGCGCGTTCTGCTACTACGAATTCGCCGACATCGCTGCGCTCACACCTCCGTTGGCTCAAGGACTGACGGCCCTCGATATCGTGCGGCAGACCCTGGACCGGATGTTGGCTGGCGGCTTTGCCTATGGCTTATCTACAGTACCGGACCACCCGGCTGTAAGTTCAGATACCTTCCCTTCCATGGTGATCGCTGCCACCAATTGCATTCGCGAAGGACACAGCGATGCATGGCTCGCTGCAAACTACAGCGGCATTCGCAGCTGGGCAGAGTCTATGCTGGCGACCGATAACAATGGTAACGGCCTGATCAAATACGGCGTCAGCGGCAACTCAGGCAGTTGGCCCGATGGATATCCAAAAATTAGACCTTCCAATTGGTGGGACACTATCGGTTTTGGCCACGAAGACGCGTACGCAAATGCACTCGCGTATCGTGCGCTCCTCGATATGGTCATGCTGGCAAAGAAGCTCGGCAAGACCGCTGATGCAGCGAGGTATCAGACCGCCGCAAACAAATTGCACGATATCTTCTATCAGCATTTTTACAATCCCGAAACCGGTGTCCTGGGCGGTTGGCGCAGTGCTGACGGGCAGTTGCATGACTACTACTTCCTCTGGATAAACGGCATCGCCATCCATTACGGGTTAGTGCCGAAGCCTCAGGCCAACGCGATTATGGACAAGTTGATGGCCAAGATGAAGGAAGTTGGCTACAACAAATTCGCTATGGGATTGCCCGGAAATCTGGTCACTGTAGCGCTTAAGGACTATGTACACAAAGTCCCCGACGCCCGCTATGGTGGCGGTGTTCTTCCTGATAATTCCGACGGCTTCCAGAACTACGAAAATGCTGGCGCGACCGGCAGCTTTGCGTTCTTTACCCTGGCTGCCCTTTATGATCTGGGTCGCAAGGCGGAAGCAGATGAGATTTTCTTCGCAATGCTCGGCGAATACGAGCGGAGCGGTTTTGAAGGACGAGATGCAAAAGGCAGGTCGAATGATTGGCGACGTTGGGATGGAACTCCCATGGGCTATGAAGGATTTCTTACGGATAACTATTATGCGCTGCTGGCTGTGCCTCTCCGCCAGGCGGAGACTCCCTGGCAAGACGGGTTCCGCCCAGAGACAACGCTGACCTGATATGCGAGAAACAAGCAAAAGTCGCGACTCAAACAAGACGGTACTGGAATTCGGATAGGTGAAGTAAAGAAATATGATGAAGCCTCTTACATTTATTACTGTGTTCAGTTGTTTTGTCGCTGCTGTGGGTAGGGCTGCGCCCACGCCGCACGAAATCAAAACACAGTACTATTCGTTGGCTCTCACGCCAGACGGCGAAACCATTGCATCGTTGTCCGTGGACTCCCTGGGCAAAGGCGAATTCCGGCCCAGTGTGCTGTTTCCGCCGGAGGCGAAGTCCTCTACTCAGGCCACAACACTAACCGGTGCAGCCATCTCTTCGGACTGGCAGTTTACGTTTTCGTCAAAATCCTTCCAGATGGTGAGCACCTACCGTCCCAACTCGCCTGAACAGCCAATCGTCTTGCGGTTTAATCCTGAACAATCGCACGCCACACTACTGGCATTGGTAGACAATGGGCAGGCTCAGTTGCCTGCTTTACTCCATCTGCCTGAACAAGGTTCTTTGCGCATCGAGGCTGAGAGCCGGCAGCCAGTTCTGTTGCAATATGAGGCTCACCGCAGAGACAAAGCCTACGTCGAGGTGATCTTCCCCGGCGCAACTCTATCGAACCCGCGTGTTGCTTATACCTTTACGGTGGCTGCAATCTATCCGCACATTGCGGGTATTGAAGCTGACCCGCGTTTTGATGGTTTCCGAAGGAGCTGGCTTAACATCTTTCAGGTGCAGGCCGAGGATGGCGTGTTGGCAAACAACTCGGCCAGCGACCCATGTGCTTTTGTACAGCACATGTACTCTGAGGTGGCAAAATATACACCGCCGCTTGCTCCCGGCTTGACGGCGATGGATCTTGTTCGCATGTCACTGGACAAATATCTTCACGGAGCCCTTGCCTGCGGGATGCCGTATTATCGGGGATTCGATTCCGTTGGCATTCCATGGAACAGCCGGAATATAGCGAGTTCGGATACCAATCCGTCACTTTTGATCGCAGCAGGCGACTATGTGACCTCGACGCATGACACGCAGTGGCTGAAGAAGAACTACAAGGGACTGCGAAACTGGGCAGATGAGATGCTCGCCGCCGACACGAATGGCGATGGGTTAATTAAGTTCAGCGTGTCGGGGAACTCAGGGTCTTGGACTCCGAGGCAAGGTGGCGGAGTGTTCCTGCGTCCGGCTAACTGGTGGGACACGATTGGCTTCGGGTACGAGGATGCCTACTCGAATGCACTGGCTTACGATGCGCTGAAGAAGATGGCGGCGATGGCTCTCCTGATCCAGCATGTTGGCGACGCAGAGCACTATCGCCAACATGCGGCAAAGCTTAAAAACGCTTACCTCCCAGCATTTCTTGATCCCAAGACCGGGAGTTTGGCCGGATGGCGCAGCGAGGACGGGAAGCTTCACGACTACTGGTTCCCTTGGGTCAATGGTGCTGCCGTGGTCTACGGACTTGTGCCAAAGAAAGAAGGGAACCAGATCTTCGACCGTCTGCTGGCGAAGATGAAGGAGGTGGGTTACACCAACTTTGAACTAGGACTTCCAGGGAATCTCATCCCCGTTCGTCGGGAAGATTGGGAGGATCTCAATCCCAATGCTGGCGCCCCTATGAAGGCAGACGGCTCTGACGGATTTCAAATTTACGAGAACGGCGGTGCTACTGCTGCATTTGCTTATTACACGATTGAGGCGCTTTACAAATTAGACCGGATTCAGGATGGCGATCGGATTATGTTTCCGATGCTCAAGAGCTATAAAGCCGGCGCTTTTGAAGGACGTGGCCCAAATGGCAGGACAAACGATTGGAAAATGTGGGACGGCACCCCGAAAGGATATGAGGGGTTTCTCGCGGATTGTTTCATGACATTTGGAGCAGTAGTAGAGCGTCCCGCGGTGCCTGCCCTATGACGAAAACTCACACGCGATTTTGGCTTGAGGGAAATTCGGCTCTTGCCATACCCAATCTCGGGCTCGTCCTTAAACCTCGATACAGGATTTGGATACCGGTTTCATAGAAGTTGCATTCAGGCTACGTCATAAAACGCGAATAAATGGATAAATATCGACATATCAAGCCCCAAAAATGGCCGATATGAAAAATGAGAGATCGGTCTCTTGACAGACCCTAAAGCAGTATCTATATTTGCCGCGCGGCAATTTTTCGGAATCGATTGCAATAGTTCCCATGCTCGGCACGCAAGAACAATAGAGGAATCGCTTTAGACAGTGCAGCGGAAGCATCTTGGCTCGCGCTCGATAGCTTCTCCGCTGCAAACGAATACTTCCAGGAGGATCAGAAGGATGAAATACGCAAAAGCAGAAAGCTTGCAGAACTCTCTTAAGAGGGGCCAATGGCAGAACTATTTATCAACCATGGAGGGGTTAACACGGAAAGGAAAGAGAGCAACTCTTGCCGTGATTTGCGCATTCCTGTTCGCTTTCTGCGGCCAGGTCTACGCGCAGATCGAAATGGGAAGCGTTACCGGTACGGTGAAGGATGCCACTGGTGCGGTGGTGTCGAAAGCGCAATGCATCCTGACCAACGTGGACACAAACATCACGCTGAAGGCAGTATCGACTACTGCCGGCGCTTATACGTTTCCCACGGTCCCGGTCGGCACCTATTCGTTGAAGGTCACGGCAACTGGGTTCAAGGAATATG
>Ga0302306_10000508_pt1 | contig 24331 bp, 28 predicted proteins | sample III_Palsa_E3_1_FD_198761 | JGI IMG/M metagenome (GOLD analysis project Ga0302306, IMG submission 198761) | Peat permafrost microbial communities from Stordalen Mire near Abisko, Sweden - III_Palsa_E3_1 | ecosystem: Environmental > Terrestrial > Soil > Palsa > Peat permafrost | place: Sweden...
CCGTTTCCTGTTGGCGAAGCGCGCCGCCGTTGGGGCGTTCCAAATGAGCCCGGGCGTCTCGCAAATCGGAAAGAGCGTGCAGGTAATGGGGGTGTTTTCCCTGAGCAAGAACTTCCTGCGAGGCCATGGGCAGCAGGCATGCCAGTACAACTGCGATGAGCGAAACTTTCACCAGTGTTTTCATTCGGAATTATCCTCACCCTCGATTTATACAGCAAAGGACACACGCTGAAGCGCGCCCTTGATTTGATTTAACACCAGTTCCACCGCTTTGTAGCGGGCGCTTTTGCCTCGCGTTTTCACAGAGATAACACCCCTCTCGGCAGCGGTTACTCCAAAGGTCTCAGGCCGGGACATTTTTTCTTTCGCTGCAGTGCGTTGTTTTTGTTTAGCAGCGCAGGCCAGTTGGCTGCCGGCGCAAGCGGTTCGGACTCCGTACAGAGGGCGAGGATCGCGCGCAGTAATCTCGCCCGATGTCCGCGGGACGATGATGGACACGCGATCGCATACGCCTTGGGCAATTGACACAAGATGAACTGGCAAGGACAATGCTGCCGCACGCGATTCGCTTCGGGAAGATGTGAGCGCGTGACCGCGCAGTTCGGTTGTGTTGTGGTCCGCTGGAGGCGCACATGACGCGGCTTGGACTTCGGCTCGGTTTGCTCCTGGCGCTGGCGTGGAGCGTATCCACAATTTCCGCGCGAGCGCAAGAGGCGGCCAAACCTCAGCCGCCGCCTGCAACTCAAGCCCAACCGCGAACGGTGACCTGCACGGTGGACGTCTCGCCCAAGACTCTCTCGGCGCCGATGGGGGACGCTCTGAATCTCTACCGTACCGGGAAATTCGAAGCGGCGGTCGCGGCCTACAAAGCAATCGTTTCGTCCGGCGGCGCGGACGTGGTGCTCGCCTACACCGGGCTTGCGCGCGTTTACCTGAGGCAAAATAAGGTGAACGACGCATTTGATGCCGCTTCGAAAGCCGTGGCCCTCACGCCGGGTAAAACGCCGGCCATCACCGCCATGGGCGAAGTATATTTTCGCCAGGGGAAAATGGTGTTGGCCGAGCACGCGTTTTTGGATCCGCTCCAGGCTTGCGATGTGGATCCGCGTTCCTACCTCGGACTCGCCAGGATTTACCGCGCCACATCCAATTACAAACGCGCCGCAACGGCGGTCGCGCAGGCTTACAAGATTGACCCCGCGGATCCGGATGTTCAACGTTCTTACATGGCCACGCTGAACCGCAGCGAGCGCCTTAAATTTCTCCGCGACTACTTGAGCCGCGAGACAGACGATGACCCCGAGCACCGAATGAATCTGGAGCATCAGCTTGCCGTGCTCGAGGACGAAACCGGGCAGACCGGCCACACTTGCCGGATCACTTCGAAGCTGACCTCGACCGAAACCCATCTCGAAGCTTTGCTCAATGGCCCGAATCGCCTTCGTGGTTATGGATTCATCGTCAAAGTGAACGGCGCTACCGCCAAACTGAGGTTGGACACCGGCGCTGGCGGAATCTTGATCGACAAGAAAGTAGCGGACAAGGCCGGTGTGAAGAAAATCGTGGAGCAAAAAGCGAGCGGCATTGGCGACAAGGGTGGAGCCGCGGGGTACGTGGGTTTCGCGGACTCCGTCCAGATCGGAGGCTTGCAGTTCGAAGGTTGCTATGTGGACGTCGTCGATCGAAATTCCGTGCTGGATGACGATGGCCTGATCGGCGCCGATGTCTTCAGCAGCTATTTGGTGGACATCGACTTTCCCGACAGGAAATTCAAACTCTCGCAATTGCCGCCTTATCCCGACGAGGCCCCGGCGGAGGCCACGCTCGAATCGCAGCCGGCCGCAGGGTCTCATCTGCACGATCGTTACATTTCGCCGGAGATGAAAGTGTACACGCCCATTTTTCGCTTCGGTCACGCATTGCTGATTCCCACGAAAGTGAACGATTCCGCGCCGATGCTTTTTCTGATCGATACCGGAGCGTTTGACAACACCATTACACCGGACGCCGCCAAACAAGTGACCAAAATAAGCCGTGACGATAATTTTAAGGTCAAGGGACTCAGCGGGGAAGTGAGTAACGTGTACCGCGCCGAAAAAGCTCACCTCCAGTTTGCTCATTTCAAGGATGACCGCCAGGATCTCATTACTTTCAACATGGACCACATCAGCAATGGTTTCGGTACGGAAATTTCCGGCACACTCGGTTTTCGCATGCTGATTCTGCTGGACATTAAGATCGATTACCGCGACGGCCTCGTCGAATTCACCTGCCCCCAATGTCCCAAACCCTAACGCGGCCGTTGTTTCTGTGGTGCAGAGACAAAATACGTGCAAGGTTCGAAAGGACCATAGGGGGCACAGGATGCCGCGCCCTGCGGAGAAAATCACAGAAGATTCTTGAAGCAGAATTCTAGTTCGGCGTGGAAGGGGACGGCTTGCTCGATTTCCCGTCGTCTGCCTTCTGCATCTGCGCTATCTCGTCATTAACGCGCTGCGTCATTTTTGCCATCATTTCTTGCAATATCCCGCTAGCGGCCTGCATGGACTCCGACATAATGGCCGGCATTTCCTTTACCATCTTTTCGCCAGTGGGACTTGAATAGAATGCAACGAGAGCGTCCATGTCGCCTTTTGTAAAGTGCTTTTGATACACAGGAATCATGACGTCGATCAGCTCGTCGACGGGCATTTCCTTGTATACGCTGTCCGTTAGTTTGTTCAACCGCTCTTCAGAATCAGGAGGTAGATTCGGCTGCTTCAGTACCTGCTCGTGAACCATTTTATGCATCTGCACCGTCATTGCGTTCATCATGCTCTTCGTCATGTCGCGCGAGTGCATGGCGTCCAGAAATCTTTCTACGTCGGCTTTCGAGGCGGGCGCGTTCGCGTCGTTTTGCTGCGCGAAGCTAATGGACGCAAATAGCAAGCAGGCGAGCAGAACAAGAGCCGGGCGTTTCATCGGTCACCTCCGAAGGTGGCTCCAATATAGCGCAACGCGCGCTCCCATCCCATGTGAATTCGCCGAGAATGTGACGTTGCTGGTTCGTAATGTGTTTGCCCGAGTGAAATCGCGCGTTGCATATCTATCGAGCGTCCGGTGCGTACCTGGAATTCGGAATTATTTCGCGCGGTACAGGGTCTCGTGGCAGGGCAATAAGGCTCCCACGATTGCGCCAATCACGGCTCCGGCCCCGGCACCAATCCCGGCTCCTTGGCGGGTGAAGTCGAAACCGTGCGCGCCTCCGCCTACCGGCGCGCCGGCCCCTGCTCCCGCTCCCGCGCCGATCGCGGCGCCAATGGCTGCGTTGCGCATACGGTGCTTGTTTTCCATCAGCTTGACGATGCGAACGTCCTGCCTCTGGATCGTCTGCTCTCCGCCAGATTCCTGTAACGAGATCGTTGTGTCGGTAACATTCACAAACGCCCCCGAGACTTTCTTCGAGCTCATTTCAACCACTTGAATTCTGTGTCCCGCCTGGAGCGCGCTCAGATTCTCCCAAGATGACTTGCCCGTTTGGCCGAAAGCCACGCAGGGCATTCCCAAAACGCAAACTAGAATCCAGAGTTTTCGCATGGTGACCTCGTTTCGGCGTAAGTCATGGAATCGCCGCCTACCATTGCCGCCTGTCCCCCACAAGATACCACCTATTACACTTACATGGGTCGCTAACGGCTCGGCTCTGCACCGCAGGCGTCAGCTGGCTCGTGCTGGAGACTCCACCGTCGCCGCTGTAATTTCATTCAACGGCTCAGCGGCACAAACATCAGGTGATGGAGCCTAGCCTGTGTGGTAGCCTCACCGTTCGATTCTTTTAGCGAATGTTACCCAGCGCTGCGGCGTGAAAGGAAAATCTCATGAAGCTTGCTAGCCTATTTCTGATCCTCGCTGTGGTTCTTGGTGCAGGCTCTTCCGACGCGATGCAACTCAGCCCGGCATCGGGGGACCAACGCTCGGCGGATCGCGATGCCATTCGAGCTCACATTGACAAGATTTTCCAAGCCTATATCCAGAAGAACGCCGAGGTCATTCGCGCCACCCATGCGAACGAGTGGACCGGCTTCCAGTCATCCTCCCGCACCGCAATTCACGGAATCGACCAGTACATGAAAGATGTCGATGGCTACATCCATTCACCCGTGAAAATGGCCGGGTACAAAATGCTGGAGTTCGACGCGGTCTTCTACGGCAATGTGGGAATCGTCACGTACATCGCCGATGTGACCTATGACTACGAAGGCCATCCATCGACGCGAAAGCTTCGCGTGCTCGACGTGTATGCAAAATTGGCGGATGGATGGAATCAAGTCGGGTCCGACACCACGCTGCATCCGGACACGCTCGCTGCTGAGGCGCAGCAATCACAATCCGTGGAGGGCGACGACAAGCAGGAACTGCTCGCCGCTCGCGAAGCCGTATGGCGCGCCTGGTTCGCAAATGACGGTCCGCGACTCGCAGAGCTTGTGCCCCCGGAGCTGATCGCCATCGAGCAGAGCGAAAAGTGGGAGAACCGCGATGCCGTCCTCGCTGGTGCCAAGGATTTTGCGGCCAAGGGCGGCAAGCTTGTGCGTCTGGAATTCCCGCAGACGGAAATCCAGATGTTTGGATACACGGCCATCGTCTACTCGAAATATGTTTGCGAAGTCGAAATCGATGGCAAGCGTTCAATACAATCGGGGCGCGCGACGGAAATGTTTGTCAATCGCCAGGGCAAGTGGGTCAACGTCGGCTGGCATCTGGACTCCGGCAGCTAATCGTCCGGCGATTCTGTCGCCTGGTAACACTCGTCGCAGGACAGTGAACAACTCAAGAGCCCCCGGCGAACGTAACCACCGGCGTGCATGGGGGTTACGGACCCGGCTTTCAGGGCCGACCCGAGGCACATCTACGCCCGTTGCAGCATCCCCCGACTGCCTCTTTTTCTTCGGTTAACCATTGAAGCGAATGCCCGGTGAAAATATGGCCGCTGGGGATGGCAACTAATAGACTTGTCACATGGCAGTCTGCAGGGGCTGAACGTGGCGTCAGAAACCGCTAAATTTCGAAAGTATCCTCGCCTCCGCGCGCCCAAAGGGCTGTGGGTCGCCTGGAAATCGTCCGCCCAAACGACCACTTCGCGCGCCGAAGTGATGGGCATGGGCGGGCTGTTCCTGCAAGCCGCGCAAACTCCGAGCGATGGTTCCTACATTGAATTGATTTTCGACTTGCCCACGGGACAGGTTCGCGGGCGCGCAATCGTACGCGATTCCACGCCGGGCAAGGGCATGGGAATCCAGTTTGTTCAGATGAAGCCGGAGGATCGCGCCAAGCTGAACCGTTTTTTGTCCGCGCTGGAAGTTTCTCAACAAGCCGCCGGCGCCGCTCCGGCTGCAAATAACGCGCCCGCCGGCGCCCGTCCCGCAGCCGTACACGCCGCGGCTTCGCGCACGGCGACAACGCTTCCGGCTAGCTGGCAGCTCGTCATTTCGCCCGGCAGTCAGAAGGCGGCGCAGATTCGTTTCGAGAGGGAAGTGCGGCAATTGATCGAGCTGACCGGAAAGGCCACCTATTATCAGTTGCTGGAAGTCACGTCGGATTCGCCGGCCGGCCACGTGAAGAAAAGTTATTACTCGCTGGTCCGCAAATTTCATCCGGACAACCACATGGGCAATCGCGAGCTGATTACGCCGCTCAAGAACCTGATGGTGGTCATCTCCGAGGCGTACAAGACGCTGGGGAACGAAGAGAAACGCGCTGCGTACGACAAACGGCTGGCCGCGATGGGCGGGTTCAGCATGCATCGCGAAAAAACGGGTGCCGAGGAATCCCTCGACGAATGGATGAACCGCGCGAACGAATGCCTGCGCGCGCAAAATTTCGTGGGCTCGATCGTCTGGCTGCGCAAGTGCCACGAAGCGGCGCCGGAATCGGCGTTGTACCTGGCCATGCTGGCGCGCAGCCTGGGAACCATAGCCCAGTACGAAAACGAGGCCGTCGAGCTTTTCCAGAAGGCCATCGATCTGGACCCGTGGAAGGTGCCGGTATATCTCCAGTTCGGCGAGCTGCTGGAGGAAATGGAGCTTCCTGAGCGCGCGCGGTCCGTCTATTCCAAGCTTCTCGAAATAAGCCCCACGAATGCCAAAGCCCACGAGCGCCTGGCTCTGCTCGAGCCGGACGAAGGCGGCGAGAAACGTTCGTCGCGCATCCCGCACTTGTTCGGCCGCAAAAACTGATCCCGAATTCTTCACGAACCCGATCATGTTGGCGGCGAAGGTCTCCTAGGAAGTGCGCTGGACGAAGAGGCTGGAGAAGTATTGGCGTTGGCGGTAGGCGACGATGCCCCAAAGAATGGCCACGACGATCGCCAGCGGCAAGCCGGCACGATCCATTAGCGCGTGATAGAGGATAATGTTCACGATCACCGGGGCGAGAATCGTGAGACCGAGCGGGACGTAGCGATTCACCAGCAAAAGCGCGCCGCCCGCGATTTGGAGGGCGCTCACAAAAAGCACGTAGTGCGACTGTATCAGTACGGTCAAGAACTCGCCTGCCAGCCCGGTGGGAAACGTCTTCATCGGGATGAACTGCAAGAACCCGTTTAGCCCAAAGATTAAGAAGACCAGGCCAATAAAAATTCGCGCGATCAGTGCTACGATTTTCATCGACTGTCCTCTCTCATCCTAATTTTCATTTTTCCTCGCGCTTCTTTGCGCTGGGTTACGCTTTGCTGCCGAGTTTGTCTATCTCCTGCATGGTGGCTTGGTCTAACTTTAACGCGGCGGCGGCGACGTTTTCTTCCAGGTGCGCGACGCGCGACGTCCCGGGAATGGGGAGAAGCACGGGCGAGCGGCCCAGCAGCCAGGCTAGCGCGAGTTGCGAAGGCGTGACTTTCAACCGCGTGGCGATGCGCGCAAGCTCCTTGGCCGCGGACACTTCGCCGTTAGCCAGCGGAAACCACGGAATGAAACCGATTTTTTCGCGCTGGCAATAGTCGAGGACGTCCTGGGCCGCGCGGTCCAGCACACTGTAACGATTCTGCACGGTGACCACTTGCACGATGGTTCGCGCGTTTTCGATCTGCGCCACGCTGACTTCGGACAGGCCGATATGTTTTATTTTGCCCTGGGCCTGAAGATCTTTCAGCGCTCCAAGCTGATCCGCCGCCGGGACTTTGCTGTCAATTCGATGGAGCTGGAACAGATCAATGCGCTCGAGGCGCAAGCGGTGGAGACTCCTGTCGCAACAGGCGCGCAGATTTTCAGGGCGGCCATTGGTGACCCATTTATCGGGGCCGGGGCGATCGAAGCCCGCCTTGGTGGCGATCACCAGTCCCGCCGGGTAGGGGTAGAGCGCTTCGGCAATAATTTCTTCGCTGACGCCCGGGCCGTAGGAATCGGCGGTATCGATAAAATTAATTCCCAGGGCCACGGCGCTATGAAGAACGCGAACGGCTTCGTCGCGGTCCTTCGGTTCGCCCCAAACGCCTTTGCCGGTAAGCCGCATGGAGCCAAAACCGAGCCGGTGGACGCGGAGGTCTCCCCCAATCAGGAATTCTCCCGATTTTGCGGCGGGAAGTTCATCCTGCGATTGCTTTCCGGCTGCTGCGCTCATGTTGCGCTCCTGGCTGCGATGGCTTGGCATGCAATTCTGGCCCCGGTTAGACAGGGTTTAGTCGTGTGTTTTCTATGACTTCTATATTTGGGCTTGTTTCGGTTAGAAATGGGTGGCGCGTCTTCGGAGGTGCCCAAGGCGAGGCACGAGTTCGGCCTCGGAAGCTGACTCCAACCGGCCGAATTTCCGCCAGGGCTAGTGAAGGGCGGACGCCTGAGAGAACCGAACTTCGAAAGAGCCGGCGGGACGCCGGCGCTACGAAAACCGAAGGCGCGGCCACCCGCCTTTTTACCTATATGGATATGGGCAATTCTAGAACCGGTTAGACGGGGTTTAACGGTGTGTTTTCTATTACTTCTACTTTTTGACCAGAACCGGTTAGAAATGGTGTCGGAGCTAGAACTTGGGCGGCTGTTCCGCCCCACACTTGCGGTACTTCGAACTCGGGCACGGAACGTACGGGGAGCTCGCGCGACCAAACGAAGGTTCGGCGAAAAAGCCGCCGAAAGGAAAGTTTGTGAGAGGCGGTTTTTTATGTCGCGGCTAAAGCCGCGACCCACAAAGCCAATGAAGGCCGGACGCCTGAGAGAACCGTACTTCAAAAGAGCCGGCGGGACGCCGGCGCTACGAAAATCGGAGGCGCGACCACCTGCCAATCGCGCCGAATTCCCGCCCTTGCGGCTACGCATATTGCGCCTCGCCATTGCCGAATGACCAGTTTTCCTTCTTCACCTCGACGAGATTGATGACCACGTCCTCGCGGCGAAGCTTGAGGCGGTCGTGAAGCCCGTCGGCAATCGCTTTGTAAAAGGCGCGCTTCATCTCGACAGTTCGGCCTTCATTGAGCGTCACCTGGATGAAGATGCAGTCCGCGGTCCTGTGGATTCCGAGATAGTTGGGATCGAAGACCAGGCCGTCGGCGGGGTGCTCGGTGATCACCTGAAAGCGGTCGTCTTTAGGGACGTTTATAGTTTTGATCATCGCGTCGTAGATGACTTCGCCGATGGCCTTGCGGTAGTCGGCGGATTTGCCTTGCACCAGATCTACGCGAACGAGCGGCATGGCAGAACTCCTTTTCCGGCGGAGGCAAAATGCGGGTCACGGGCGGAGGAATGCTGGGGGCGCGAGTGCTCGCCGCCCTGCTGCGCGTCCGTCGTGAAGCAAATTTTCATCGCAACAATGATAGGAAGTTGGGAGAAGGAAAGCAAGGATGCGGACGCTGTGAGCTTTTCAGATTTTTCGCATGCGGGAAAGCAAGGCTCGGCGGAAAGTCCGCCGAAAGGAAGCAGGTCGTTTGCGGATTTTTTATGTCGTGGCTGAAGCCAAGACCCACAAAGAATCTCGAGCGGAACGTCAAAACCCGCACCCTTCAAAGACCGAAGAGTGCGGCACCCGGAAAAGATAAGCGTTTACTTCAGTCCGGCGGGAGGCTTAGCCACCCGCCATGGTTAAAAAAGGAAACATGCGGGGTCAGCGGGAGTGCACAAAGCGTGAAGATGTTGCAAGCCCGCTCGAACTATCCGAGATTCCGAATCGGTTTGCCGTCGAGGGGAGGCGCTTTAATGCTGAAAGCCAAAAGGATTAGATATGCCCCCATAGCAGCGGGCACTCCGGAAATTGGGAGAAGCATCCAGTGCCAGCCGAGCCGCACCGCGAGTGCAAAATCGTATATCGTGCCGACCAACATGATAATGCCGACGGATAGAACAAAGGAAAATTGAGGTATCGTAGCTGGAATCGTATTTTCTGTTAATTCTTCCGCCGTGAACGCCGCGATCGAATATGCCGCCGCAACATAGAAAGGCGCGGTAAAGACTTCCTGATCGACACAATGATTCACTGGCTGGCAACCCCAGCCAAAATAATGCGCGAAGCGAGACTGTCCAACTCCAGCCTGAAGTTCTAAAGGCGTAACTGTCGGGTTGAGAGTAGGAATTGTAACAAAGGCGTAACACAGGACCGCAAACGGAAGAACCCAGACCCAAAGCATCGACCTGTCCCGAAGGTGACGGCCCAGCACCCAACCGAGTACTAAGCCGACGCTAATTTGTATAGGGAAGTAAGGCGTACCACTCAACATCCGATGGTAGTCAGCGCTTGTGTAGTGTCGGCCGAACAAGCGAAGAAAATTAAGAGTAGAAGCCGTCACAGTTGGAGCCACTCGAAGAGTAACCCAAACCGCAATCACCTGGTACATGGCAAACATCAGGCCGAATTTTACCTTTGATTCTTCACCTTGATCTTTTGAGAGATTATTCATTAGAACTGGCGGGTGGTCGAGCCTTTTGCGTCGTTGCCGTATCAAGGTTGAAGCGTAACGCGCGCTTTTCTTCTTCTTGACCCCTGACGAATGCGGATGATACCACTGAGGCAGTTAACGCTGGAGTGATTTGCGTTGCTTGTGATTTTGAACCTTCCTTTGCGGGTGCCGCACCCTTTGCGGGGTTGGCAAAGGGTACGGTTTTTGGATTATGGCCTTGAAGAATCGACTGGAGTCAGGGCCGCAGCAAAAGTTGGGTCACGAAATCGGGACGCGCTTCACGCCTGCAAAAATTTTGTCGACGAGTCGCGTATGTCCGCTCTCGTCGAGCATTAGAACCAGTTTGAGGCTCTCCACGTAAACCGCTTCGAGCGTATAGTTTCCTGGCCCCTGTCCGTGCCGGACCAAAACGGCGCTGTGTCCCTGGTCTTCGGGAACTGCGGTTGGTGGGATAGGTCGAGACTCGACCACGACCTCGCTTCCTTCGCGCCGGAACATCACCAATTTCATGCCGTCTTCGAGCGTCTTTACCACCACGGTGTAATCGCCAGGCTCCAATTTGTGCAGGTGGCACTGCGCTTTATACGGCAATGAGAAATGTCCCTCGAAGTCCGTCTTCGCGGACAGAGCTTCGATACGGGCCATATTGTCGGCCTTGATTTCATCCGGCGCGGTTTCTGCTTGTGCATGAGTGGTGATCGGGAAAAGAACTGCAAACAGCAGAGCCAGGGTCGTCCACGTAATTTTCGTCATTCTCTTTTTCATCGGAGTCTCCTTTTTTCCGGCCGCTTCGCGGCCTCTGCTGGCCCTGTCACTCTTGGCCGGAGATGTTACTCCCGGTCGCGAGAATTATCAACGAACAGAGATTTCTGTTTGAGGTGCTCTTTCCCGGGGCGCGGGCCGAGCCTTTCGCATTGCCGGCATTTTGAAGTTGCGGCACGCCGCGCACTTTGTTTTCTCCTGCTCATCCAGCTGAAAATCGCAAGAAGGGGAGCACCGGGTAAACGGAAGCCTCGGCGAAAAATCCGCCGAAAGGAAGGTTTGTCAGGGGCGTTCTTTTATGTCGCGGCTGCCCTTCGCGAAGGCACTCAGGGTAAAAAGCCGCGACCCACAAGGCTACTGAACTCGGCGGCGCGCGGCGCTATGCGCCGGTCAGTGCGATGCGGGAGGATTCGCCACTCGCCGGTTCGAGTGCGGCTAGGGCTAGGGGACATCCAGCGGATCGCCGGTCTTGTGTTCTTCGATTTGAAATTGCAAAAAGCGGTGGATTGCGGCGAGAGCCTCTTTGTCCGAGGAGGAGATAAGAACACGCCCTCCCTTAGGAGTTTCCTCGAACGAATAATGAATGTTTTCCCGTAGTTTCTTCATTTCCGGCACTCCGGGCGGCACGGTATCGTGCACAAACATGGGAATGTCGAAATCGCCGCTTTGAAACGCCTGGGCGATGAGCTGCAAGTGCATTCGGATACTGCTCCGGTCGGAAGCGTCTGCGGCATCATTGGCTTCGACTTGGATTACGCCGCCGCTCGAGTTCAGAAAAAAATGGTGCGTGGTGGAAGTCTGAGAAAAACCCATGCCCTTTTCAGCCCGCTCGTTCATCTGCGAATGGGCGTCATGCATCGGACAGGTAGCGTGCCGGTCTTGCGTCTCCGGTTTTTGCTGGTTGGAAGACTGCTGGCCGGCGACGTTGCCCGTGCATGCAAGGGAGCAAACCGCAATCGCGAGAATCATTCGGGTCATCATCGTTTCTCCTGTTTTTCTTTGCCGCGAGCGAGCACGCCAAAAGGGGACCTACGAGTGCGACGCTGCGGCCGATTTGCTGCGAACGCCTCCAACAGGCGGGCCTGCTTTCCATGGGGAGTCTTGGACAAGAGACGGTCCCATTCGGCGAGTGTTTTTTGTAATTCGCGGCGACAAGATTGCAAGTCGCGAAGCGTGGCTTCGAGAGCGGCTAGCTTTTGAGCGGCCAGCTTCCGCACTCGATGGCAGGGCGCGCCGCCGCTATTACGTTCGCGGAAAATATCGCTCAGCTCGGCGACCGAGAATCCGATGGAGAGGGCACTGCGAATCAACTGGACGCGAATGAGCGTCTCCGGCGGGAATAGACGAAAACCCGCGGCCGACCGGGGTACAGAAGGTAAGAGATGGCAACGCTCGTAGTAACGCAAGGTGTCCGGACTGACGCCAGCCAGGCGCGCGAGCTCCCCAGAACGCAATGGCCTTGGAGATGGAGAGCGTGCCTTCATGTGAATAGCATGAGGGATGGAACGGTTCCAGGGTCAAGCACTTTTTTCCGTGTTAGGTACAGTTTCGCGGATTTCCGTCGATTATGTCTTTCGATCTTTTGAATCGGGGTGTGCGGGCTTCGAAGCGGCCAGCATGCCGGCAATGCCATCGAAAAAGAGATAGATGAAGCCAATCAGAAACGGAACATCGGTAAAAAACAGAAAAAAAGAGCGGTTCGTGAAGTGGTAGTAGGCAGCGAAGCCGAGCGCGACAGCCCCGAGAAACATCACAGAAACTCTTATTAGCGGATGATTCTCCAAGAACCGTTTCATTCAGAGAACTCCGTTTCACCGAGCGGCGCGCCGGGGATTCTAGCACCAAGAGTGGGCGGTCTGCGTAGCATCGCTTTCGATGTCCGGCGGGGATTCAAGTGCCGAAAGGCGGCGCTGTGCGGTAGCATCGCTGGCGATGACTTTCGAAGATGCGCTGGTTGCGGTGTGGCGGCAGGTTCTGGTGGAGAATGCCGAGGTGGTTAAGCTGGGCGAAAAAACTTATCCCGTGACTATGAGCAAAGCGAAGCGGCTGCGGCAAGCGGCATTTGTGTTTGAGGGAAAGACCATCGTGGGGATCGAGCAAAATCCTAAAACGAAGTCGCGATGGGCGATGATGGCGCGCGCGGGGAAGAAGGTGATGCAGTTTATTCAGGAACGGCGGTACGTCGCGGTGGTAGCGGACGGGAAAGTGATTTTGTACGGGAAGTAGAAACCCGCCGATTCAAAAAACGAAACACGTAGCGAAACCCGAACCTCCACGCACCGCCCTTCGTTCCTCAGGACAAGAAGGGTTCGGCACCCACGCGAGTTTCAGTGGTACTTTGGGGGGAGGCTGGTGCCGCGCGGAAAGGTCGGCCACCCGCCATCGCCGCTGTTTCGAAGTTGCGGCGTTCTAGAATGGGAGACGTCATGCGCATCGTTACTGGTTGTCTGATTGTCGCGGCTGCGAGCTTTGGCCTCGCGCCAAGCTCGCCGGAACTTCACAATCGCTATGGACCGACGGACTTGGAACGCTTCACCGTTCGTCCCGGAATTACCGCGACTGTGCAGTACGGCGCCGACCATCTCGCCTGCCAAATACAAATAGAACCGTATCAGCCGCTCATTCATCCAGGTGCGCCGACCGGCACGCTTATGTCTTCGGTTGAGGTATCGGAGATTCTGGGGGAGCTGGCCCCGCCCGCGATGCGAGGAAAAGAGGTAGACAGTCGCAGCTTTCAATCCGAATGCGCCCTGGCAATCGTCAACGAGTACGAAAACGTGTCCACAGTGCGGGGAATGAACACATGTGCCGCTTCCATCACAGTTCGGGATTCAGCCGCACAAATTGTCTTCAAGCGAGACATCTGCCCGAAAGTAAACAATTCATTTATTATAGGCGAGTCTAAGGCCAAATAAGGATGGGGTTGGCTACCGGCCGCGAATCATTCGCGTGCGAGTTGGAATAGAACGCTATAAGTTGGAATGTCATTCAGGGGAAGAGGCCGGTGCCATTCTTGCTGCTGGGAATTGTGACGATAGGCTGGGCGGGTTTTAGCCTGATTACCGGAAAAGGCCACTACAAGGGATGCCCGCCCGGCGGCTACGATCGCGCAGAACATCCCTTTTATTTCTGGGTTCCGACCATGATCATTTTGGGTATCGGTGTGTGCATGATTCTGATTTTTCTGGGATGGATTCGGTTGCCGTCGCGGTGATTTCGCCAGCGAATGCGGCCGGGTGGCGCACCCTTCCAGGTAACACTCCGAATTAAACTATGCCGAGCATTTAGTGCGACGAAAGTGTGCGCCGCCGGGGAGATCTAAACCCGCACCCTTCGCAATTCGAAGAGTGCGGCACCCGCAAAAGCCAAGCATTCAGTGTGGAAGGATTGGCCACCGGCCGCATTGCGCGGAGCGCGCGGGTGGCCTATGATTTTGCGCGATGAATGCAGAGGAATGGATACGGAAGGGGATGGCGGAAGCGGCGGCGCGGCAGCATGCCGAGGCGCTGGCTTGTTTTGAGCACGCCATCGAACTGGACACGGACAATCTGCAAGCTTGGGTGGGAAAAGGGGTGTGCCTAGGGAATCTGGGCGAGATGGAGAAAGCTTTGGCGTGTTACGACCGCGCGACCGAACTGGCGCCGACTGCGAGCTACGGCTGGCTGAACAAAGCGCAGGCGCTGATCAATCTGAAGAGGTACGAGGAAGGCATAGAAGCGGCCAACTGCGCGCTGGTTTTGAATCCACGCGATGAAAAAGCATGGTTCAAGAGAGCAACCGCGCTGCTTTGTTTGAAGCGGAACGACGAAGCGCTGCTTTCCTGCGAGCGCGTGCTGGCACTGGATGCCGCGAACCATGGGGCGTGGTTCAACAAAGGACTGGCGCTGCTGCGGCTGGGACGGATGGAAGAGGCGAACGCCGCTTTCAGCGAGGCTTTCCGGCTGGGGGATCGCGGCGCGAGCCAAGGGCTTTGCGAAACACTTTTCGCGTTGGGAAAATTTGAGGAGGCCTTGCTTCACTGCGAAAAAGCGCTGGAGCTGGAGCCCAATAATCCGTCGTTGTGGCTGCGAAAAGGAAGGACTCTGCGCGAATTGAAGCGGCCCGCGGAAGCGATCCCGTGCTATGACCGGCTGATCGAGCTCGAACCGAAGAACTATCTCGGCTGGTACAACAAGGGAGTGTCGCTCGCGGACCTGAAGAGATACCCGGAAGCTCTGGCCTGCAACGAACGCGCGATCGAGCTTGAACCGAATTTTGCCTGGGCCTGGTGCAACAAAGCGGCATCGTTAGCGTCGCTGGGCAAATATCGCAAAGCGCTGCCATATTTCGAAAAAGCCGTGAGCCTGGGAGACACGGAGTCGAAAAAAGGCGTGGAATTTTGCCTGTCACACATGGCTTATATCTTCCGGTTTTTTCATTGGCTGCAGAAACTCGGCAGTCCAAAGTAGGCCATGCGGGCCTGTGAAGGGCGCGGCTTTTGACGCTCGGAAGCAAATTTCACCAGAACCGAAAAGACTAAAAGAGCCGGCGGGAGGCCCTTCCTTCGTCAGGGTAAACCGGCGCTACGAAGAACGGACTTTCGGCTTTGCCCCTTCGAAAAAGATGCTCAGGGTGAATCTCTGCGCGATTCACGAAGAGCAAGGACGGGCCACCTCGAGGTTTAACGTTGTTCTTTTTTCTTTTCTTCGGGAGGGATGGGGACTCTGCCGGAGCCCATGCACGCGTCGCACATAGCGCCGTTCAGGCGGGAGCCGGTTCCGTAGCACTGCGTACAGATTGCGTATTTTTCGACGGGCATGAAGGGGGCCTCCGGGTAGGCAAATAAATCAGGGTTTCGGGACGTTCACGCGCGCCGCAATTTCTTTTGTGGGCGTGTGAATCGCATAATGTTCATTTTTCGAGAGTGCAGCCAACTCCTGCAACTTACGGCGAGCTTGTTCCAGGCCGATTACGTAGTCCTTCCATAAATCGGTGCCGTCCGGAAGCCGCTCAAAAATATCGTATTGACGATTCACTAGGCCGCCTTCGCGCAACGTGCCCGGCGTTGCGACTTTTAAGCCAGGAAGCGGGCCGATGTGTATATCACAAGTCGAGGTTTTTTCGCAGTTCCAGGAGAGACAATGGCGAGTTTGCTTTCTTATTGTAAAGCCGTGCGCTGGACAGCACTGTGCTCTTGCCTCGCGCTTGGTAGCGATGTTAAATGTGCGTGTTTCGTTTCGCGGGATTTGAGCTGACGCGGCGCGGAGGATTCATGAAACCTTGGCTGGGTAGAGCGGTGATCATTTCATTGTGCCTGGTGTCTTGCGCGGCCAAGAGCGCGCCCACGCGCATTACGGTGAAGGTGGCCGATGCATACTCGGGGAGCTTTCACCTTTCGGCGTGCGTGGACAATGCGCAGGACCCCGTTTTGGTGGATGAGAGCGGGAACGGGAGGACGTCCGCCTGTCCAATGGAAGGTGACGTGGACATCGTAGTGCTTAAAGCCGGGAATACAATCTATCTGCACGGCGAACAGATAAAGATTGCTAGGGCCGGCGACGGCTTCCCGGTAACCATCAGCGCTGCCATTCCGTAGGGAAGCCGGGCGAAGCGCACGCGCCGATGCGGATGGCGAAGATATACATATAGTAAATTCGCCCAAAGCGCGTTGAAGCTAATTTAGACTTATCTCCAAAGACACAGGGTGAGGTTGAGTCTTGAGAATTCTGCGGGGACTTGTTAGGTTTACGAGTGCCTATCATAGCCCCTTCCGACCTGCGGCCGCAGAATCGCAGGCGCAGCAAACGCATCCAGCTCCGGGTCGCAATCGTGGTGCGTCTGCGCGATGCCGGCAATGTTTCCAAGTCGGAAAAGACCGAAGCGATCATTGTGAATAACCACGGAGCGCTGATCCTGCTGGCCACGGCGGTGAAGCCCAATCAGATAATCCGAGTTGAAAACGTAAGCAGCAGAGAAGAATTGCTCTGCCGCGTGACGAGCCTGGGCGAGACGTTCATGGGCAAGACGCAGGTGGGCGTGGAATTCGTGGTGCCGACTCCCGGATTTTGGCCCGCGCCTCCCAAGCCGAAAAAAGCGGAAACAGTGCCCGCTCCTACCGAGACGAAACCAGCGGGAGCAGGGCCCGCTTCTACGAAGCCTAAAAAAGTGGAGTCAGCGGACGCTCTGAAAAAGTGAAGCATCCCGTAGCAGGCGACGGCCTCTTGTCCCTTTCCTTTTAGCTCGCACTTTTCACTTCGGCTGGCGCAAATCTTCCATAGCTTGTTCCAAGGCGGCGAGGCGCGCTTCGATGGCTTTGACTTCCGCTTGCAGGGCGGCGTTCTCTTCGGTGAGGGCTTGATTCTCGATGGCCAACTGCTGCGTGGCGCCGATGTTCATGCTGAAGAGCTGGTCGTAGTCCACCACGCGGAAGTCGTCCACCTTTTTGCCGAAGACGAAAACTTTGCCGGGCGCTTTTTCCACGCCGGCTAGGATGAAGGTGCGGCCGTCGATTACTGCAGCGACGGGTTTTTCCACGGAGCCCGCGTCCGCGACGATGATTCGCACCATATCGCCGGTAGCGAAGCCGTGCGGCTTGGGCACGGTGAGGGTCAACTCGCGCGTAGCGTCGTTGTAGCGGACGTCGTCGGCCATCGCGTACACGCTGGGGATGAAATCGGTTACGGTGCGTACCGCGTTGGGATAAACCTGCTCCACTTCCTGGGCGATCACGCCGATCTTTGGCTGCTTTCCTTTTTCGACTACATCAATGTAGCGGTAGTCGGTGATTTTTAATTTTTCCAGGGTGTCGAGATCGGAGGCGACGTTGCTGGGGCCGAGGACGTGCTTGATGCGCGCATCGGAAATTGCGTCGACTTCACTCGCCACCAGACGCGCGCTGGCGTAGAGCGAAACTGGAGCGCCGCCCGAGCCGAGCCCGGTAGGAGAGGTGGAGTTTAGATATCCATAATTCCCAAGAGTGACATTCACGCTGGCATTGATTTGCACGGGATAGCTGGGAGTATTTGTCCCCAGGCCCAAGCGCTGATTCACGTTGTCCCAGAAAAAATTGGAAGTGCTGGAAAGAGCTGTTGTTGCCCCAGTGCCGAAAAGGACTTGGCCTTGAGTGAAGGTGGCCGCGCCGGTGCCGCCGTTCGCGACGGGAATCACTGGCGTAGCGGTGACTACGTTGGTGCCGCTGCCGATGAGGTAGCCGGTGAGCGTGGTCGCGCCGGTGCCGCCGTTCGCGACCGGCACAGTGCCGAGCGTGATCGCGGGAGTGGAAGTGCCGGTGGCCACGGTGATGGGCGACGTTGCAGTGACGCTGGTGACTGTGCCGCTGCCTGCGGCTTGCCAGGACGCGGATGTGCCATTCGTGGTGAGGACTTTTGGGCTTTGTCCGGCCTGGCTTGGCAGCAAATTTGTGAGCGCAGCGGCGGCCGTGGTTGTACCGGTGCCGCCATTCGCGATTGCTACAGTGCCAGTGACGTTCGCGGAATTGCCGGCGATGTTGCCGGAGATTGCCGTGCCGGAAATTGTGGCGGAAGCGGTGACGGCGGTAGTGCCGCTGCCGAGCAGATAACCGGTGAGAGTGGTCGCGCCAGTGCCGCCGTTTGTGACCGGCACGGTGCCGAGTGAGATCACAGGAGTGCTAGTGCCGGTGGCCACTGAGACCGGAGCGGTTCCGGTCACGCTGGTTACCGAGCCGGTGGAGTCTGATTCAGCGAGCTGGTTCCAAACGGCGCCGACCGCGTCGTAGACTTCCAAGGATTTTAAGACCGTGTCGTAAACGATCAATCCGTTTGCCGGACCCGCGATTGCGAGGCGCTGCGTTGTGGTCATGCGCGGCGCCAGAAATCCCTGGGTCGTGCTGGCGACATCCAGTTCGGCCGTGGCGCTGGGCGGATCCACGCCGATGCCGACAGATCCGGTGGTGAATACTGCGCTCGTGCCGTCGAGTGTGAAAGGACTGGCTCCGGCCGGGCCCTGCGGCCCGGTCGAACCCGCTGCGCCAGCCGCGCCTGTAGATCCGACGGGACCTTGGGGACCTGCTGATCCGGCGGAGCCTTGTGCGCCTGCAGGCCCGATCGCGCCTGCCTCCGCCATCAGACTCCACGCGTTCGTGTTCAGGTTCGGAGTTGGATTGCTGGGGCCGGCGCTGGCGGCGATGGCTATGTAAGTGGAACCGTTGAAGGTCACCACATCGTTGATGGCGTAGCTCGCGCTGGCATTGAACGCGTTGAGAAAATCGAAGCTGACTCCATTTGTTCCGGCCGCACCTGCGGCTCCGGTCGGACCTTGCGCTCCAGCAGGGCCGGTTGCGCCTGCAACTCCCGCCGAGCCTTGAGATCCCGCGGAGCCAATCAGCGAAATGCCGGCCGGCCAAACTCCGGCAATTTTGGGTCCGAAGATTGTGCTGGTCGCATCATTAATATAGAAATCGCCGTCCACACCGACTGCGGCAGTGGGATCGTTCGCGCCGCTAAGAACGCTGAGGCCGCTCGCGCCCGCGGGGCCCTGCGGACCGACCGGCCCGCCCGACGGGCCTTGCGGTCCGGTCGCGCCGTTCGCTCCCGTGGGTCCAGCCGGGCCGAGCGGGCCTTGAATTCCTTGAGGCCCTGGAATCCCTTGCGGTCCGGGAGGGCCTTGCGCTCCTCCGCCCGATGGAGTGGCGGCAATCCAACTCGTACCGTTGAACGTCAGCACCTGCCCGGCGGAGGGCGCCGAAGCGAAATCAATCGGCGTGCCTTTCAACTTATCCACCGAGATAGTTTGCTGCGTGCCGCTGACGTCGCCTAAGAACGGGCCGATCACGTTCCATGCCGTGCTGGACTGAAGAGCAGGAATCAGCGGAACGTCGGGTGAAAGCGGAAGCCCGTCAGCGATCACGTGGAGATGCAGATTCGCGCGCAGCGTGAGCGAGGCGGGAATGGCCGGCATGCCGGCAGCGCCGAGCACAATGCCGTAGAGCCCGCTGGTCACCGTCAGTGTTTGGGGGCCGGAGGTCCACAATTCGTTTACGCTGGAATCGAGAATCGAAAACACGAACGGCCGCACTCCGGTTACCAGCGTATTGGATTCGACCAAGCGGCCTTCGTATGCCAGCACCGGACTCGGCGCCGGATCCGCGACCTGGGCGGAAAGTTTTCCGCCAGCGAGGCCAAGAATCAAAACCAACGCGAGCACTCGAAACCTAGTGCGCATCTTCAGTCTTCTCTCCTAAAGCCCTGATCCACATTTCCTGCTAATCGCAAACGGTGTTGGAGTTCCGGCACGCGAGCGGAGGGGTGAAGCCGCTGCGCACCTGGATATCACCATTGGCATCCGTTGAAATGACGGAGGGAAAAAGCTGGCCGAGGATTACAGAATTTTGAATCGGGCCGAATGCCTGGTTGGCGCCGGAAGCCTGCACCAGGTCGGGGTTAAGCTCCGCATCGATTTGCGGAGCGGGAAGAACTTCGACCGCGGCCGAACCAGAGAAGATGCCGCCGGGCGCAGAGTTCACCAGAGTCAAGGTGGCGACGATGGTGTAGCTCCCTACCGTGCCGGAAGCGGTGTACACGCCTTCGCTGGAAATCGTTCCGCCGGTTGCGGGAGCGACTGACCAAGTCACGTTTCCTGCCAGCGGGGAACCGGACGTCAATTTTGCGGTAAACGTGGTGCTGGATCCCGCGGCGACTTCAGCAGAAGCGGGACTGACGGAAAGGGCGCGAGGCTGCGGCGGTCCGGCACAACCTGCAATGCCAAAAATGAACCACAAAGCTGCGAGCGCAATCCGGTTGAGCCATACCATTACGGCGTGGCGGAGAGGCGTATAGCTCTGGACATCAATTAGAGCAGGCACAGAAAGTCCAATCTGTAGGGAGAGGGAGAACGACTACAGAAGCCAAGTTATGGAAGGGAATTTCAGTGTGACGGAACGGTGCAGCAGATACCAGCGCGTTCAAAAGCTCGGTGCCTAATAGACTATCGCGGCGCGAAACGTTTGGGCCAGGAACGCCCGATGGGCTGCGGAGCAAAACCTCGTTGGAGTGAACCGCGATTCATTCTGAGATAGGCCTACAACCGAGTGCCCGCGTTGACTTGCTTTTCGTCGCGACCTAAGATGTGCGGTAATGGCGGATTCCTCTTCCCTCATCGGGCAGACCATCTCGCACTACCGCATCGTCGAGAAACTTGGCGGGGGCGGGATGGGTGTGGTTTACAAAGCAGAAGACACGCGGCTGCACCGGTTTGTGGCGCTTAAATTTTTGCCTCCTGACGTCGCACGAGACCCGCACGCGCTGGCCCGCTTTCAACGCGAAGCGCAAGCTGCCTCGGCGCTGAATCATCCCAACATTTGCACCATTCACGATATCGGCGAACAGGACGGACATTCCTTCATCGCCATGGAATTTCTGGAAGGGGTGACGCTGAAGCATCGCATCGATGGGCGCGCGATGCCGCAGGAACTTTTGCTGACGCTGGGAATCGAAATCGCGGACGCGCTGGATGCGGCTCACGCGAAAGGCATCGTTCATCGCGACATCAAGCCTGCCAACATTTTCATCACCAGCCGCGGGATCGCCAAGATTCTGGACTTCGGTTTGGCAAAAGTTTCCGGAAATTCAGAGAGAGGCGGCGAGGCAACCGGGCCGACACAGGATTTGCCGGAGCATCTCACCAGTCCCGGCTCGGCGCTCGGGACCGTGGCGTATATGTCGCCGGAGCAGATCAGCGGTAAGGAACTCGATGCGCGCACCGATTTGTTCTCGTTCGGCGCGGTCCTATACGAGATGGCGACGGGCGCGCTGCCGTTTCGCGGCGACACGTCGGGCCTGATATTCGATGCAATTCTGAATCGCGAGGCGACGCCGGCGGTGCGGCTGAACCCGTCTTTGTCGGCCGATTTGGAGCGCATCATTAATAAGGCGCTGGAAAAGGATCGGGACGTGCGTTACCAGCACGCAGCGGATCTTCGCGCGGACCTGAAGCGGCTGAAACGCGACACGGATTCGGCTCATATTTCCGCTTCTTCGCGCGACGCTGCGCAGCAGCCGACAGCATCCTCAGCGCCAAGCAAGACGTCGCGAACTTACGCGGGCACAGCGGTCGCTGTATTACTTCTGATTGCGCTCGGCTGGGCGGGCTACCACTGGCGCGGCATTTTCCAGCGTGCCGAGAAAAAGCCGCTCACCCAGCGACAACTGACGCACAACCCGCCGGAGAATCGCCTGCTAAATGCAGCCATTTCAGCTGACGGCAAGTATCTTGCCTATGCAGATCCCAAAGGGTTACATCTAACCACGATAGATACCGGAGAGATTCACGACATCGCGCTGCCTGACGAACTGCGAAATGGCCTTTGGTTTGTATCATGGTTCCCGAACGGCGAGAAATTACTGCTCCAGACCGATTCGGACGTTTGGGCGATTTCCGTTTTCGGGGGCGCTCCGCGCAAACTGCGAAGCCGTTCTTGGTCGGCGAGAGTCTCACCCGACGGTTCGTCTATTGCGTTTTCCAGCGGCAGCGAAATATGGGTGACTGGCGCAGACGGAGAAAATCCCAAGAAAATCCTCGCCAGCGAAAAGGAATTGTATTCGGCGCTAGCTTGGTCGCCTGCGGGTGGGCGTATCGCTTATTTGAAATCACAAGGAAAAAGCGAAACTGGCGGCAGCGTTGAAACCGTTTCGCTGGAGGGAGGGCCACCCAGCGTTGTGCTGTCGAATGCCGCGCTGGCGGTGGGCCAAGGCGCTACTCTTCTCTGGGTCCACGGCGGGCGCGTGATGCTTCTCATGGGAGACCCGATTGAGCCGAACGGTACCAGCGCTTCGGAAATCAACGTTGACCCGTGGACCGGAAAGCCGACCGGCGAGTTATCGAAATCAGCGATTTTGGACGGCACTCCCATCAGTGCGAGCGCGGACGGAACCCGGCTCGTTGTGGGCAAGGGCCATGCTCGAGACGACGTGTATGTTGGCGAGCTGAAGGAGAACGGTGCAAGACTTGAGGTCCCCACGCGTTTCACCGTGAGCGAAAGTATCGATTACCCTTCGGCGTGGACGCACGACAGCAAGGGCATATTCTTCGACTCCGATCGCACGGGAAGGCGCCAAATATTCAGGCAACGACTGGATCAGGAGAACGCCGAACCGCTGAGTCAGGGATCCGAGGCTGAAGAGCAAGCGATGATGACCCCGGACGGCGCCTGGATTCTTTGCTGGTCTTCAGTCAATCCAAGCGGAGGGTCGGTTGCTACAACGCACAGTATGATGCGAATACCAACCTCGGGCGGGTCTGCCGAGAAGATTTTGGACGCGGCCGCTGACGACAGTGCCACCGATTTCCGCTGCCCTTCCGGAACTATCGGTTCCTGCGTCTTGAACGGCTGGGAGCAGGGGCAGTTGATCTTCTACTCATTTGATCCGGTCAAAGGAAAAGGAAAGGAACTCGCGCGAACCAAGTTGGCGCGCCCGGGTGACGATCTTGATTGGAGCGTTTCGCCGGACGGGATACGAATCGCCATTGAGACTCCTCAACTTCTAGGCGGTCAGGTTCGCGTCCTTGATACGCGGGGTGGCGCAGAGCGCACCGTGGAGCTTCCGAAGGGATGGGTTATCTGGTCGATGAGCTGGGCAGCAAGTAGTGACGCTCTATTTTTGGGCGCGCAGTCGAAGGAGGGATATTCTCTGGCGCGGCTCGATCTGAACGGAAACTTTCGAGTACTGCTCGATCGAGGAAGGAATCAATGGATTGGCCGCGTTACCGCCGCACCGGACGGCCATTGCCTGGCATTTGCCCAGCAGTCCTTCGAGAACAACGCCTGGCTGCTGGAAAATTTCTGAGCTGCGTCGTTGGCGATGCTCAGTGGGAGGCGGCGGTTTGGCGCAGGAGGACGACGTCGCTGTCGTTGTGAGCGCGAAGCAGGCCGAGGGTTTTGTTGTCGGCGGACCAGTGGAAGTCCGGAATGCGATCGGTTTCAAACTCGGTGACGCGATGGCCGGGTGAGCCGTCCACTGGCGAGACCCACAACGCGAACAAACCCTTGTCGCGAATGTAGTAGCCGATTGTTTTTCCGTCCATGGTGTAACGAATTTCGCCGCCCGCGCGCGGGTCGCGTGGGATTATTTTTACCGGCGCCAGAGTATCGAAATCCAGAATCTTGATGACGATGGGGCCTCCCGTGGTGGGCTGCGTTTGGAAGGCGATATTTTTTCCGTCGGGCGAGATGTTGACGCAGCCGCAAGTGAGCAGCGACTCGGAAAGTTGGGTGGAGGCGCCGCCATCCACCGAGACTTTTTTCGCCAGAAATTTTCCCGCATCGTAGCCGGCGTAAACGAGCCATTTGCCGTCGGGCGAGCACATGGCCGGTTCGTCATCGGTGCCGGTGGTGATCTGCTTGAGGTTTCCGCCGCTGGAGTCCATGCGCCAGATATTTATGGAACTGCTGCCTCCGCGAAACGCGGATGCAAACATGATGTAGCGTCCATGATCGCAGGAGATGGGGCCGAAGGAAGGGAAGTCGTCGTGAAGCAGCGGTGTGCGGTTGCTGCCATCGGCGTTCATGCGGAAAATGCCGTTCTCCTGTTCGACCAGCAAGGTGCCGTCGGGCGCCCAGGCAAACCAATTTGTGGGCGGACGGCTGGCGATGGTGACCGGCTTTCCGGCTTCTTTGCCATCGTACGGCGCGGTTTGCAGCGTTCCGACGTATTGCGATTGCACTGCTGCGATCGTTTTGCCGTCCGCGGAGAGACTAATGCTCGG
>Ga0302306_10000514_pt1 | contig 24204 bp, 23 predicted proteins | sample III_Palsa_E3_1_FD_198761 | JGI IMG/M metagenome (GOLD analysis project Ga0302306, IMG submission 198761) | Peat permafrost microbial communities from Stordalen Mire near Abisko, Sweden - III_Palsa_E3_1 | ecosystem: Environmental > Terrestrial > Soil > Palsa > Peat permafrost | place: Sweden...
CATTTCGGCTCCCGGAGCGCAAAATCCTCCGGGAGTTTTTTTGTGCCCGTCAAAAATGTTTCCCCAAAGTTACAGCGCAAATGCGTGTGCTTTTCGTCAGGGCACGGCTTCAGCCGTGCCGGAACTTAACGCAACTCCGAGCGGCTTCAGCCGCTGAGGGAATCACCACAAGCGCCGCCAACGCACGCGCCACACGCCCATGAAAATCGCCCTAGCCCAATTCAACCCAACCATCGGCGATTTCGACGGCAATGTCGCCCGCATCCTCGAACTCGCCGCCGAAGCCCAAAAAGGCGGCGCCGACCTCGCCGTCTTTTCTGAGCTCTGCATCTGCGGATACCCGCCGCAGGACCTCGTCGAGCGCCCATCTTTCGCCGAGCGAAACCAGCAGGAACTCGTCCGCCTCGCCAAAAAAATCCCGCTGCCATCCCTCGTCGGATTCGTCGGCGACGCCATGGACAATACCGGCAAACCCGTTGCCAATTCCGCCGCGCTCATCGCCAACGGAAAAATTCTTTTCGAGCAGCGCAAAATGCTGCTGCCCACCTACGACGTCTTCGACGAGTCGCGCTACTTCCAGCCCGCGCACACCCAGCACGTCTTCCCCTTCCAATCCGAGCAGCTCGGCATCACCATCTGCGAGGATTCCTGGAACGACAAAAGCTTCTGGCCCCAGCAGCTCTACGATCGCGACCCCGTCTCCGAAATTGTCGGGAAGGGAAGCAGCCTGCTGCTGAATATTTCCTCGTCGCCCTACACCATTGACAAGCGCTCGCTGCGCCACGACATGCTGCAGAACATCGCCAGGGAATATCGCGTCCCGGTCGTCTACGTGAATCAGGTCGGCGGCAATGACAGCCTGATTTTCGATGGCTCCAGCGTGGCCTTCATGCCCGACGGCCGCGTCGCCGCCCGCGCCAAATCCTTCGAAGAAGATTTGATCTTCTTCGACACCGTCACCGGCCTGGGCGACGTCCGCCCCCTGATCGAAGACGAACTCGAAGCCGCCTTCCGCGCCCTGGTCCTGGGCACTCGCGACTACGTGCGCAAGTGCGGATTCAAAAAAGTGGTCGTCGGCCTCAGCGGAGGCGTCGACTCCGCGCTGGTCGCCGCCATCGCCACCGAAGCCCTCGGGAAGGAAAACGTCCTCGGCGCCGGCATGCCCGGCCCCTATTCTTCCGAAGGCAGCCTGCGTGACGCCCGCCTGCTCGCCCAGAATCTCGGCATCGAATTCGTCACTCTGCCCATTTCGGACACCTTCAATTGCTACCGCAAAACTCTCGCGCCCGTTTTCGCCGGTAAACCCGAAGACACCACCGAAGAAAACATCCAGGCCCGCGTCCGCGGCAACCTGCTCATGGCGCTCTCCAATAAACTCGGCTCCATGGTGCTCAGCACCGGCAACAAATCCGAAATGGCCGTAGGGTATTGCACGCTCTACGGCGACATGGCCGGCGGCCTCGCTGTCATTTCCGACGTCCCAAAATCGATGGTCTACGCCCTCGCCGAATTCATCAACCGCAAAAGGGAAGTGATCCCGCAGGAAACCATCACTAAGCCGCCCTCCGCCGAGCTCCGCCCGAACCAGCGCGACCAGGACACGCTCCCCGATTACAGCGTCCTCGACCGCATCCTCAAAGCCTACGTCGAAGATCTGCGCAGCCCCGAAGAAATCGCCGATCACTTCGATTTCCCCCTCGACCTGGTCCGCAGCGTCGCCATGTTAGTCGACACCAACGAATACAAACGCAAGCAAGCCCCTCCAGGCCTGAAACTAACCAGCAAAGCCTTCAGCGTAGGCCGCCGTTTCCCCCTGGCCCAAAAATTCTCGAACTAGTGGCGGTTCAACGAGCTGTTGGGCTGTCCTTCATTTTCCGGTGGCCCACCTTGCTGCCTTTGCAAGGGTGGGGCCTTTGACTCAAGGCGAGACGAACGAACTGCAACGCCAATTGGCGCAGCGTGTTCGAAGTGAGGATTTTTCGCGGTGGGGATCTAGTTGTACTCGAAAATCTGCAGCGCGGTTCCCTTGGTGCTCGCGAACCACATCTTGCCGTTTACTACCCGGTGGCCGGTAACCGTCTCGAGGTCCGGCATGGCCTGGGCTTTCTGCGTGTCCAGGTTCCAAATCGCGTGAACCGGCGGCTTGTTCACGTCGTCGGCGTCGACGTACTCCACCAAGACGTGGGTGTTGTCTCCCAGCGCCGAGACGTCATCGATCACTCCGCTCGGCCCACCGAGCTTGCGCGTTTCCTCACCCGTCGCGGCGTCGATCACCAGCAAGTGATCGTCGGCACCCCCGGCGAGCAGATATTTTCCATCGGGCGTGAAATCCATATCGAACATTTCCAACTTCGAAGCGTTGCGATTCTCGTGCAGCATTTTCCAGGTTCCCGTGTCGTAGATGCGCATCACCGTGTCGCCGCCACCAGTCGCAAGTAACTTTCCGTAGGCGCTCGCCGCCACCGCCGAGGGCCCGGAAAAATCGGAATGCAGCGTCGCCACCGGCTTCGCCGTGCCGCTCAGATCCCAGATCTGGCCCGGATCGCCCAGCGCATCGACAAAAACCGAATGCCCATCGCGCAGAAACTCGATCAGGTGAATGCGGTGCTCGCTCACCCTCCACTGCTGGGCTGCGCCGCCTGCGAGCGGGACAATTTTCACCGTCCCATCCCAAAAGCCGACCCCAAACCATTTTCCGTCGCGCGAAAAATCGGATGCGCTAATTCGAATATCGCTCGCCTGCGCGAACAGTTCCTTCCCGCTGGCGATATCCACCACGTGAAGGCTTCGGTCCGCGTTGCAGAGAGCCGCCAGCGTTTTGCCCGTCGGAGAAATCATTTGGTACGTCGATTCGCACGGCAGCGTGACGCTCGCCACCGGCTTCAAATCCGCCGCGCTCGCTGTTGCGTTCCCCGAAAAGGTCCAGCAGCACAGCGCAATTACCATGCCCAACAAACGCTTCATGCCTTCTCCAGTACGATGTCGAAGTTCACTGCTGCAACGATGTGCGTACCCGGATCGCCTTTGATCACCACCGCACGGATCAGTTCGCGGCTGGTGATCAGCGGATCCGCTTTCATGTTCTTATCCGGATCGCCCTGGAATACAGGGTCCGTCGCGAAATAAAGTTGCGTGGTGATCGGCTTGTGTCCCGGCGCAGTCACCAAGTAATGAACGTGCTGGGCCACGCGCGCGGGATAATGTCCTGGCAGGACCGATTCAAACGCGTACCCGCCCTTGCCATCCGGCTTCATGATCGCGCGGTACAGATAGCCTTGGTTGTCGTAGTGCCCCGCGTTGTCGGTCTGCCAGATTTCCAGCGTCGCATCCTGTAAGATGTTTCCGTTCACGCTGTACACCGTGCCCGCCACCGCTAGCGGCATGCCGGAATCGTTGGCGCCGCGCAGCATCGTCGTGTGCGGCGCATCGCGCTTGTAAAAAGGTCCGAGCTCGCACCACGGCGTCGGCGTCTTCCGCTTTTCCGCGTCGTCCCACGCGCGCGCCACTGCCACTATTGGCATCGCGCCGCCGGCAATCGTCATTGCTCCCAGCGCGGCGCACTTCTCCAGCAATTCTCGTCGCTTCATTTCCATGGCGGGGCTACTCCTTCGCGCGGGAGTATAGCCCTGGGCGGCCGACCGGCCGAAACTTATTTGCGCGCGCTTTTCCGCATCCGCCACAGCGGCCCGGCTCGTCGTAGACGGGTGGCCCAGCCTTTGAATTAGAGAACGACCGTCGCAAACGCCCGCACTGGAAACGATCCCATTCCCTTGACCTTCACCGGCACCGCCGTAAACGTAAACCCACTCAGCGGTACCATCTCCAAATTGCACATATGCTCCACGATCGGAATCCCCGCGCCTAACAAAATTGTATGCACCGGACGCACCCCATCCGCCGTATCGTCAATGTTGTACGAATCGATCCCCACCAGCACCGCGCCGGCGTCCCGCAAATATTCCGCCGCGTCCCGCGTCAGAAACACATGCCCTTCGAAATACTGGTCGGTGGCCCAATGCCGCGACCAGCCCGTCTCCACCAGCACCGCCTTGCCGCGCACCTCCAAGCCCGTAAACACCTCGCGATCGACCGCTCGCCCCGCCAATCCCGTCGCTCGCACCACCACGCCATCTAACTCCGCCAGGGAACTCAGCTCCACCTCCGCCAAATCTTTCCCCTCCTCAAACCGGTGAAACGGCGTATCGATATACGTCCCCGTATTCGCGATCATGTCGATGCGCCCAATCTGAAAGCTGGTCCCTTCGCGATAAAATTTCCGCGACGACTCCCGGCTCAAAAAATCGCAAATGATCGTCGCCGGAAATCCCTTGTACGTAATCAACCCGTCGTAAACCACATGGCTCAAATCCACAAACGCCTTTCCCATTCTCAGCCTCCAGCCCAGCATAAGACCGTATCAAATTCACGCGCCGCCAAGCCGTTTGATTCGTAGGCGTCCGCCTTTGACGTTTCGGGTCCCCCATCCTTCCCGCTTTTGGAAGAGTGGGGCCTTTGCCTCCTCTCCTGCTAAAATCCTGCGCAATGCCCAAACCAAAACACCTTCGATTCGAACCCGCGCCCGGCAGGGAAGTCTCCGCCCTCCTGCTGACGCCGCCGAAACCCAAATATCTTCTCGTCCTCGGGCACGGGGCCGGCGCCGGAATGAACCACCCCTTCATGGCCAACCTCGCCGACGCCCTCGCCGCCGTCAATGTCGCCTCCTTCCGCTACCAATTTCCCTACATGGAGGATGGCCGCCACGCCCCCGACCGCCCGCCAATACTCACCGCGACCGTCGCCGCCGCCGTCCGCGCCGCGTCAAACGCCGCGCCAAAATTACCCATCTTCGCCGGAGGCAAATCCATGGGCGGCCGCATGACCTCGCAAGCCGCCGCGCAAAGCCTCTTGCCTGACGTGCGCGGCCTGATCTTCTTCGGCTTCCCGCTGCATCAACCGAATCGTCCAGACACCAAACGCGCCGACCATCTCGCCGATGTAAAAATCCCGATGCTCTTCCTCCAAGGCACGCGCGACACCCTAGCCGACCTCCAACTCCTCCGCCCCCTAGTTAAAAAACTCGACAAGCAACTCGGACCCCGCGCCACCCTGCACATCATCGACACCGCCGACCATTCCTTCCATGTCCTGAAAAGCGCAAAAAAGACCGACGCCGAAGTCCTGCAAGAATTAGCCGCAACGACGTCGGCGTGGATGCAAGCCAACGCTTGAATTAGGAGCTATTCGTGGAAGGTAAAACTCAGTGAAGAAAAACAATCGGCAGAGTGGCTGAGCCCTTGAACTTTCGGGTGCCCCATCCTTCCCGCCTATGGAAGGGTGGGGCCTTTGACTTGCTTTACGTTGCCGGGCGACCGCCGCCGTCAACCTAAGCGCGCTTCTTCCTGTCCTTCCGGCATTCGCCACATTTCACTTGCCCGGAAGTCCCGTAAAATTCAATGTCGCACTTAATGCACTGCCGCAGTTCAAGTCTGACGCCTTCGAGGATGATGGTCTTCGCGCGCTGCACCAGCGGCCGCGGCTGCGGATTACGTTTGGATGCCATTTGATTTGCCGTATCGGCGCGAACGACTAACCCGACAGCCCCTTAATCTGATCTCGCCGGTACCACTCGGCCTGCACCGTAACATACCAGTGCCAGGGTTCCCAACTGCGCACGTCTCTCGTCACCGGCGGCCTCGGGCTCAATCGTTCCCGCACCTTATCCGCGAATGAAACCAATTCTTCGTCCGTCATCTTCTGCACGCGAGTTCGAGCCCCGTCGAGATCGAATGTTGTTGGTGTCATCGTCGCGCCTTTGCCGAATAGATTTCGCAGCAGCATTTTCGCAGTCCACATATCCCGCCGCCAACCGCGATTGTGCCAAGAAAATGTTAATGGGTCTACCACGAAACAGGCGCGTAATCACCTGCGCCCCGCGCCCGCGCAAGCCTTCGTACACTTCAAGCAACGCAGACAGCTAGAAAAGCGCCGGTGTGCTACGCCGTTCGCCGCAACTTTCCATTGCCGACCTTCCCAAGCAACTCAACCACTCCCAAAATCCGCTACGCTTTCCACCGCCGCCCATTTACAATCCCAAATTCAAATCGCGCGTCGCCGGCAAACAGTAGGGAACTGAACGACCTTCGCCGGCGTCTCACTCTTCTCCACGGAGGAACGCATGCTCAAACTAAAACTCTGCGCTGCCCTGGCGGCAACGATCCTATTCACCGCCATCACCTCGCCCGCGCAAACTCCACCGCCAGCGACGGCGCCCCCATCGCCCGAGCAAGCCCAACTCCTCAAGAACACCGAAGCCTTCATCCGCACGCTCTTCGCCTGGGGTCCCGACTTCGCCATCAAACTCGGCCCGCTGGCCCCGTCGCCCTCGCCTGACTTCTACCTCGTCCCGCTGACCGTCACCATCCACGACCAGACCGACAACGGCACCGTCTTCGTCAGCAAGGACGGCAAAACCTTCCTCCGCGGTGAGATGTACGATACTTCCCTCAATCCCTTCGCCGACAATGTCAAGAAACTCCGCCTCAACGGCGATCCCTCCGTCGGCCTCGCCACCTCCAAAATAATGTTCGTCGTCTTCAGCGACTTCGAATGCCCACACTGCCGCGAACTCCACGAAACCCTCAAGACCCTGATCCCCGAGCATCCCGAAGTCCGCTTCATCTTCAAGGACTACCCGCTAACCCAAATCCACCCCTGGGCCGAAACCGCCGCCATCGGCGCCCGCTGCGCTTACATCCAGGACCCCGCGACCTACTTCAAAATCGCCGACCAAATCTTCGACAATCAGGACGTAATCTCCGCCGAAAATGTCTGGGACAAACTAAACCAATTCGCCGCCCAATCCGGCCTCGACCCCAGCACCTTTCGATCCTGCCTAGCCTCCAAAGAAGCCAAAGACGCAGTGAACAACAATGTCCGCGAAGGCCAATCCCTAAACGTCAACAGCACCCCCACAGCCTTCCTCAACGGCCGCCCAGCCGCCGGCGCCGACAAATCCACCCTAACCCAATACCTAACCTTCGAATCCTCCACCAAGCACCGCTAACCCCCAACCCACCCAACAACCCTGCCGCGGCCCACCTCCCACAAGAAACCAACATAATATTCATTCCCGGAAGTCAATGGAAATGGATGTGCGGCTTCGGCTGGTCAGACTTGCGGATGCTGGGCGAGGATGGTTCCCCTTGCTGCGATCCCGACTTCGACGACCGTTAGCGGCAACGACTGGCGTGGCAGGCTGTTGAGTTGGCTGCGGAGTTGGCTGCGCTAGCGGCTGCTGCGCCAGCTGTGGCGCCGATTGTTGCGCCTATGGCGAACCATTCCAAGTTGCGACGGAATCGCCGCCACAGAGTGCCGCCCTTGGCGGCGACGACGGCTGCGTCGCGCTCGTGGGAAATGGCTGCGAGTTTGGCGGCATCGTCGGCGCGGTTTTGTTGGGCGACGGCGAGTTGGGCCTGGCAGGAGCGACAATCTTGCACGTAATCGTACATGGGCTTCAGATCCGCAGCGGGTATTTGCGCGGGCGAAGATCCCGGCATGTTCTGCCTTACTCCGGTGGCTGTGCGGTCGCGCGAAGCGGGAGCCCGCGACTGGTTGGCGGCGTCCAGGAATGCAGCGCTGGTGTCGGAAACCGGTGAAGATTTGGATGGATTATCGTGCTGGTCTGACAGGGACGTTTCCGCGGAGGCAGAAAGCGGTAAGGGTTGACTCGGAGTTTCTGATCGATCGCTGCCCGCGCCTTCGTGCGAGACGGAGTCGACGTTGGAATTTGGGGCGGCATTGACCGGGGAATTCCTCGCGGTCGGCGATTCTCGCTCGTGGCCATCACTCGCCGGCGTCGGATTGCGTGCAAACCAATTCCTGCCGAACACGCGCAGGCCAGTTCCCTTTTTTATTTTTCCCTGCACGGCCGTCGGCGATGCGGCTCCGGCCTGAGAATCGTCGCCGGTCGACGACGGGTTCAGCGTGATGGGCTCCGGCAGATTCAAGTATTGCGGCAGCTGCTTGAGAATTTCTTCCGGCGTTTGTGTGTCGCGCTTCAGTTTCTGTATTTGCGCGAGAGTCTGATCCAGAATTGTGGCGCGGGAGCGTTCCCGCGCGTCGGCCGCGTCGAGTTGCTGTTTTTGCGTGGCAATCGTGGCCTGCATGCGCAGTTGTTCGTCATGCGCGGTCAGCCAGGCGTGGAAGCCCATGGCGATGAGGATTGTTGCGGCGATGGCTGCGGAGACTTCGAGTGTGCGGCGCATATCGTGATTGCCTCGGTCGCTTCAAAGGTGCCGGAGAGGAGAGATCGGAATTCAGGATCGGAATTTAAGAGGCAGGGGCGAGTGGCTAGTGACTGGCGGTCGTGGCCATAGATGGGTTGGAGATAAGTACCAACAATGAGCTAGAACGAGACCGATTCGCTGATTCGAGTGAGCCGCTGCGCCATTGACCCTAACTTGTACCTTCGTCCAGTTGTTTGCAGTGCTCCAGGACGGGATGATGACGTGAAGACATTCGCCCGCGACCCTTACGCCCAACTGGAGATTCCGTTGTCGAGACGCGTGTCGGCATCCTGCGCTTTTGCCCTGATACTTTTGCTGCTGGAAGTGGGCTGCGCCGGCACCAGTCCGAAGCAGAATCCCCCACCGCCGCAACTCAGCATCACCCTTAGCCCGACAAGCGCGAATGTTCGCGCCGGCGCGTCACAGGCATTCACGGCGCAACTCACCAACGCTACCAACCAAAACGTAACCTGGACGGTCAACGGCATCAGCGGAGGCAACACGACGATCGGAACGATCAGCGCGACGGGAGCGTACGTGGCTCCAGCCATGTTGCCGAATCCAAACACGGTCAGCGTGGGCGTGACTTCCGTACAAAATTCGAGCGTGAGCGCGTCGAGCGCGGTCACACTGTGGAACGTCACGCCAAATCTCGCCAGCGTGACGCCGACCAGGTTTAACACCGGCTCATTCACGTTGACCTTGAACGGCACTCAATTCGTAAGCGGTGCCCAAGTTACCTTTGGCGGCGCCGTTCTGCCCACAACTTATGTGTCATCGACGAGGCTAACCGCGACGGGCTCCGAAGCAACTGCCGGAATGTATGCGGTTACGGTGACCAACCCTAGTCCGGGCAGCAGCACATCCGGTTCGATCAGCGTAAGCGTGACCACGCCTTCGGGCGGAAATCCGCCTCCGCCGCCACCTCCGCCTCCACCAGCGAGTGCGTGCAGCGGAATCAGCACCGGACAAGGAGGCGCCCTGAACGGCTTCCTTCCCTTCCCGGCGGACAATTTGTGGAATTTAAATATTGCGAACGCGCCGGTGGATCCGAATTCTGCGGCGATCATAAATTTCATCGGCGGCACCGCCGCGATGCATCCGGATTTCGGCTCGGGTGAGTACGCCGGATCGATTATCGGAATTCCCTACATTGTGGTGAACTCAACGCAAGCGCCGGTGATCATTAATCTCACCGACTATGCCGACGAAAGCGATCCAGGCCCCATGCCGGTGCCGGCAAACGCGCTGGTGGAAGGCGATCCGAATCCGGGTGATGGCGACCGCCACTCGCTGGTCGTCGACAACAGTTCGTGCTGGCTGTACGAACTCTACAACGCGGTCCCGCAAAGTGATGGGAGCTGGACCGCCGCCTCGACCGCCGTGTGGGACTTACAAGCGGACGGTCAACGTCCGCTGACCTGGACTTCCGCGGACGCCGCTGGCCTTTCGATTTTCGCGGGCCTCGCGCGCTACGACGAAGTGGCCGCGGGCGAAATCAAACATGCCTTGCGTTTCACGCTGCAGAACAGCCGGGCCGCTTTCGTGCCACCGGCTTCGCACTGGGCCGCGAATTCATCGAACGCGAATGCCGCGCCAATGGGTATGCGCATGCGGCTGAAAGCCAGTTTCGATATTTCCGGATACTCGGCGGCGAATCAGGTGCTTTTGGTGGCGATGCAGCAATACGGCATCATCATGGCCGACAACGGTTCGAACATGTACATCAGCGGCGCGCCGGACGATCGCTGGGACAACGACGACCTGCACAATCTCGGCCGGGTTACCGCCGCGGATTTTGACGTAGTGCAGATGGGCACAGTTTATACGCAGTCAAATTTACCGACGGGCAACGCGCCGGCGATCGCCAGTTTCACCGCGAGCTCGTCCACGGTTTCCGCCGGCATGCCGGTCACGTTGAATTGGAACGTAACCGGCGCCTCGTATTTCATCGTGACGCCGCAGATCGGCGCGATTCGCGGAACCAGCGTCGTCGTCAATCCCACCCAAACCACCACCTACACGCTGGACGCCACCAACGAATTTGGCCGTACCACCCAGACCGTCACCATCACCGTGCAGTAATCTATTTCGCTTCCTGGCGCTGAAAAACTACTTCACCGTGACCGTAAGATTTGTAGGTGCGGTTGGCGTAACTTGCACCGACGCCGCCACGGCCGGCGTGGAAAAAACCGCGTTACCGTTGACGTCTAACCCCGACGTGCGTGCGTAGTACACTACCGCGCCGTACGGAGGGCCCTGCGTGAATTGCACGCTGACGCTGGTCGCCGTGTTGCCGATGGCGGGCGTAGGGTTTGGCGCGACGCCAATTTTTACCAACGTCTTGCCGCCGTCCGGCGTGGTGCCGTATTCGAACCCGTTGACGCAATTGGTGGTGACTGTCGTGCTGCACACCGGATCGACCGAATAGTTGAAAGTCCATGACAGCGTGATGGAAGCGGCTTCGGCGGCGCTGGCCAGGAACAGACTCAGCGCCAATGCTGCGGAGAGAACACCCGCGGACACTTTTCTACCTGTCAGATAATTCTTGATCTTCATTTTTTGCTCCTTGAGATGAAATGAAGTAATTGCGAGGACGACTTGGCTTCGATGGCGCGTGAAATGATGCGTGCCATGGCGCGTGCGATGGCACGTGGGATGATGCGGATAACTCTGCCGTGGTGCACGGCGATCGAACCCGTTGACGTTTAACGCAGATCGCCGAAGTTGGTCAGGTCGCGCGGCTTTATGCCGCGAACCGCGCGCGCCCAGCGCCGGCGCGCCGCCGAGTCCCACCATGCGCGCAGGTCGGTAAGGTTCCAGTAAAATTTCATTGGTAAGCGCTCACCCGCGCCAGGACTTGCGCCGCATAGTCCGGATTTGCCCCACCGTTCCACAATTGCAGGCCGCGAGAAACATCTCCAGCTGCGCCGGCCAGCTTCGCCGCTAAAACTCGGCAGCCAATTTCGATTCCAGTCGCCGGATCACACAATGCGCTGAGAAACTTGCCGCTGAATTCGTGTTCGCGCGCCACTTGCCCCATCACCTGCATCAATCCCCAGGAGATCGACCGCGCAATTTCCTCCGAAGGAGGCAACCGCAGCGGAGCGACGTACCGCAATCGAAATCCCGGCTCGTAGCGCATGGCATGCGTATCCCAGGCCGATTCCTGCTCGATCACCGCGCAGACCAGAGCAGGATCGAGCGAGTGGCGCGTCGCGGCATCTCGCACGACAGCCGGCAATGCAGAGGGAATGTCCAACGCAGAATCCTGCAGAGTCGAACGCAAAACGCCGCAGCCTAACTGCCACGCCCGTTACCCCGGGCGCGTTGTCATCCTGAAGCGCACCGTGGGGTCTGCTCGTTACGATCAGTCAGCGAAGGCGCACCGCGTGCGATCACACACCTGACCGTCCATTCTTAGCTTTCCATCTTCCATTTTCCGCTGCGCTCAAAATCTAGCCACCGTATCTGCGGGTCCGCATCGTGCTGGATTCCCTTCTCATCGCAGATTCGCGCGAGTAGTTCGTAAATGTGCGGCAGGTGGTTGGTGGCCATGTCTTCGACGAATATTCGCATTATTTCGTCGTTCCGGACGCGCCGGTAGATCCAGCGCACAAACAAGATGAACTGCACGAAAGCAGTGATCGCGAACGTCGGCCAGTGCGGATCGAGAAAGTTGCGGATCATTTTGATCGCCTCCAAAACTCTCACGGTATCCCGGCCAATTCTCTCGCGAAGCCGATTTGTAAAATTACCTGCGGATCGCGACCCCTATCCAAACAACGACGCGACGCTGCTGCCGGCTCCGAACAACCCGCTCAGACCACCCGTCGACGAACCCGTCGACGCCCGCTGGCGCACTCCGAGGAGTTCCGACGGCACACCCATGGCCTTGCCCAGTAAATTCGTGTCGACGCCGTAGGTCTGTCCCAATGCGCTGAGCCCCGCGAGATTTTCTTTCAGTTTTTGATTAGCGAAGGCCACTTGATTTTGCTGCGCCTGCGACGCGTCGGTCTGCGCTTGCTCGCGGCCAAGCTGCGCGGTCAAGTCGCCGAACCCAGCCGAATTATTTGTCGCCGCCACTCGATTCGCCGCCCGTTGGCGCAGCGCGTCGAAAGCGGTATTCGCTGCACCCATGCTTTGCTGCGTGATGTCCGATTGCTGTTGCGGTGTGTAGCCCTGACTGTTTAGCAGGCCTTGGATCGTCGGCATCAGCTGCGAGCGGTCCTGCTGGCTGGACTGATTGGCCTGCGAGATCAGCTGATTTTGCTGGCCTAGCTGCTGATCGGTCAGATTCCGCGTGCTTTGTTCTGCTCCACGAGACATGTAAGCCTCCGTAAATTCCTGTCACTGGATGATTTATTTCGAAACGAATCGTTTGCAGTAGGGCGTCCAGGCGTCGTCGCGCAGCCAGCCTAGCGCCGTGAGCCGGCGGCCGAATCGCTTGGCGATGTGCGGAGGCAGCCAGGCGTGCGCGTCGTTAAGCCCGCGCGCGATTAAATCGCGCTCTCCCGCATCATGCAGCGCGAGCAGCTGCGCGTAACGTTCTCGCGGCGATGTCGCATCGGCGACTTTCCCGTCGCGCTTTTCGTCACGATCCACCAGCAAATATATTTCGCAGGTCAGCCGCGCGAGCGACGCCATTGCCGGCCGCCCCACGTTATCTTCCAGCACCAGCTTCGAGATGAAAATCGGATCGCGCAAATCCGGAAACGGGTACGCAAATCCCTGGCTCGCATGCATGCGCCGCAGCGCCGCGAGGTCCGCGTCATCGTATTCCCGAATCTTCATAGGCGATGACGCAACTAGAAAACGCGATGCCGCAACAGCGGATGGATCCGCGCCGCGGCTTCAGCCGCGTCGAAGGTGCTGGTGCCACCCGCAACGCCGTGCGCCGCGAGCGCCGCTTGCGCGGTTTCCGAGATCGGCTTCTGCGCCAGGGGATGCGGCAGCGCCTCGAACGCAGGATCGTCCTCGAGCGCCAGATGAGCGCCTTCGTCCGCATCCACCACCAGCAGAATCGCTGGCGTCGGCTCCAGCGCAATCCAATGCGAATGCACGAACCGCGCCGCGTGCCGCCGCCAACTCTCCACCGTGGCAATGTAGTAGCGTTTCCCAGTCACAATGTCCGCCCGTGAATAAAACGCCCAACTGGTGCTGTCGTTGGTGGTGGTGTTGGTATTGGTGTTGCTTTTGATTTGCTGCTCGGTTTAGTTGTCATCCCCGACAGAAGCTCTGCGTCTTTTGCATCGCAGACGAGGGATCTCTCTTCGATTTCAGGGGTCTCGCATACTTCCGCCCAGAGTGGCTCCGGCCCAGGCGTCACGAACTAAACGTATAGTTATGCGTCAAGATCGTCGCCGCATGCTTCCCCGCAAAAAACTGATGCACCGGCTCGCAGCTCACCGTAACCTTTCTCGAGTCCTCGAAAATCGCTTCGATCCTCTTTAAGGTGACCCGTCCGAACCGCCCCGCGAAAATATCCGCTAGGCACAACCGCTCCGCGCGCATCGGCGAACCATCCGCCAAAGTAAAAATATGGTGCGGCGTCACATCCAGCGACTCGGCATTCGAAAAATGCAGCCGGATAAAAGTATCGGCGTCGCGCACTTCCAGCCGCGTGATTTTCGTCCAACCCTCGCCATAGGTCCCGCCCGGGCAGCGCAAAACTTCACCCGGTTTGCACGATTCGATTTCCACCGTCCCGCGTTCGCGCGACAGCACCATGGTCCCCACCCGCAGACAGCTTCCGCTACCACCGCCGGATCCGCCGCCAGTGCCGGAAGTCGTGGTCGCCGCGATCATCGCGCCCTGCGACAACGGAATCCGTCCCTGCAGCGCCTGCTGCTGCGCCGCGGCGTTAGTCTTCGCCGAAAACCCATTGGCCGGCGTCCCGGCGCTCAGCGCGATTCCGCCCACCCAGCCAATCGCGCCCGCCGTCTCGTCCCAGTAAGGATAAAAATTGTAAGCCGTGCCAGGAGCCAGCGCGGTCACCGCCAGCGGCCACCACGGTGGTGGTCCCGTCCGCGCGCGCAATCGTCAATGAACTCCACGACCAGGTAATCGAGGAACTCGTCGACACGTACGTAAACCCACCGGACCAGGTCGGCGCCACCGAGCCTTTCATCAGCACTCCCGTTTTCGTCGGGTCGATCTTACCCGCCGTCGTCGCCCCAGTCGAAACCCGCGCGTACTGCACTCCGTCGGTCACCTGCTCGTCCAGGTTCCAACCCTGATTCGGACCCAGCGCCGCGTTCGCCACACGCTTCAGCGCCTCATACAGCTGCGGATTCGTCTGCCGCAGCGCCTCAATTTGCGGAACATTCAACATGCGCGATCCCTCAAGAGTGTCGACGGTGTAAAAGTGTATTGATGACCCGCTGGCAGTTTTCTCGCCGCACCCGGACCCCGCCGCATCGCGTCCAAACCGTTTTTGCCCGTCATCCGAGGAGCGTAGCGACGAAGGATCTCTCTTCGGTGTTCGAGTAGCTGCGACGCCGCTGCCGTTTAATTCGTACCGCGGACCACCGCAAACGGATCCGCCTTGGCCCACGGCACCAGTTTGGTCAACGAAAACCACGAACCCACGGCATTCGTTCCAAATTGATAAGACACCCGCTCCGACAGCACATTCGTAAACTGCTCCATGTCCCGCGTCCCCGGCGACACCAGCGTCCACGCGCCCAGCGAAACCTGGTTCACCGCGCCAGGCCACAGCGCCGTCAGCGCCAATGATCCCGCGCCCTGCACGTAGCCCGTCAAATACCCAAACAAATTCCGTCCGCTCAATCCCGTTGCCGCCAGGAAAGCCGTGGAATAAAACGAATTGATCGCCGCGCCGTCGTCGGAAAGCTGCCCTTCCACCGGCGCATAGATTTTCCCCGACGAGTTATTCGACCCAAAAAACACCTGCGCCGCGCCATTCGCGCGTTCGATTAGTCCGCAGGAATTCGCCGAAATATTCCAAGGAGCCCATTTGCGCCCGCGTTCCGGAACGCCCGGCAGCGCAGCCAGCGGATCCTGCAATCCCTCGGTGTAATCCAGTACTAGAATCTGGTTCGGCTCGGTCGCGCTGCCCATCGGCACGCCCACCAGAATTCGTTTGTGCTGCGTGTCGACCTGCACCCATAGCCGCTGCCCAAACTCCCAGTTGATGCTGTCCCAGGTCGGTTGAATCTCCTGTGACAACTTGATCGGCGCGCCGCCGTCAAAGTAATAAAGCCCGGAGCGCCCCGCGATCGCCACCCACTCCTCGCCGAAACCCACGCCGTGCGCCGATGGCGTGCCCACCTGGTTCGAAACTTCTTCCACCTGCCACAGCGCCGGTTCGTTCACGCCGTCGTCGGCGGTCACATACAGCGACCGCTCCTTCACGAAGTACAAATTATTCCGCAGCGTGAACGCCGCGCGAATTCCCTGTCCGTTATTTTCAGCGATGCTCTGAATTCCAGTCACGCCGTCGTAGCTTTCCGGCATCTCGGTCGATGACGCCCGCACCAGCGACGCGTTCTGCACCGCGTTGGTCTGAAATATTTCGATGCTGTCGACCAGAAACGATTCGCCGCTCGGCGCCGGCACGCCGTCGGCATACACGCGCAGCGTCAAATCCGTGGGCAACGTCGCTTGCGCTGGAAACAAATCCACGGTGAACTCCACATACGCCGTTGCCGCTTGCGCCGCCGTCACCGCCATTCCCACGCCCACCTGGCCCAGCGTGGGGCTGAACGCGTTGATGCGCAGTGTTCCGGCGGCCAGGTTCGCGCTGCGGGCGATGTGCGCGCGCACCGAATAATCCGTGTTGATCGTCAGCAGCGGATTTCCCGCCGCATCCGTAATCGCATTCTGCGAAACGTATCCGCGCTCCGCCGTCACTCCATCGGCGGTGATGCGGTACGCGTCGCCCCACACCACGTTGCTCGGTTCGCGGCTGCCGCCCGCGCCAAATGACGGATCGCGATGCCATCCCAGGGGACGCCCGTCGCCCGACGCGTCCCAACCGCCGTCGAAAGAAACATTGCGCCAGTTATCCATCTTCGAGCGCTCGCCCCACCAGAACAGGCGCTCGGAATACGCGACGACTCCCAGCTGATCGGGCAATTCGATCTCGCCGAACAAATAATCCATGCTGGTGCCGCTCAGCAAAATCGTGTCGCTGAAATCCACCTCCAGCGCAGTCGTGGTGTTGTCGTCGATGGTCATGGTCGCCGGGACTTGGTAAAAAGTCGCTCCGCCGCTGGCCGTAAACGCCAACAGCCGCGCGATCACATTCGAGGGGCCCGTGGGGATATTCGTGACGTTCACTTTCAACGAGCCCGCCGCGGTCCACGAAACCGGCGGCGATGGCGCTGTGTAATAACCCTGGCGCGTGACAAAAATTACCGAGCACTGGTGCACGCCCGGTGAAATATTTCCGGCGTCCGCCGCGTCAGCCAGCGCCGGACCTTCTCCCGGGCCGGTCTGGCTCACTCGATCGAGAAACGAATCGTCATACTGCCGCGGCATGTCCTGACCCAGCAGCCCGTCGGAGAAGGCCATGTATTCGCGGCCAAACTGCGTCGCCGACGCCATATACATATTGAGCGCCACTCCCGAAGCGGCGAGCGACACAGTTCCCGGCGAGATCTCCTTGTAAATATTCCCCAGCGAATCCAGCGCCAGGAACCGCTGCACCAGGTTGGTCGTCGCGTAGGTTTTCACCCCATTGATCTGCGGCGCGCCCCCCAGCGGAGAAAATTGCGCCGCCAGGCCGGCCCGCGTCCGCACGCCCCCGGGAAAGAATTCCACGTCGCCCAAATTCGGCGACATGCCCGCCGGCACATCCGAAGGATCCAGCAAAGTCACCCAGGTGCTGAAAATGTTCAGCGGCAACGGCGAAAATGATTCGATGGACATGCGCGAGGAGACCTCTTTCGATTCGAACTTGAGTTACTGGATATTTCCAAGCAAGAACGAATAACGGCCGCCGCCGCTTCCTACTGCAGCTTCTTGAAAATCCCGTAAAACGTGATCGTGTCTCCAGTAATCGCGCCGGGGTACGCCCCCGCCGTCAGCTCCGGAAAAGCCGCCTGCGCCGCGCCGGCCGACGCGAACATTTTTACTTTGTTCGAATTCATCGCCGCCCCGGGAATAAAAACGTAGTCGTACCCGGCCAGCCCATCCATCCACGCCGTGCCTTGAATCGGCGGCTGCGTCGACGCAATCACCGGAACCTGCGACAGATCTACGGTGTCGCCGCCCGTCGCGTAGCTGCCCGTCGCGGCAATGGTGCCGCTCACATGAATTCGCTTTCCGTCGTCCCACGTATCCACCAAAGAAAATGCCAGCGCCATATTTCCTCCTGAAATTTATCTGACCGCGCGGTAAACGAATTGCCCCTGGACGATGCTCCGCTCGCTCTTTTCACATCGCGTGAATGACTGCTATGATGTTCAGTCCTTGACGCAACCCGAACGCCTGCAGATGAATCCAAGAGCGTCGAACCAGCAAATCGTGGGTTGGCGAAGTGCCTTACGAAGTGGCTTCCGAATTGCTTAAGAATTACCTTAAGAAGTCCTGTGCCAAGTGCACGTTAGGGGGAGATGAGTGCGGCGATTGAGAATTGTGGGTGTCTTGGTAGTGACCATCTTTGCCGCGCTAGCGCTCAGTATCGCCCTCGAAAATCCCGGTTCGAGCGCGAACGCGCAAAGTCACTCATCGTCTTCGACCGCGGCCCCTGGCGCGAGTTCTGCCACCACGCTTCCATCCGCCACCGCTGCTCCGGCTCTCGTCGCCTGGAATAAAATTCAGCCGACGATCGTCGCCTCCAACCTGGGCGTGCGTACCCTTTCCGCCGCGCCGCAACCCAACGAAGCGCTTTCGAAACTTGCCGCCACGTCCGTCGCCGCCGGCGCGGCAGACCAACTGTTGCTGACCTCGGTAGACAAACCCAACAAACTCTTTTCGTTTTCAGTTCCCGGCGCCTCGAATGTAACTGTCGCCGCCGCAGCCAGCGCCGCCAATCGCCTGACCGCGATTGCCGGCATCGGCGCAATCGGTTCAATCGGCGACGGCGGCGCAGCCACCGCCGCGCAGTTCGACTTGAATTTCGAAGACGTCACCATGCGCAGCGGCGTCGCCATCGCGCCCGACGGCACCACCTACATCGCCGACTCCGGCAACGCCACAATTCGAATGATCGCCGGGCCATACAGCAGTGAGCCTGGAATCATTCGCAGCGTCGCCGGACGCTGGGCGCCGGCGCAAAATGTCCAACTCTCCGAACCCCTGGGCCTCGCGCTCGATCGCGCCGGCAATTTATTCATCGCCGATTCCGGCGCAAACGCCATCGACGTCCTTTACGGCGGAACTTCACCGAAAGCCGGTCAGCTCGAAACTCTAGCGCACATGGTCGCACCGGCCAGTATCGCAGTCACGCTCGACGGCGGCACCGTCTTCGCCTCTTCCGCGCAAACCGGAGTGATTCTCGCCATCAATACCAAAACTAGCGCGATTCGCACGCTGGCCGTCGATCCCGCGTCGATCTTCGCTGCCACCCAGCAAGGTTCATCCGCCAGTTCCCCCCGGATCACTCCCACAGGCCTCGCGGTCGATGGCGGCAGCAATCTTTTCATCGCCTACGCCGATCCTGGCGCGGCCTACGACGAAATTCTCCGCGTCGACGCTTTTTCCGCGAAGGTTACGCTCGCGGCTCGCGGCCTCAGCAGCCCCGGCGACATCTCCTTCGATGCCAAGGGAAATCTCTTCGTCGCCAACCAGGGAATGCGCAACGTGGTGCGCTTCAATGCGCTCGGCGTCGCCGCCCTTGGCGTGACGCTCACCTCGCCCGTAGGCACCTGCACCGATTCGGCCACTTTATTTTGCGATCAACTGATCGGCGGCACTTCGCCCACTCAATCCTTTGAACTCACCAACAACACTGCCGCCGAAATTTCCGGAGTTGCCGCCAGCTTTCTCTCCGGCGACACCACCGATTTCACCATCGCCAGTTCTTCGTGCGGCACCACGCTCGCCGCCAATGCCAGCTGCGCCTTTAACATTGCCTTTACGCCTACGGCCAACGCGCCGGCCTTTCAATCCAACGACGGCACGACTTGCGTCACTTCCGCGACCGCCAATTCACGTTGCTCCGCGTTCACCGTAACCTATGCCGGAGCCGCTGCGCCGTTGGTTTCGGCCGTCACCGGAATCGCTGATGACTTCCAAATTGCCTGCGTGACTTCGATGACTACGTCGTGCGTTGCCTTGCCCGACAGCAATTTCGATCAGACCACCATTGTGCAGGGCAATTTCGCCACGTTTCAGTTGCAGATCACCCCGGATAACACCTTCAGCGGTCCGGTCAGTCTGGTCTGTCCGTCGAATCTGCCAGTCTCCCCTGCCGGGGCTTTGGGCAGTCCCACGACCTGCGGCCTTTCTTTGGGCACCAGTGTCTCGGAGCCATTGCAGCCTACCCTCTCCGTTAACGTCGTCGCCGGAACTCCGTTGGCTTTCAACATGACGATTCAAACCACCACCAGCCAGGGCTTGCAAACGACGCCGCCCGCAACTCCAGCGGCGAGGCGGAGCTTTTCGCCGATGAGTTTGCTTTTGGGCAGCTCGAATGGCGGCGGAAACGGTTCAGGGCCGTCGACTCGAAGCGCAGTCGCGTCTACGATGCACCCGACGAACTCGATTGCCGTCCGTTTTCTAGCGCTGCTTGCCGTCTGCTCGCTTTTCATTTTGAGCCTGAGCCGGCGCGAAACATTCTTGCGCAAACATCCAGCAGTCGCCATCTTTGCCCTGGCGTTGATCGTCGGCGCGGTGGCGGGTTGCGGCGGCAGTTCCAAATCAAAAGGTGTGATTCCTTTCACGCCGGTCGGAACCTACACGCTCACTGTGCAAGGCTCCGCCCAAGGTGGCGCGCGCGGTTATACCTGCACGCTCATCGTGGCCGGCAACTAAGCACTCGCTGGTGTGAACCAGTTCCTCGCCACTTCTTACAAATAAATCGTTCGTCGCCGGTAGCCGTATGGCTTTCTCCGCCGCCCTTTGGTTTGTTCCGGCCGGATATAGCGGTTAATCAATTCCTCGATGGCCGTTTGCGCTGTGCCCAGCAGATCGATCGCCAGCGCCCGCGCCCCTCGTGAACGCGCCGCCAGCGCCGCCGTCGCGAAACCCAGCGCATCCGTCGCCGACCGGATCTGGATTGGATCGGTTCCCAGCGTCAGGATCGGCAAAACTTTTTCGTAGCGCACCCGCACGGTGATCGATTGCGTCGCGCCGATTAAATTGATTTTGTCTTCGCGCCATTCCCATAGTTGCAAAAATGAACCGGGCTGCAGGTTCAGCATCGCGCCGCCGCTGGTGAATTTCTCCATGGGCATAAACACGTCGCCGGTGTTCGCCGCCACCCGCTCCCACAGCATGTGCGGCATCAGGCAGTCGGTGGGCAGTTGCGGGCTCGAAACGTCGCTCAATTCCGTATTCGTCACGCCCGTCGATGAATTCACGTCCAGTTCAATATCCTGCTGCTCCACCAGCACGCTCACGCCATTTTCCGCCAGCTCGCGTTGCAGGCCGCGGTACGCCGAATTCAGTAGCGGCAACAGCAGCGCGTCGGTGAAGACCACGCCGGCGGTATCGTTTACCAGAGCACGCGCCAGCGTCAGGGCGTCTTCCGCTTGCGCATACGCCGTGGTCAGAATGACAGGCATGATTCCTCCGGTGGAATTGGCGCCGTATGCTGAGCTGAACTAAGCTGCGCTGAACCGATGCGCGCCACATTGGCTTGTTGCGTGGATGGTCACCCGGCGCGAAAACACGGCGCCGGCCGAGCCGCTGCGGTAGGATCAACTTGAAAATATTTTCAGGAGAAAACGGATGCCCACAGCCGAGAAACGCCAGTACATCGCCACGCCGGGAAGTTTCGGCGACATGCCCTTCAGCAACGCCGTGGTCACCGGCAATACTCTCTACCTTTCCGGCCACCTGGGTTTCGAACCCGGCGCGATGAAAGTTCCCGACGATCCCGAGCGCGAAGCGCTACTACTGCTCGAAGGCATCCGCGACACCCTAACCCGCGCCAACTTCACCCTGCAAGATGTCGTCTCGCTGACCATCTACTGCACCGACGTCAGTTTGTTCGGCGCCTTTAACAAGGTCTATCGCACCTTTTTTCGCGCGCCGTTCCCCGCACGCGCCTTCATCGGCTCCGGTCCGCTGCTGATGGGCGCGCGTTTCGAAATTCAAGGTATCGCGGTGAAAGAGAATGCGTAATTAAAACCCGTGATCGCCGCGGACCGCAGCCCAACTCTTCGCTAGGTCGTCCCCGGATCGATCGCCGGAATTTCTTTTTGCAGAAACGGCACCTTCGCCGCCGCCCAATCCACCAGGCTGTCGCCCGACAGCCCGAACATCGCGCCGTAGCGTGCCCCGGCTCCAACGTAAAATTCGCCGCGATGCCCACCGAACTGATCGCATGCGTCGCCGCCGCCGGATGCGCCAGCCAATACGAAAACGCCGCAGCATTCACGAATAGCCGAATCACCAGCCCCAGCGCGTTGGTTCGCATCCATTCGATCCGCGTCTTCGTCCCGGAAAGCGGCGAACCCGCCGACAAACTCGCCCGCTTCAGCACATGGAGTCCGTGCCCGCCAATAAATAAGACCCACAAATGCGCGGATTCAGGAATGTGCATCACAGTGAAAGAGTAGATCCAGCGCCGGAGGCGCGGCATAGGTTAGCCCGGTCCGTAAGGGCCGGGGCGAGAAAACGCCGGAAGGTCGGAGCACCGGAGGTGCGGGACGCCACGAAAAATGTCGCCAACCTAATTCGGGTTCCCCACGCACATGTACATAATCGTATCCGTCCCGCTTGACTGCGTCAGGGTCAACGTCGTCGCCGTAGTCTGCACCCGCACCGTCGCGATCGCCGACGTATCATTCGCGGTGCACACCGGCGCCGAAGTATAAGCCGTCGGAAAAGTCACCGTCGCCGTGCCGGACGCCAGCGCGATGCTTCCCGCAAAAGTATTGGCCGCCCCCTGATTCAAATGTTGCGAAATTCCCAGCGAGCCATACACCTGCGGGTTTTGCGAATCGTGCAACGGCGCCAGCCGCAGATCCGGCGTCACCGGCCCTTGCGACAAAACCACATCGTCGAAATAAACGTAGTTGCTCGCCGCCGCCGTATTTTCCAGCAAAAACACGCGCATCGAATGCGCGACCGTCGTGCTCGACGAATATCCATTCGGTACCCGGAAAATCAACCCGAAATTCCGGGTTGCCGTCCAGGAACTCGCCGTGCTGACCTGCCAATCCGCTCCGGTCACGTTGCAGCCGCAGGAAATTCCGTTGTTGTAGGTCAGCGACGCGTTGGTCGACTGGTAGTTCCCCGTCGCCGATGACGTCCCGGCGTAATTGGCCGGCGCCAGCACGCGCGCGTTGGTCGCAATCGTCGAAATCACATCCGCGCTCGTGCAATTCGAGTCGTAATAAAACCGCAAGCCTGGCCGAAAATTGTTGGAGGTCGAACCCGACGCCACTCGAAACATCAGTGTGTATTCTCGGGTCGCATCCACCTGAATGCATCCGGAGTTCACGCCCAGCCCCGCCGTCGCGCCGTCGCCCACCCGCACGTTGTACAGGCCCTGGGTAAACGCATCCACCGCCGGCGTCGAACCCGACGACGCATTCTGCAGATAAATTCCGCTTCCCGGCTGGTTGATCGTTCCGGTCGCCGTTACGCCGCCCCAGTAATACAGCGACGTCGTGTTCTGCCAGCCTTCGAAACTGCCATTTCCCAATAAATTCTCGCCGGCCAAATCGTTCATGCCGTAATGCATCGACGGCGTCCAGTTGTGGCCGTTATTGTCGATGGCCACCATCGCCGTCGCTGGTTCGTTCGGCTTGATCTGCGTGTTGTTGGTGATCGAGAGATATGGATCCAGCACGTGAATTCCGGTGGCCGACCCATCGCTGGGAAATTGGTAACAGTTGTAAACGTTCTCGCAACGATTGTTGGGCCCGAAGGTAATCGACGTCACACCTACGATGTTGAAGCAGATCTGATTGAACGCCTGCGACGCGGTCTCGCAATCGTTGCCGTACACTTCGTCATTGTTCGGATAATTTCCGCTGCTGTCTTTCGCGAAAGTGTATCCAGTTGACGCCCCCGGCGGCAAAACGCAGGTGTTTTGTTCCAGCACCACCGCGTTATACGTCCCGGCCAGCGAAAAGCAAGTGTCTCCCGTCGATTCCGGCTGAAAATTGTTGTGCTTGAAAATCGTGTTCGACCCGTCAAACCCGCCAATCGACGAGCTGCCGAAAACTCCGAAAGAATTTCCTCCCGTTCCCAATTGCAGGTTGTTGCTTTCGATGTCGGAATGTCCGATCGCTGTCATATCGATGACTTTCGAGTTCGCGCCATTCGACTGCAGGTACATCCCCGCGATGTGTACGAAATTGATTTTCGCCGTGGCTTGCGTCGGATTTTTCACCACCGTGCAAGCCGCAATTCCGCAGGCAATCATCCCGGAAGTATCTGGATGCGATACCGTGCCGATTCCGCTTTCCTGGTATCCGATCACCGACGAGCCGTCGCCGGTCAACTCGATCGCATCACTCGTGGTCGAATCGCTGATCGTCAATTCCGCGCTGCCCCACAGCAGCACCGTCCCCGCCGGAATCGAAATGTGATGGGTGGCCGTGAGCGTGCCGGTCAACCCGCGTGCGTCGCACAAACTCGAACTCGCTGCGGCCGCCGTCAGGCAGGCATTGATCTGCACGCCCGCATCGGCGCCCGTGAACCGCTCCGCTTTCTGCACCTGGTTCAGCGAATTGACCGCCGCCGAGCCGTTTACATCCAGATTGTATTGCGGGCTCGTGGTATTGATCCCCAGCGAGTTAGGCGTGAATCGGTGCGCTGCCGCCAGCGTGGA
>Ga0302306_10000516_pt1 | contig 24071 bp, 27 predicted proteins | sample III_Palsa_E3_1_FD_198761 | JGI IMG/M metagenome (GOLD analysis project Ga0302306, IMG submission 198761) | Peat permafrost microbial communities from Stordalen Mire near Abisko, Sweden - III_Palsa_E3_1 | ecosystem: Environmental > Terrestrial > Soil > Palsa > Peat permafrost | place: Sweden...
GATTAAGTGACATGGCTTCGTATGCCGCAATTCGGGAACCGGAAAGCCTGAAGCGGCCATTGTGGTTCTCGCTGGCGTTTCATGGCGCGCTGGTTTTGTTGTTCATCGGCAACGCGATTTATTCGCACACGGGCAATGATTGGGGCGGGCCGGGCGGGGCGATCACCGTGGGCGTGGTGGGAAGTTTGCCGGCGGTGCCGCTGCCGACGCCGGAGATATCGACGCCGAGCCGGGTGGTGGACGAATCGAAGGGATTGTACAAGGCGGAGCCGCCGGCAGCGCCGCCGATCGTGCCGCCGGATGCGCTGCCGATTCCGAAATTCGACAAGGTCAAGCCGCCGAAGTACGTGACGCGGCCGTCGAAAGTTTTAGAGAATCCGAAACCACCGCCGCCGAACGCGGTGCCATATGGCGGAGGCGGAACGCCGACCGTGCCGACGACTTCTTTCGCGATGGGGCCGGGAACGGCGGCGCAGGCGGGGATGGGATTCGAAGGGCCGGGCGCGGGAAACTTCGGGGCGAGGTTTTCATGGTACGTCGAAGCGGTGCAGCGCAAGGTCAGCGCGAGCTGGCTGCAATCGACGGTAGATCCGCGGGTGCAATTTGCGCCGCGCATGGTGGCGACGTTCGATATCGCGCGGGACGGGTCGGTGGCAAACATTCAGGTGACCAAGTCGAGCGGCGACGCGTCGGTGGATGCTTCGGCGGTGCGGGCGATACGGGATGCGAGCCCGATGGACCGGTTGCCGGCGGAGTATCAGGGATCGCGGGTGAGTGTGGAATTCTGGTTTGATTTTAAGAGGTGAGGGAGAGGACGCGGGCGCGGGTTAGGTCCGGGAGTGGTTGGAATCGAAGAGAGATCCCTCGTGGGTGCGGCAAATTCGGCCGCGTCTCGGTGGGGATGACAACTAAAAGCCGAATGTGTGGAACTGGCAGGCGAGACTCTTATGCGGACTAAAATACAAAACATGATGATGCGAAAACTGGCGATCGTTGTGGCAATCGGAATTGTATTTATGCTGAGCGCGGGAACCGCTTCGGCGCAGGACTGGTTCAAGACCGGGACGGGACTCGGCGTGACCAAGGCCCGGATCGCGGTGCCGGAATTTCCGGTGCGCGGAGCGACGCCTCCGGCGTTGGAAAAAACCTTTCACGATGTGTTGTGGGCGGACCTGGATTACTGCGGAATTCTGGAACTGGTCAGCCCCAGTTTCTATCCGCCGCAGATGCCGAGCCAGCCAAGCGAAGTAAATTTTCCGGAGTGGGCGGCGGCGCCGGCGAATACCTACATGCTGGCGTACGGAAATTTGTTCCTCGACGGCACCAACCTGGCGCTGGCGGGATATTTATCGGACGTGCACAATCCACAGTCGCCGCCGGCGCTGCAGAAGCTGTATCGCGGGCCGGCCACCGACGATGGCGCGCGCAAACTGGCGCACCAATTTGCGGATGACATTGTGGGGAAATTGAGCGGCGGGGCCGCGGGCATCGCGCAAACGCAGATCGCGTTTGTGAGCACCAAGAGCGGGACCAAAGAAATCTGGGCGATGGACTATGACGGCAGCAACCAGCACCAACTGACGCATTTGAAGTCGATTTCGCTGACGCCGCGCTGGTCGCCGGATGCGACGCGCATCGCGTTCACCTGCTACGTGCCGTTCCGGGGGGTTACGTCACCGCAGATTTGCATTTACTCGGCGGCGTCGGACCGGCTGATTTCGTTTCCGCGGTATCGCGGGTCGAACAGTTCGCCGGCGTGGTCACCGGATGGGACGCAACTGGCGTTTATGTCGAGCCAGGGCGGCGATCCGGAAATCTACATCAGCGACACGACCGGCGGCGCGATGAAGAAAGTGACGTTCGCGGCGGGCGTCAATACTTCGCCGGCGTTTAATCCGAAGACGGGGAAACAAATTGTTTTCGTCAGCGACCGCGCGGGCGATCCGGTCTTGTACCTGGCGAATTCGGACGGGACCGACGTGCAGAAGCTGGACATGCCGGACATGGGCTACGTGGTGGATCCGTCGTGGTCACCGAATGGGCAACTGCTGGCATTTAGTTGGCGACGGCCGAGCGGGAATTTCGATATCTATATCATGGACATCGTGAACCGGCAGTTGGTGGAATTGACGCGGGACGCCGGGCGCAACGAACGTCCGTCGTGGGCGCCAGACGGGCGGCATTTGGTTTTTGAATCGACGCGCAACGGCAAACGCGAAATCTGGTCGATGCTGGCGGACGGCAGTTTGCCGCGGCAGTTGACTTATGAAGGGCAGAACGAATCGCCGAGCTGGTCATCGAAATAGTTTTCCAGCCAGACCGACGGTTGGCAGTTTTCTAAGTGGAAGAAAATTCGAAGGAGGCAATTCATGCAGGTCTTTAATTCTCGACAGATCACGTTCGCGTTAGGGTTCCTGGCAATACTTGGATTTTTGGGCGGCTGTAAAAAGCAAGTCGCCACATCTCATCCGGCGCCCGCGCCGGCGCCGACGTCGGCGCAGCCGACGGTGACGCTGAACGCTACACCGACTTCGGTGAAGAGTGGCGACACGGTGACGCTGAGCTGGACCTCGACCGATGCCACGGATGCCGATATCGAGCCGGGCGTAGGCAAGGTGGCGCTGCAAGGATCGACGCCGGTGAATCCGACGGATTCGACGACGTACACGATTACGGCGACGGGACCCGGGGGCAGCGGCACGGCTACCGCGCGGGTAACGGTGGGAGCGGCGGCGCCAGTGGTGACGCCGACGACCAACAATGCAAGCATGAGCGAATTGTTCGAGCAGAACGTGAAAGATGCGTTCTTCGATTTCAACAAGTCCGACCTGCGGCCCGACGCGCGCCAGGCGCTGACGAAGACGGCGGAATTCCTGCGGTCGTATCCGCCGGTGCGGGTAACGATTGAAGGACATTGCGACGATCGCGGTTCGACCGAATACAACATCGGTTTGGGCGAACGGCGAGCGCAGGCGGCGAAGAATTACCTGATTTCGCTAGGCATCACCGCCGACCGCATGGACACCGTGAGCTGGGGCAAGGAACGTCCGTTCTGCACCGAGCAGACGGAGTCCTGCTGGCAGGAAAATCGCCGCGCGCACTTTGTGGCGGCACACTAAAGCCACGAGTGGAGACAAGGCTTAGCCTGTGGAGTGCGGCGTTTGGGCGTCGCACTCCATAATTTTTCGTTCGGCACATACTGGGGGAGGTATTTTATGCGCACACGATCCGTCGCGCTGGCGATGATGGGTGTACTGGTGGGGGCCGTGGGAGGCTCGATGTTGAGCCCGCGCCCGACCGGAGCGGTGTCAAAAGAGATGCTGCAGTTGCAGGAGGATGTCTCGCAGCTCTTACAAGGGCAGCAGTCGATGCGCAGTGCGATCGACGGGAACAATGCGTCGATGCGCACCCTGATCCAGCAGCAACTGGACGCGATTAACTCGATGAACGCGAAGATGAACGACCTGCAGAAGGGCGTGGGCGAAGCGACGGCCAACGACAGCTCGAAGATCGACACCATGACCTCGCAGACCCAGGGAATTTCCGACAATTTGCAGGACGTGCAGGCGCGGGTGGGGAAGCTGGCGGCGCAGATGAATGAGATTCAGGGTTCGCTGCAGAGCATCGATGGCCGGTTGGCAGGCGGAGCGACGCCGTCAATGGCTCCGGTCAGTTCTTCTCCGGTAGGACCGGGGGCGAACGCGAATCCGCCGGCGACTGATGCGCCGCCGCTGGTGCCGTCGAGTGCGCCAGCGCGAGCGCCGGGCGGCGGCATGGCCGGGATCGCGTCGGATACGCTGTATCAGAATGCGCTGCGCGATTTCACGACGGGGAAGTATGACTTGTCACGGCAGGAATTTTCGGACTACGTGAAGAATTACGGCTCGACCGATCTGGCGTCGAATGCGCAGTTTTATCTGGGAGAAATTTCGTACTCCCAGGGCGACTACAAGGATGCGGTGGCGCAGTACAACGTGGTGCTGAACAATTATCCTCAGAGCTACAAGCTGGCGGCGTCGCTGCTGAAGAAGGGGATGGCGGAACTGGAATTGGGGATGAAGGCTACCGGCGCGCGTGATTTGAAGGAAGTAGTGCGGCGTTTTCCAGGAACGGATGAATCGCGACGGGCCAGTGCGAAGCTGAAGGAGCTGGGCGTGCCGGCGACGTCGAAGTCGGCGCCGCGGTAGTTCAGTTCCGCGGTAGGCTGGCACAAACAAAATTGATCGGATCGGATTAGGCGGCGACGAGAAGTTCTCGTCGCCGTTTTTGTTTTCACGCGCGCAAGTGATCCGGCTGCCAGTTTTGAATCATTTGTTTGATCGCCTTGCGATCTTCGATTTTGTCGCCGAGAACCTTGCGTACCAGGCCGGGAAGTTCGGCGTCGCTGGCGAAGCGCAGCGCGACGAGTTGGCCGACGGTCAGCGACGGGATGCTGGGTTGCAGGTCGGCGGGCAAAAGGCGTTGCAGGCGCAGCTGCATTTCCAGGCGGATGACGCGATCCTGCACCTTCAGCGAGAACATGCGCCCGTACAAGAACATAATGATCAACGCGATCGAAACCAGGAAGGAAACGAGCGAGCCGAAAGTGTGGATGCGAATCAGAACGATGAGCGTCCAGACGAAATTCAGGATCAGAATGGGCCCGGCGACGAAATGGTGGGGCGGGACAACTTTCGCGTGATTTTTGAAATTCTGCGTGGGCTCTTGGGCCATAGATAAAGTCTCCATCGTAGTGAGGATTGTGCGAGAGCAAGTCTAACAGACCAGTCAGCGGTGTGCGGCGTCCGGCGCGCAAGCAGTGAGCGTGCTAAACTGGGTCCCAGCAGAGAAGAGAATGGGAAAGACATTCGACATCGGGATCGAGTCGTTGGCCGGCAGCAAAGCCGTTGGCACAGTTGCGGCGGTGCGTGAGCCGCGCACTGCGCCGTTGCCTTTGCCCTTGCGCGGCGTGATTGGAGCCGGGGTTGCGGTTGAGGCCGGGGCAGCGGGGAAGTCGTTCTTTATCGAGACGTTTGGCTGCCAAATGAACGATCATGACTCGGAGAAAGTGGCTGGCGTCTTGCAGGGACGCGGCTATTGGCCGGTTCCAACGCCGGGTCAGGCGGATTTGGTTCTATACAACACGTGCAGCATTCGGGAGAAGGCGGCGCAGAAGGTTTTCGCCAGGCTGGGCGACTGGAAAACGCTGTCCGACGGGAAAATTATCGGGGTGTTGGGCTGTCTGGCGCAGCAGGAAGGCGAGGAGATTTTCGAACGCGCGCCGTGGGTCAGTCTGGTATGCGGCTCGGCGAGCTACCGGAAATTGCCGGAGCTGATCGACCAGCTGGAATCGGGCGGGCGGCGGGTTACGGGTCTGGACCTCGATACGGATGAGACTTTTGAGACGGAGATCACCCGACGCGACCGGATCCTGAGCGCCTACATCACCATTATTGAAGGCTGCGATTATGCCTGCGCGTACTGCGTGGTGCCGCGCACGCGCGGGCCGGAACGCAGCCGGACCAGCGAATCGGTGCTGGCGGAGGCCCGACGGCTGGCCGACGCGGGCTATACCGAAATTCAGCTGCTGGGACAAACTGTAAACTCGTATCGCGATCCGGGACCGCGCGGCTGGCGCTTTGTGGATTTGCTGCGCGCTGTGGCGGATGTGCCGGGGATCCGGCGGGTGCGTTTTACCACCTCGCACCCAAATGATTTTACGCGGGAGATCGTGGAAGCGATCGAAACGGTTCCGGCGATCTGCAATCATGTGCATCTGCCGGTGCAGTCGGGCTCGGACCGGATTTTGAAGGCGATGCGACGCACCTACACGCGGGGCGAGTATCTGAAGAAAATCTCGTGGACGCGCGAAGGGAAGCGGAACATCAGCATCACCTCCGACATCATCGTAGGGTTCCCGGGCGAGACCGCGGAAGATTTCGAAGAGTCGATGTCGTTGCTCGACGCGGCGCAGTACGATGCGATTTTCTCGTTTAAGTATTCGCCGCGGCCAAATACTTCGGCAAAAGATCTGCCGGACGCGATTCCGGAAGACGAAAAGGGCCGGCGCCTGGCGATTTTGAACGAGCGCCAGCGGCAAATTCAGACCGCCCGCAACGAAACGCTGGTCGGCGAGACCATGCAGGTTCTTACCGATGGACATCACCCGGCGCGCGGCGTATGGGGCGGAAGGACCAGCTGTAATCGGCTGGTAAATTTCACTTCAACGCGCGATACACTTCTGGGAGAATACGTGCAAGTGAAGATTTTGCGCGCGAGCGCGAATCTGGTGGGCGGCGAGCACGTGGAATAAAAGCGCCGCGGAAGTTTTTTGGCGATGCGGAAGTACGGGAGGCCCCATGGAACTCGAAGTCAAGATTCGAGGGTTGATGATGGATCCCGTGACCAACATGCCGGTGGTAGTCCTCAAGGAAACTTCGGGAAGCGGCGTGCTGCCTATCTGGGTGGGGATTTACGAAGCGAATGCGATCGCGCTGGAAATTGAGAAAGTGCAAACGCCGCGGCCGATGACCCACGACCTGCTGAAAAACGTGCTGACCGGACTCGACGTGCGGGTACAGCGCGTGGTGGTCTCCGACCTAAAGGACGATACTTTTTACGCTTTGATCTGGATGGAGCGCGACGGGCAGACGATCTCGCTCGATTCGCGGCCGAGTGACGCGTTGGCTTTGGCGCTGCGGCTCGATTGCCCCATTTTTGTGGAAGACGAAGTCTTGAAACATTCCAAGACGTCGACCGCGGTTGCCGAGAAAACTTCCAGCGAAGATTTGCGCAAGTGGCTGGAGAATTTGAACGACGAGGATCTCGGCCGCTACAAGATGTAGTGATGCGCAACGAGATTCTGGCCGCGGTGATGTTGGTTTCGTTCTTTTGCGCTGGCGCCCCGGCAGCGCAAGAAGCTGTTAAGCCCTCCGAAGGTGCCGCTCCGGTCGCTGGTCCCCGGTCGCACATCACGTACCTCGATAAATCAAAAATTATTTACATCACCGATTTTTCGGCAGGTGTTGACGCCGCGCCAGCCTCGGCTAACGCTGCGAACGATGGACCCATCGATCCTGGATCGGGGGGAAGTCCGCGGCTGAAAGGCACGGACAACGTAGCGGCCGGTGCGGGCGCGCTGGGCGCTGGGAAGGCGCTGGCCGACAATTTGCTTCACGACCTGAAAAAAGCCGGATACAAAACGAAATTTCTCGGGGCACACGATCCGATTCCCGAGGAAGGAATGCTGCTGGCAGGAGTATTCACCCAAACTGGAAAAGACGCCGAATTGCGTCGCGTGATTCTCGGCGAGCGCCAGGTCAATGGCGACGTGCAAGTTTATGTTACGACGGCCAACCTGCTGCGAACGGCGAAGCCGCTGTACGAACCGGTGAGCAAGGGCTCGTCAGGAAACACCGTCGGCGAACCGATACGGCTGAATCCTGAGGTGGCAACTCTCAAGTTCGTGATGCCCGCCAATCCGGACCCCAAGGCGATAAAGAAAACGGCGGAGCAAATTACGGCGGAACTGGAGCGGCTCACGCTGCAAGCGGAATCGCAGGGACTCGCCGGGGCCGAAGACCCAATCAATAAGTATTCGAAGCCCTGAACGAATCGGGGCGCCGCGCCGATTATTCCAAATCTTTCGACATCCGCACAAAGTGGCAGGGCATTTTAATACGCACGTGGGCGGGAAACGGAGCGGTGCCGGACTCGGCATAGCCCATCTTGCTGTAGAGTGGAACCAGTTCCGGGCGGACGTTCACAGTAAGAATGTCCATAATTCCGCACCCGGCTTCTTTGGCGCGTCGTTCGACTTCGTCGACCAGTGCACGCCCCAGGCCTTGCCGCTGATGGTCCGGGTCGACGGACAGCAAGCCGAAGTAGGCGCGTTCGCCGCGCAGTTCGAGATACACGCAGGCTGCGAGTTCGCCGGAAATGTCAGCGAGGAGGAAGGTGCCGGTTTGAAACATCGCCTCGATCTGCGTTGGGTTGGTCCGGTCGCCCTCGACGAAGAACCCCTCAGCCAGCCGGAAGGCTACATTCACGAGACCCACAATTTGCGGGATGTCGGATCGAGTGGCGACGCGAATTTCCATGGATGGATATGGTAGCCCATTCCGACGCGCGATACCGGCGGGCGGGCCGGGGAAATTCACAGGAATTCCGTCTAACTCCATTTTGCACTTGCAGATGGGCTGCGAGAGTGAGTAGAGTGCCTACGTGTAATGTAGTAGGACTAGCGCCTTGGGCCGCCACATATAGGCCTGTGGTTGCCGGACGGCGAACGAGAGGCACAGCTTGACCTGCGTCATAGCAGTCGCCAATCAAAAAGGTGGAGTAGGAAAGACAACCACTTCGATCAATCTCGCGGCGGCCCTCGCGCTGAAAAAAAAGCGGACGCTGCTGATCGACCTGGACCCGCAATCGAACGCGACCATTGCGTTTTTCGATCCGGCGGACATTCAAACGTCAATGTACGACGTGTTTGCCGAACATCCTACCGAAATGGCGAAGGTGATTCGCCCGACCAAAGATCCGAATTTATTTGTGGCTCCGGGCAAGCTGGCGCTGGCGCGGCTGGAGCAGCAGCTCGGCGGGCAGTTCGACGCGCCGTACAAATTGAAAGACGCGCTGACGCCGATCGCGAAGGACTACGATTTCATTGTGTTCGATACACCGCCGGCGCTGGGGATTTTGACGGTCAATGCGCTGGTGGCGTCGACGCATTTGTTGGTGCCGATCCAGGCCGCTTATTTTGCAATTGAAGGCACCGATGATCTGCTCGAGACCTACGGGCGGATCCGTTCGCGGCCCAATCCGGATTTGAAGCTGCTCGGCGTGGTGATCACGCTGTTCGACAAGCGTACGAATATCTCGCGTGACACCCACGAACAGATCCGCGCGGTATTTGGCGAAACGCTATTCAAGACGCGCATCAGCAAAAACGTGCGCCTGGAAGAAAGTCCGGCTTATAAAGAAACGGTTTTTTCCTTCGCGCCTAAATCTTCCGGCGCCGAAGATTATAAAAAGCTCGCTCAGGAGGTCTTACAACGTGTCCAAGAGGATCGGGTTACCCGTCACACTCAAGATGCGGCATGACGCGCACTACGTTGAAACCCTAACGAGCTACAGCGGCGCCGCAGTGGGACGAATGATTCCGACGGACAAGGTGCGTCCGAACCCGGACCAGCCGCGCAAGACGCTGGGCGATTTGCGGGAGTTGACGGATTCGGTGCGCGAAAAAGGCGTGCTGGAGCCGCTGCTGGTGCGTTACGTCCCGCGGGAAGATACTTACTACATTATTTCGGGTGAGCGGCGGTATCACGCGTCGAAGGCTGCGGGGTTGCCGGAGGTTCCGTGCATTATCAAGATTGCGGACGACGCCGAGACTTTGGAAATTGGCTTAATCGAGAATTTGCAGCGCAAGGATTTGACGCCGTTTGAGGAGGCGGATGGGTTGCAGCGTTTGGCGGACCATTTTGATTACACGCACGATGATATAGCGCGCAAGATTGGGCGCGCGCGATCCAGCGTGACCGAGACCATGTCGTTGCATGTGATTCCCAGCGAAATTCGCAAAGAATGCATCGAACGCGGGATTTTGACCAAATCGCTGTTGCTGCAGGTGGCGCGGCAGCCCAGCGAAAAGCGGATGCAGGAGATGGTGCATCGCATCGCGCAGGGCGGTTTGACCCGCGATGAAGCGCGCAAGGCGCGCCAGCAGCAGACTGAATCGGCACCCCGGCCGCAGCCGTTTCTTTTTGATTATCGCGCCGAGGATGAGTCGTTTCACGTGCGCGTCCAATTTCGAAAGAGTCAGGTAAGCCGCGAAGAATTGGCGTCGGTGCTGCGGTCAATTCTGCGCGAGATTGAATCGGGAAATATTTCGTCATCTGCCGCGTAAAATGGTTTTGCATCATCTCTAGCTTTTCCTCATCGCCCAGGTCTGCCCGGACGTTGCTCCGACACTGATCCATCTCTACGCGGAAATTGCCTGGTTCGAGTTTCACTCTCGAATCATCAAATTGCATACGGTCGCGAAGTTGAATTTCTCTAGCGGCCATCGCACACTATGAACATGAGCGATTCCTACGACATTGTTTGCATCGGCGCCGGGCCTACTGGACTCGCCTGCGCGATTGACGCCAAGATGGCCGGCCTGCGGCCGTTGGTGATCGACAAAGGCTGCCTCTGTAATTCGCTGTTTCATTACCCAACCAACATGAACTTTTTTACCACGCCGGAGCGGATGGAAATTGGCGATTTGCCGATGACGACTGCCGCGGGCAAACCGACCCGCGCTGAAGCCCTGAAATATTACCGGCGCACGGTGGAGCATTTCGGACTTGAAGTTCACCAGTACGAAAAAGTGGATCGCATTGCCGGTAAAGATGAAGATTTTAGGGTTCATACCACGGATCATGAAGGACGACATCAGGAATACCGGTGCAGAAAAATTGTTATTGCCACCGGATTTTACGACCGGCCGAATCATTTGAGCGTGCACGGCGAAGAGCTCCCGCACGTTTCGCATTATTTCGGCGAGGCGCATCCCTATTGGAATCGCGAAGTGGTGGTCATCGGGGGAGGGAATTCGGCGGCCGAAGCGGCGCTGGACCTGTTTCGCGCTGGCGCCCACGTGACCATCGTTCACCGCGGCGCGGATATGAATAAGGGTTTGAAATATTGGGTGAAGCCAGACGTCGAAAACCGGATCCGCGGCGGCGAGATTCGCGCCATTTTTAATGCGCACGTATTGAGTATCGATCCCAAGCACGTCTGGGTGAAAAATGGCCACAACGAGGAAGCCATTCCGGCCGATCAGATCTTTGCGCTGATTGGCTATCATCCCGACTTCGATTTTCTGGAGCATCAGGGAATTTCGCTCGATCCGGTGACCAGGCGGCCGGCGATCAATCCGGAAACGCTGGAAACAAATGTGCCGGGCATCTACGTGGCAGGAGTAGTGGTGGGCGGCTTGCAAACGTCGCGAATTTTCATCGAAAATGGGCGTTTTCACGGGCGTCAGATTATTGCGGCGATCACGGGCAAGGGAAAATTGTCAGATAGCGAGCCGGTGGCTCCTCCCGGCGAGTAGTGGGCCCCTTCCGGGGCAATCGACTCGGCCAATTTCCTCACGAAAGCTCGGGGGCCGTGAACGCGGCGCCGAACGCCTGTTTGCCTGAGCCTGCCAACTCTGTTAAAGTACGGTTCGATGGCCTCGTTGATCCAGGAAGTTGGGGAAACATTTGTAACCCTTTTCAAGGGCTTTAGCGTCACATTGCGGACGATTTTCCGTCCGACGACGACCGAGAATTTCCCCGAAGTTCCTCCCAGCGTACAGCCTCGTTATCGCGGCATTCATGTATTGCAGCGCGATGAGCACGGTTACGAGAAGTGCGTAGGCTGCTTTTTGTGCGCCGCCGCGTGCCCCGCGAACTGCATTTACATCGAAGCCGCCGAAAATACGGACGCCAATCGCATTTCTGCCGGCGAACGATATGCCAAGGTCTACAACATCGATTATTCTCGTTGCATTTTCTGCGGCTACTGTGTCGAAGCCTGCCCGACCGACGCCATCACCCACGGCCACAGTATCGAACTCGCTCCATACGACATCAACTCGCTGCTTTACCGCAAAGAACAACTCCTTGAACCGTGGCCTCCCCAGCAGTCAATTCCTCAGCCAAAGCCTAGCGTTCATTTAGGCGCAGGTCGTTGATCGGTAGAATCGATTTCCCCTTTCTATTTCTCGCAGATAGTCTCATTACGACTTCGATCAAGTATCTGTGAGAGGATCACTACACTAATTTGTGCCCGCGGAGAAAGTCGCCAGCTCGCGCTCCGCGGTGCGAAACGGATTGGTCTTCCGAACCAACCGGACGCCGCTCGCGAGCGCCTACTCACACAGCGTTGAGGTATGGACGCTTGAAATGGGTTTTTGTCGCCCGGTTGAGCTGCGTACGATTTTTCGCGTAACTCCGCGCCCACCTTTTGCTTTCAAATAGCCGCGCCTAGATCCCGCAAAAGACAATCAATCCGCGGGCGCTGTTTCCTCACCGTGCCGACGCTCGCTGGTGCGTCGCGCTACCAAGCAAACATCCATCAGGAGGCTGACCGTTGCCAAGGTCAAGACTCAAGCTCCGGGAATGAATAGATTATGTTTTTGATGGCATCACTGGCGAGGGTGGTGCGCGGTGGCTGATGGTGAAGACGAGGGGCAATGGGCAGGCGGAAGGCGGAAGGCGGACGGGGTACGGCGGAAAGCGGACGTCGGAGTGAGTGAGTTACGGATGTGCAGTTACTTGGCGGGACTTCATTCGTGGACGACGGAAGAATTTGTGCGGCTGAAGAGGGTGGTTGGAGTCCGCTTCTCCGAGGTTGCGCTTCTGTGTGGTTGCTGTGTTTTGGGTGGCGAGGGTGCGCGTGGAACATTCGATCGCTCGATGGTGCTGATGTGGGACTGATCGGCTTGGGAAGGATTGGCTGGGGAAGTGCGTCGACGTGTGGCTAAAAAAACATTGTTGCGACTGCTGCGGGCTCGTTGAGGCTCCGTCGGAATTTCCGGAGTTTCGACATTTGCTTTTGGGGGGAACAGTGCCGTGGGTGGCGGGGTGTCGTGAATTTCGGAGGACTCGGGGGCTCGCGCCTGTGGAGAGGACCCGCAGCGATGATCGAACACCGCAAAACTTGATTTCTGGTGCGACGTCATGGAGCCAGGCCGCGTTACGGGCTTATTCACGGCGCTTTCTCGCGCGGCGTTTGCTGAGATTCGGGGACCGGGCGTTTGGTTTGCGATGCGGCATCGTGGCGCAAAAGTTGGAGCCAATGTTTGAGCCGTCTCAATGCCGCGGATTGGACTTCACAGAATTTCCGCGGAGGGCTGAAATCTAGCGACCGAAACTAGTCGCCCTGGGCAGAGGCGATGAACGGAAGAGGCGGTGTTCATGGGCTACCGAGCGATTGTGCGGGCTCGAGGGGATTTCAGACTGGGATTAGTCGAAGCGCGGACGGGCGCATGAGCGATTTATTCGAGGTGGCAATGGTCTCACGGGGGCGGGAAAACTTGATTTTCAACGACGCACGAGTTTGGCGCGGTACGAACCCGAGCATGGTTTTAGAGTTTTCGGATTTTCGGGGATTTCCAGCATCACGCCCGACACAAATACTCGAGCGACGCCTTCGGCCGCTGCGCCTGGAGCGTCCAAAGGCGAAGGACGACTGGCCGAAGCATCGCTGCGCGTCTGGAATAACAAGAGTTGCGCCAGCGGCCGAATGTGCCCCGCCGCGAACGAGGCATCGCCCGCAGGCTCGCGGCGCAGGAAATAGCCATTTTTCAAGTGAGAACTTCGTTGGCGACTTGCGGGCGAACGGATGCTCTCAGCGCGCTTCGAATCCAGTCGACGGCGAATACGATTCGAACCCGTTTTTTCACAACTGCAGTCCAAGTTCGAATGGGATGACTGCGGAGCAGTTTCGATACGCATCGACAACGAATCGGGCCAATCGGAGTGCGATCGCGGCATCAAGTCTTGCTGGTCGAGCAGATTTTCAGGATCGAACGAAATTGACGCAGGCTGCAGTGGAGCTACAGGTTCGGAGCAAGGCCCGAGGGACGGCGAGGAAAAGAGGGAGGCCGCGAACCGCTCGACGGGCGGCGCATCGCGGGTCGAATTTGGCGATACCAGGTCCGCCGCAGGCCCATTCAACATCGAGCCAAGCGCGGCACGAGCATCATTTTCAGTTGGGGCGCCGGCGCGTCGACCGTCGAGAAGAAAACGAGCGAGCCGGGCGGCAACTTCGGCTTCGATCCATTGCTCATGAAGATTACGAATTTCCACGCGAAGGTGCGCGACCTGGTCGAGACGCGCGAGTTCAAAACCTTCCAGAGAACTCTGCGAACAGGTCATCAGATACTCAAGCGGCGGCTGGGAGCGGCGCACGAGTGGCCTCCAATGAGCGATTCTCGCGTATTAACGGACGGGTAATATATCACAACAGTACTGCAAGTGGAGGACAGGACGGCAGGGCGAGTACCTGAGGAAAACCTGTTGAGCGAGGACGACGGGGAAATCGCGGAAGTATATTTCATTTTCAGCGCAAAAACTTGTCAATTCGCCGCGGGAGCGAGAGGGCCAGGGGCCGCGTTTCGCGCCAAGGCGAAGTAAAAGCAGCAAACGGGAATGCGTAGTTGTCACGAGCCGCGCAGCGAATTGCGAATAGGGCGGAGGCCGCATGACCGAAACAGCCGCGACGGACCAAAACATGGCAGTGCCGCGAAAGAGGCGAGTGCCCACTGCGGCGCAGGCGCTGTGCCGGAGGATTCGCAACCGCGAGAACATGCGCCGCAGGCGGCAAGATCCGGCATTTCGAGCGTTTGAGAAGCGGCGGCGCAACTGGAAAGACTACGGCCCGGAGCGGGATCGTTTAATCGAGGGCGCGACGGGCGCGCGGGCGGCTGAAAAGAAATCAAGGCCAAGATGCTCGATCTGCCGAAAACGCGACGCGGTGGAGGTGATCACCAGGTTGCGGCCGTGTGCTGAAGTCCGAGGCGGGTACGTGCAGATGCGGATTGCCTATTGCGGATTTTGTTGAGCACGCGGTGGTGCGCGAGTTCCGGAATCCAGCGCGCGGTTAGCCGTAACGAGAACACGAGGACACCGAGGTTGCGCGAGAACAACTACAACACGGGATTGCGCGGTGTTTTATTCGAAGCCAAACACTACGCACGAATGGGTTCGGCGGTGTGGTTATACGGATGGCTAGTACTGCGCCAAACGCATCAAACCGGAACCGTCGGATGGGTTCTGGGCGGTGCGCCGATTCACTACCGGGAGATCGAAGAGGAAACCGGATTCAACCGGCGCACGCTGGAACGCTGGATGAAAGAGCTGCGGCGGCAGAGATATATCGAGACGGCGGTGTTGGACAGCGGGATCACGGTCAAAATTCTGAACGCGAAAAAACATTTGCACCGAGTCGGGGAAAACAAAGCGGTACGCGGAACTGCGGGGGGCGTACGCAGATCGGCGGAGGGTGTCCCGCAGAATTGCGTAGCGAGCCAGGGCGAACAATATTCGGGTCAGCAGTTTACGAGCGGGATAGGTAGTTCATTCCTAGTAAGAATAAAAGAAAAAGCGGGACGGGAATTTCATCAGCCTGTGGAAAACGAGGATAAATGGGCAGCGGCAATTGAGGAACAAAATCTAATTCATAAAAGCTCCTGGTCAGATCAAGGCCACCCCCAAAATCGAATTCACTCAACCGTAACGCAGCCCGAACCGGCGACAGCATCGGAAAAATCATCACCGCAGCAGAAATTTACCTGGTGCCTGCGCGAGCGCATGCGCCTGCAGCGCGCGGAACGTGACGAAGAAGTACGTCGCGAGTTGGCGGTGAGAACCGGTCCGGAGGTGCGACACCCATGAAGATGGTAAAAAGTTTGCGCAAGGAAGCGACGCACTGTGCCGCGATTCCAGCGGGGTGGCGGCTGGCGTGGTATGAGCCGAAGCGGCGCGTTGGCGTGTATTACCCCGCCCCCTTGAATTGGATTCTGCGCGCGCTGCGCGAATTGCATCATCGCGCGCAACTCGCGGTACGCGCGCCGGGCATCGAGCGCGAAGACGTGTTTCAGATGCAGCGGCTGCACAAAGAACGCGAGCGGCTGGCGGAAGAATATGCGCGCGGGTACATGTCCGGCTGGCGCGAATGTTTTCAGACCTGCGTGGCGGCGGTGGAAGAGGAGATTTCGCACGCGGATCAGGTGTGGGACATCAGTGCAATGTTTCCGGATGCCGGGAAAGGGCCCGGTTCGGGCAACTGAACGCGGAGAAATGATCTGCAGATACGGAACGACGGGGAATCACGCGCATTCTTCTGCACCCAGGAGCGAGAATGAAAGCGAGCGAAGTGTTCGATGCGTGCCATGGACGATACCGCAGCCTGCAGGAATGGCTGGACGAATCCACGGGCAAAGTTCGCGCGGTGAATCTGGATTCGCCGTCGTCGGGATACCAGTGGAGGCCGGCGCGGTCGCGGGCCTGCGAATTTGTGGCGGACTTCGAGCGTATCGGCAAACAGGCGCTGCGTCGGCCGCAATGGAAGGGTCGGCTGAAATTATTCGAGATCTATTTTCTGCACGCGATGGAATATCGCGACGCGATCAAGCTGGTGGGCGTCGCGGAAGGGACGTTCGATTACTGGCTGCAGGAAGTGAAACGAGCGGTGGGCCGGGAATTGTCGCGCTGCAATTTGTTTCCGCCGTCGAAATATTTTCAGGCCTGATGGTTATTCGGCCCAGCGGCGCCAACACGAAATGAGCCAGCCGACAGAGTGGCATGACAGTGGGTGCAGAATTCAACGCCGTGGGGATTTTCGTGGTGGCAAGCGTTGCAGTGCATTCGCGGAATCCACTATTGACGATCGCGTTTCAAGAAAAAATAACGGACCAGCGACATGCCGCCGTTGAAAGGCAGCCAGAGCAGGCCTTTCAGCAGGCCGGAGCGGCTTTCGAGGCGCTCGTGAACGGCGTCCGCTTCGGCTTTTTTGGCGGCGACCACTGCGCCGACATATTTGAGGAAATCGACGCCGCACTTTTCACATTTCCCGCCGGCGCGTTGGTTGTTGCGGCAGGAAGGACATTCGTAGCGCAGTGTGGCGTGGCACTTGGGGCAGAAGCGCGCCACATCGCGCGCGTCGGTGCCGCATTTGGGGCATTTGTAGGTGGCTGCAGGTTTCTGCGCGATGGTGGCTGGCATCGTGGGCCAGGGAATTTTTGATGGCGCAGCAATGGGTGGCTGACTTGGGTTCGGGGCAGCTTGGGTCGCGGCCGGATTCTGCAACGACTTCGCTGCGGCGGATGCTGGCAATAGCGCGGGCGTTGGCGCGATTGCGACGGGGCGCGCGGTGTTTGGCGCGCCTCCGCCCGCTCCAGGCTTCCCCGGGATCCACTCACTGCTCATGATTGGATTTTAGCGGTTGCGGTGCAAGTTCAGGTGGATGACGAAGGCGGGGTGCGGCGGCGGCGTAACCTGTACGACGGGACAGGTTATGCCGTGCGGCGAATTATTCGCGGAGGCTCGAACTCGATTTGCGCAGCAGACCGGCGATCAGCGCCAGCAGAAACAGCACGAGGAACAAATAGAAGATTAATTTCGCGACGGCCGCGGCGGCGAGGACCAGGCCGGCGAACGCAAAGATCCCGGCGACGAACGTGATGATTAGAAAAACGATGGCCCATCGAAACATTTAGCTCTCCGGTCGGCGGCCTGAACGCCGCGGGTGGCGAGTCACGAGCGACGCAACGAATCCTACTTTGAAGTAGTGACGGAAACAAGAGACGGATGCGATGACCTAATCGCATTGACCCTAAAATGGTGCGAGCGCGGCTGGGTGCACCGCGCTCGGCTTCGTGCTGCAACTCGTAGGAACAGCAATTTGTGGGCGCTGCCGCGACTAGCGGCGGCGGGCTTTTTTCTTGATGGTGCGCTTGGCGGCGCTGGCGCGGCGGGTAACTTTACGCGCCGTGCGTTTGGTGCCGCGGGCGGCCTTGGCGCGCGCGCCTTTGAAAGTTTTGCGCGCGGAGCTGGCACTGGACTTCACTTTGCGGCGCACGGTGGCGGCGCCGGATTTCACTCGGGCTTTCACTTTGCGCGAAACGGATTTGGCGCGGCGTTCGGCGGCGGCTCCGGCGCGGCGGACTTTGGTTTCAATTTCGTCCCGGGAAGGTGCGTCCTTGGTGATGCTTTCGACTTTTGCGGCGACGTTGCCGAGGGCGGAGCCGATGGTGGTGGCGACGTCGGTAAGCAGGTTGTGATCTTCGGTGGCCATGAATTCTCCTGTTGTTTCGATTTGAAAACTCAGCTTGAGCGCGAATAAGTGCAGCCCGGAAAGAGATAATACTCTATACCGGTTGGCGAAGCGAACTGCGGCGAAAAGGCAGCGGTCACAGGCCCAAAACCGCGACGAGAATCAGGGTCACGACCACGATCAAGCCCACGCCGGACATCATCGGATTTTGCTTTAGTTCGGTGGCCTTTGGCCAGCCAGGCAGAATGCCGATTATGGCGATAAGAGCGACGATAATGAGAGCTGAGATTACCATTGGATTTTCCTTTACTCGATTTCCCTGCGGCTGGCGGGACACGATTGAGTCCAACTCGCCGAACGTCAAGTCGTTACAAAATCAGAATAGCGGTTCATGGTTTTAGGGAACATCGGGGGAATCTGGTAGGGAGGTACGAACGCTGCTTTAGGAATTTGCAGGAAACGCAGTCGCGCGGAATGCGTCTAACTCTTCAAAGCTCCGAGAGAAAAACGCGGAGGCGGGTTCGATCCGCCTCCGTGCCCCTTCCCAAAATAGAGATTACGCGTTGGTGTGCTGAGCGACTTTCGCCAGGCAGATGGAGAGCGCGGCGCCGCCGAGCGTCTTGCACAGCGTGGTGTGCTGCGCGTAGAAATTGCTGACGCTATCCACGATGGACGGATTCGCCGCCTTGGCCTGCGCCGCAATCTGTTGCACCGCTTCCGGCGAAACCTGCTGGGCCTGCTCCGGAGTGATCTGCCCGCCGCTCTTCAGCAATCCGGCCAGCGCGCCGCCGCCCGCAATCGATGAGAGCATGGCAGGAGTGACGTTGGCCATCAGCTGATTCAGCAATCCGGCTTTCTGCTCGCCGGTGGAATTGGCGAAGAGACCGGAGAGCATGTTGCCGAAGGCCGGGGTCTGATCGGAATGGAACGCGGCGGCCAAACCGGCGGCGAGAGTTCCGGCTGGAGCTGCCGCGGCTACCTGATCAAAATGCGCGTTCACATCCTGGGCCGGGGCCGCGGCGGCGGCTGCGCCACCGGTGTACTGCTTCAGCAGATTTCCTACCTGATCCATCCATGGCATAGCGTTTCTCCTCGTTAAGTTAAGGTACGAAATCCCTTCTACTCGCTACTTCTGCTGCAAAATCGGGTCGGTCTCCGCGAACGATTCTGCTCCTGGCGCGTAAAAAGCAGACCCCTCGCTGCGCTTCGGGATGACACTCTGCGCGATGGTGAGCACTCCGGCGAAAGGGAGCTGCGCAGGCTGCGTTCTGGTGCCGTACGCGCCAGAATGCAGCCTGGATTCGGCTTTTTCTGCCTTTGTGCCATGTGGCGAAGAACGCTACTGCAAAAGCCCGAAACCCTTGCTACGGGATGATGAGTTCGACGCCGGCCTTGACGTGATCCGGGTCGGTCAGCTTGTCTTTGTTGGCTTCGAAAATTTTCATGTACTTGTTGGCGTCGCCGTAGAACTGCTTGCTGATCTTGGAGAGGCTGTCGCCGGGCTGCACCTGGTAGGTGCGCGCGGCGGTCGAACCGGTCGCAACAGCGGCGGCCGCTTGGGCGGCGGGCGCGTCGATCTGCGCGGTCAGGTCAGAGAAATTCGGATCGACCAGCTTGATCTGATCCCAGATTTTATCTTTCAGGGCCGCGGTGGGAGCGGTGGCGCGAATGAAGAGCTTATCGCCTTCCATATTGACGTTCTGCAGATTGGCGCCCTGGGACTGAATGAAATTCAGCACCGATTGATACTTCATTTTTAGCTGATCGAAATTTGCGGCCATGATTTTCTCCTTTTTTAAAGATGAGAGCGATGGACGTGCGCCAAAGCTTTGCGAACGGTGGCGTGCGGGGCCGGAATGAATCTTCAACAGCGAATCAGATGTTCAGCGAACGGCGTTCTGGGTGTGTTACGCGCCCGTGAAAATCCGGGCTCGATCGCGTTACGTCGGGTACTCGCTTCAGGGCGCTGGGTGCCGAGGAGCTGTAACGCGGGGTATGTTACACCCCGAAGCGAGCGGCGGGTCAACGATTTTTGGAATTGCCGAGATGAGCCTGTGGAAAGAAAAAGCGAACGGCGCACATGCGTGAGTTTTTCAGTCCGCCAAAACGCGGCCAGGGCTTTGGGCCGCCGAGGGAAACGAAACGCCGGGTCTGATGGACGTTAGTGCCGTTATTACCAAAAACGCGGTATGGGGGAAATGCGTCGGGATGCGTAAGGTGTCGGCACGAGGTTACCCGATGCTGCGAACGATTCTCCTTATCATTATTGTGCTGGCGTTGCTGGGCAGTTTGCCTTTGTATCCGTACAGTTCGGGCTGGGGCTATTACCCGAGTGGCGGCCTGGGGCTGATTTTGATTATCCTCATCATCTGGGCGGTCATGGATCGGGGCGTTTAGCTGCTTTGAATCCTTCTCCGCTGCAGCGTTTCTGACGTCATCCTGAGCGACGCGAAGGATCTCAAGCAGTATTGAGTGCTTTCAGCCGCGTCCTGTCTCGGAACTCGCCGCGTTTGTCGTGACGGTCCGTGCATGGAAGCACGGTTGAGACTCTTCATCGCCAAAGACGCTCCTTAGAATGACAGTCGCCGGCGGGACTGGGGTGAACGGGCGCGTTGCCGGCCCGAAACCGAGTCCACATTTACAGGATTCCCTGTATTTGCAATATGTTACAGATAGGCTAGATTGCGCCAGTGGCTGGCGGCCTGTCCCCCGAAGGCAACTTTGGTGGGAGTGACTGCGCACGGCGGCCCTTACCGGGACTTCGCAGTTTGACTGATTTGGAAGCGGCTCTTGGCGGCCAGCGGTTTTTGTGCTATAGTCGTAGTGGACTTAGGAGTCCTGGGTCCTGGTACCAATAATCATAGAATCTGATGGGGGCGGCGCGATCTGGCGAACCTTTCGCTTAGTTTGTGCGTCGAATGTACATTATGGCTAAAGAACAACTGAAAGGTAATGGGCGGTTGGTTCCAACCCGTCTTACTGGCGTCGAGTACAAGGTCAAGTACGGCATCGAACTCAGCGAAGAAGCCCGCGAACATGGCGGTGGCTGGGGAGCTGCCCGTGGTGGCCGTTGGACTCGTTGCTCGGTCCGCGCTGCGCATCACCATCCGATCCCGGATGGCAGCTACTTTCTGCACGCTGACGATGGCCGGGTCCACCAGTTGAAGGCGGTCAACGGCGAGTGGAGCTATCTCGCTGTAATCTAACCAGTTCGCCGCCAAGGCGAGCTCATATCGCAGCACGCATTTGTAGTAGGGCAGGGCAAGAGGGCGCCACCTCCGGCGCCCTTTTTGTTTTGGGATGTGCGCTCTTTCCTAGAACCTCGCTGGCTGTCCATTTCCTCATGGATGCATCCCTGAGGTTTCGGCGCGGAATTTCGGCGTCATCATGATTACCTCGCCTCCAGCTCGCCGCACCAAACTCATTGCCTGCACGACATCTCCGTAGTTGAGGTCCGGATCGCCTTCGACATAGACCGAATGGTCGGCACGTCGGGCTAGCTCTGCTTCCAGCGCGGGTGGCAGTTCCTGCGCCGTGATCGGCCTGGAATTGAGGTAGAGCTTTCCGGATTTGCCGACGTACACGAGAAGCCCTTTTTTGCCGTCAATCGCGCTGAGTACGACTCCCGGTCGAACCAGGCGCGCCGGCAGCCCCAAACCGTGAAACCAGGTCGCAAGATAAAACGGCGCATTTACCAAAAAAACGACCATGTAGGTGACCGCGTAGACGTACCCCAGCAGTGGCGCAGTCGAACGCGGATCCAACAAAAGGTAATGGCGGCGCGGAATCCGCAAGCAGTTGGCTCGCGACGGCGAAATGTTTAAAGCTTGATCCTGCGGCCAGCATGGATTGGGGCCGAAGCGCGACAGAAGCAGTAAAGAGGCTCCTATCGTTGCGAGGAATATCCCAAAGCCAAACAGGCAGTCGGCGGCGTCGACATAGTCGTGGAAGGCGCGCCAGTAGGCAAGTTCAATTTGCAGCCGCGGCTGAATGGCATCGAGCGGCGCGGTATCGGATACGACTTCTACGTCGAGTTCATAGCGGCCAGGACCATCCGTAAGGACCCCCAAGTTGCACCCGGAGGTTGGAAATATTTTTCCAGATGGTTTCGGAATCGGTTTCCCGTTTCGGCTGGCACTCCATATGGTCCTTAATGCCTCGCAGGACGTATTTCCGTTTACGCCAAGAAGAACGTCAATGGAATGAGCCTCGTCGTCATTGATTAAGATCCCGCCGGTTCGAATGTGCCCTCGAGAGAGCGACACAGGAATGTCGAGTGCGGCATCAGTATGGATCGCAAGCCAATATCGGGAGTAAGCCCCCAGGCCAAGCCCGCCGACCACGAGCGCGATGCCGAGCCATCCACCCAAACGCGAACGCACGCGTGCCCCTCGACGCGAATTGAACCGCTGCGGATGATCTTACTGCAATGTTGGACACCGTTTCGGGTCCGATCGGCGCGATGTCGTCGATGAGGTTATGGTGCGCCTGAGTAACGGAGGGGCGACATCACGCTAGCGCAGAGCTATTCATTGCGCAGGGCGATCATGGGGTCGACGTGCGTTGCGCGGCGGGCTGGAATGTATGACGCGGCCAGTGCCACCAGGAGCAGAAGAGTTGCGACTGCGAACATGGTGACGGGGTCGCCGCCATGAACCTGGAAGAGCAGACTGCCGAGGTAGCGCGTTACGCCGACAGCGACCACAGTGCCGACGGCCACCCCGGCCAGCGTCAGCAGCATGCCTTGGCCCACCACCATGCCCAGCACGTTACGCCGTGCGGCACCCAGGGCCATGCGAATTCCGATCTCATGAGTGCGCCGCGTCACTTCATAGGACAACAACCCGTACAGTCCCACGCAGGCCAGAACCAGAGCAAGTATTCCGAACAGACTCGATAGCCGCGCGATCAAGCGCTCCTGAAACAGCAACTGGTCCAGACTCTCGGACTCCGGTCGAATATAGAAGATGGGCAGCTCGCTGTTGAAATCGCTGACGGTGCTGCGGACCGCCGGGATGATCGCCGCGGAACTGATGGCCGTCCGCAATTCGAAATTGACGTCGCCACCGGAAGAAGGAAGGTAGACGGTCGGATCCACTTGCGCGCGCAGACTCTCATATTTGGCATCGCCAGCTATGCCGATTACCACCAGCCCGGGATTTTTGCGCTGTCCTGCTGTATCGCCGGGAGACGGCGCGTAACTGATCCGCCGTCCGAGAGGATCAGCGTTGCCGAAGTATTTGCGAACGAACGTCTCGTTCACGATTGCCGGTAGAGGCGCCGACGAACCCGCCGGCTCAGTGGCTGGGTCGGCGACCGCAGCCGCGGAAGCCGCCGCAAAGTCCGCGGACGCAAAATCGCGGCCGGCGCGCAACGGCATTTTCATCGTGGAAAAAAAATCCGGCCCGATCTCCAGCACATGCGAATCTACAGCCGCTGGAGTTGCGGAACCTGGATTCTTGAAGCTGGTCGTCCACAGCCCGTTGGTCAGCAACTCCATTGACGAATAGCTGACCGTGGTTACGCCGGGAATCGCGCTCAACCGCTTTTGTATTTCGCGGATGGCGAGATCGGCCTGTGCGCCGCGGTATCCGGCGAGCCGCAGATCGACTCCAAAGTTGACGAGATTGTTGGTGTCGAAGCCGGGATCGATATTCCGCAGGTTTTGTAGCGTGCGCACCAGCAGTCCGGCGCCGGCTAGCACCACGATGGTCAGCGCCACTTGCGCGATCACCAGCGAATTGCCCAGGTTCAACCAGCCGCCTCGCAGGCGGCCGGCCGCGGCAGAACTTCCCGTGGCGTCTTTCAGCGTGGGCGTCAAATTCACCCGCGAACCGCGAGCCGCGTGCGCCAGCCCAAAAACAATTCCGGAGAGCACGGAAATTCCGGCGGTAAACAGCAGCACCCGGGTATCGAGCGTGGCTTCGAAACCGAGCGGCCTCCGCGCTCCGCTTTCGACAAATCTAAGAATCGCGTGCGCTCCCCAGTAGGCGATCGCCATGGCGAGCAAGCCTCCACACGCCGAAAGCAGCAGGCTCTCCGTCAGCAGTTGACGCGCAATCCGCCAGCGTCCCGCACCCAGCGCGAGCCGCAGCGCCAACTCCTTTTGGCGCCCCGCCGCGCGAGCCAGGGTGAGTCCGGCGACGTTGGCGCAAGCTATCGCCAGAATAATTCCTACCGCAAGCATCAGGATATAAAGTGGCGTCGAGAAATTCGCGCGTTCGCCGACTAAGCCGGTTTGCGCCGGAAGCAAACGGGCGCGAGGATCGTCAGCTTCCTTG
>Ga0302306_10000528_pt1 | contig 23670 bp, 23 predicted proteins | sample III_Palsa_E3_1_FD_198761 | JGI IMG/M metagenome (GOLD analysis project Ga0302306, IMG submission 198761) | Peat permafrost microbial communities from Stordalen Mire near Abisko, Sweden - III_Palsa_E3_1 | ecosystem: Environmental > Terrestrial > Soil > Palsa > Peat permafrost | place: Sweden...
CCGTTAACATATAATTTATAACGGTTATCTGCCGATACATGGATGATAAAACTGCCAGGTTTAGCAGTTAAACTGATATCCTTACGGAAATAATAAACACCATACTCAACTCCGGGATCATTTTGGGCCGATATCCAGTAGGCATTCCAGGGTTTGCCCGCAATAGTTAAGTTGGACGACTGCGCATGCCCGGTATTTACCATCAACAAGCTAAAAATGAACAGGAGGGAAGCGAAAAAGGGTTTCATCAGGATTTATAATTAGTAATGCTAATTAACGTAATTTAAATATAGTATCCATCCTGCATTATCACGCATTAAAAATAGCTAAAACAAAAAAGCTGCTCCTTTCGGGAACAGCTTTTTGTTATTTCTTATGATTGGGATTAGTTTGCCATCATCTTTAAAAACGAAGCCAGTTTTTCCTTCATCTCGCGCCTGTCGACTATAAAATCCAAAAAGCCGTGTTCCTGTACAAATTCGGCAGTTTGGAAACCTTTGGGAAGGTCTTTCTTTATCGTTTCCTTAATTACACGCGGACCTGCAAAGCCTATCAGCGCGCCGGGTTCGGCTATATTTATGTCCCCCAGCATGGCGTATGATGCGCTTACGCCGCCGGTGGTTGGGTCGGTAAGTAATGATATGTAAGGTATTTTTGCTTGCGATAATAAAGCCAGTTTGGCCGATGTTTTAGCCATTTGCATTAACGAAAATGCCGCCTCCATCATACGTGCGCCGCCAGATTTTGAGATCATCAGAAAAGGTACTTTATTGGCAATGCAGTAATCAATAGAACGCGCAATCTTTTCGCCCACAACCGAACCCATCGAACCGCCGATGAAATTAAAATCCATACAAGCGATAACCAAATCCTGCCCATCAATTTTACCGGCTGCGGAGCGTATGGCATCTTTTAACCCGGTTTTTTTCATGGTTTCCTTTAACCTGTCGGCATATTTCTTAGTGTCTTCAAAATGCAGCGGATCGCCCGATTGCAGGTTGCCAAACATTTCGGTAAACTCGTTATTATCAAACAGGATGGAGAAATATTCCTTTGAACCTATGCGTAAATGGTAACCGCAATAATGACAAACGTATTGGTTTTCAACCTGCTCGGAGTAGTGCAGTGGTTTCTTACATTCAGGGCATTTGTTCCAGATGCCGTCGGGCGCTTCTTTCTTTTCCTCAGTGGTCGTAATTATCCCTTTTATCTCGCGTTTAAACCAGGCCATATCTATATCTAGCTCTTTCAAATTGAATACAAAGTAACGAATTTTTATTTAGATAACTGTTTTTGACATTTAGTTATGCGATATACAAATATCACCATTGCAATAATTGTTTTAGTTTATCGGCATAGCTATAATTTCGGCACTCCATCTTACCTATCTTTGTGTTAAAAGTACACATATGGCTTAAATCGTTAAAAAACCCGTCAAAATTGTTGTATAATAAGGAATTTTAATATCTTCGAGCCCCAAATTAAAGTGAATGGACTTAAAAAATTATAAAGGCGTTTTGCACGGAGACCAGGTGCAGGAGCTATTTGAAGCAGCTAAAAAACATCAGTTTGCACTGCCTGCGGTAAACGTTATTGGTACCAATACCATTAACGCGGTTATGGAAACTGCCAAAGCGGTTAATTCGCCGGTTATTATTCAATTATCACATGGCGGCGCGCAGTTTTACGCGGGCAAATCATTAGATAATTCAAAACTGCAGGCCTGTATTTTAGGCGGCGTTTCGGCAGCTAAACACGTGCATTTATTGGCAGAGCATTATGGCGTTGCAGTTATATTGCATACCGACCATTGCGCTAAAAAATTATTGCCATGGATTGATGGTTTATTAGATTACGGCGAAAAGTTTTTTGCTGAAACCGGCAAACCTTTATTTTCATCGCACATGCTCGATCTTTCTGAAGAGCCTATTGAAGAAAATATTGAAATATCAGCCAAATACCTTGCCCGTATGGCTAAATTAGGCATGACGCTGGAGATTGAACTTGGTGTTACCGGCGGTGAAGAAGACGGCGTTGATAACTCTGATGTAGATAGCTCACGCTTATACACCCAACCTGAGGATGTTGCTTACTCATACGAGAATTTATTAGCGGTTAGTCCGCGTTTTACCGTGGCTGCGGCCTTTGGTAACGTGCACGGCGTTTACAAACCGGGTAATGTTAAATTACAACCGGTTATTTTGCATAATTCGCAGGAGTATGTGAAAAAGAAATATAACCTGGCTGCCGAAAAACCTATCAATTTTGTATTCCACGGCGGCTCAGGTTCAACACAGGAAGAAATACGTGAAGCTATATCATACGGTGCTATTAAAATGAATATTGATACCGATATGCAATGGGCATACTGGGAAGGCATTAAAAATTACTACCAGGCCAACGAAGGCTACCTGCAAACACAGATAGGCAACCCAACTGGTGACGATTCTCCAAACAAAAAATACTACGACCCGCGCGTTTGGCTACGTAAAGGCGAAGAAAACTTTGTAAAAAGGTTATCAGCAGCTTTTGACGATTTAAATTGTATCGATGTAAATAGCAAACTGTAAGCTACTTTACTGTAAATAATAAAAGCGCCAGTGTGATAAACATTGGCGCTTTTTTTTGGTTGTATTTCGAAATTAACAATACCGAAATATGGCAACCAAAAAGAAAAATGGATTTGAAAGATTTGCTAACTGGGCAACAATAGCAACCGGCAGTTCGGCTGCTTTTATTATTGCTATTTCTGTAATAATAATATGGGGCGTAACCGGGCCAATATTTAAATATTCGGATACCTGGCAGCTAATTATCAATACAGGCACCACCATCGTGACTTTTTTGATGGTATTTTTGATACAGAAATCGCAAAATAAAGATTCAAAAGCAATACATTTGAAACTGAACGAATTGCTGGCATCGCACCAGGGCGCAAGTAACCGCATGGTAGATTTGGAAGACGTAAGTGAACATGAACTTGACCAATTGCATAAGTTTTATGTTGAATTATCAGATTTAGCCGAACTGGAAGACGATTTAACCTGTACTCATTCAATTGATGCCGCTAAAGAAAATCACCAATTAAAATTAACCTCATACAAAACCAAACCGCACTACGTAAATGCCCGAAAACAAAAAGATACAAGTAAGCAAAGTAAGTGACCCTGCGATTTTAGAAAAAGTATTTGCCATAAGGCGCGAAGTTTTTGTGGGCGAACAAAACTGTCCGCCCGAACTGGAATGGGAGTTTGAAGATGAATCGAACCATTTTTTAGCAACGGTTGATGGCGTACCCGCCGGTGCCGCCCGCTGGCGCAAAACGGATAAGGGCTATAAGCTGGAACGCTTTGCCGTATTAAGCAGTTTCAGAGGGCAGGGCGTAGCACAGGAGCTGGTAAAAGCAGTTTTGGCCGATTTACCCAAAGATGCCATTTATGTTTACCTGCACGCCCAAATACAAGCCGTATCGTTATACGAAAAGTTTGGTTTTGAAAAAACCGGCCCTGAATTTGAAGAAGCGGGGATAAGGCATTATAAGATGATTAGATAATTTGAAAATGAGTTAATTTGAAGATTTGAAAATGTGATTGAAAATTATTTGAAGCCCAATCATTTTCAAATCTTCAAATTGCCTAATTTTCAAATCAAAATACTTTCTCCGAATATTCCATCGCTTCCTGTAATTTATCCAAATTAAGCCCAAGGTGCTCGTTTTGCGATTGGAGATAAGTTATTGCGTTTTCCGTGGCGATATTGCCTGTAAGCTCGTCTGTTGCCATGGGGCAGCCGCCGTAGCCTTTAAGTGCAGTATCAAAATGTTTGCAGCCGCTTTGGTAGGCTGCGGCTATCTTTTCTTTCCAGGTGTTAAGGGTTGAGTGTAGATGAATTCCAATCTTCGCATCAGGTAGTTTTTGGCTGAGTAGTGTATATAGTTTTGTTATTTGCGTGGGATTGGCAATGCCAATGGTATCGGCTAACGCGATGGAATGGATGCCTTCATTTACCAGCTTTTTGCCCCAATCTAATACCAGTTCGCTATTCCATTCATCACCATACGGGTTGCCAAATCCCATGGATAGGTAAACCAGCAATTCCTTGCCGTTTGCTGCACATAATTCCTTCATCCTTTTTACGGTATCAAAAGCATCAGCTATGGTACTGTTGGTATTGCGCAATTGGAAGGTTTCGGATATGGAAAATGGGTAGCCTAAATAAGTTATTTCTTCATGCTTTATAGCATCTTCCGCTCCGCGGTAGTTGGCGATTATGGCCAGCAGCTTTGATTTGGTATTGCTTAAATCGAGCTTTTTTAATACCTCGGCAGTGTCCTGTAATTGCGGTATGGCCTTTGGCGATACAAAACTGCCAAAATCAATGGTATCAAAACCAACCTGCAGCAGCAAATTAATATACGCGGCCTTTATATCGGTTGGTATAAAATCGTGAATACCCTGCATGGCATCGCGCGGGCACTCGGTTAGTTTTATGTTGGTTTTATTCACCTTTGGTTACTTCTTCGGGCGAGTTTGGCTTGGGGTTGCGCACAAAACGCCTTATAATAAGCCTGCTGCCGCCGTTATAATTTACGTAGTTAGCCATCCAGTTTAAAAATACAATAAACTTATTACGCGTACCTAAAAGCGAGAACAGGTGTACAAATATCCATATTAACCAGGCAAAAAATCCCTGGAATTTTATTTTACCCAAATCGGCCACGGCTTTGTTGCGGCCAATGGTGGCTAATGAGCCTTTATCGTTGTATTTAAAGGGTTCGGGCGCTTCGCCTTTCACCAGGTGGATGATGTTTTTGCCCACGTTATCGCCCATTTGTATGGCAACCTGCGCTACGCCGGGATGGCCTTTGGGCGTTTCATCGGTTATCATAGCTGATACATCGCCAATGGCAAAGATATTTGAAGTGCCAATAACGCGGCACAAATTATCGGTACGTATACGGTTGCCGCGCTCAATAATGCTTTTTGATATACCATGCGGCACTACTCCCATAACACCCGCCGACCATATTACATTTTTGGTTTTGATGTTTTTGCCGCCTTCAAAGCTGATGGTTTCGCCGTCGTAATTTTCCACCTTGGTGTTTAGCAGCATGTGTACACCCATTTTCTCCAAAAAATCCCTTGATGCCTTTGATGCCTGTTCGGACATCGGGCCTAAAGTACGGGGCAGGAAATCGGCCAGATATATTTTTACTTCATCCTTTTTTAGCTCGGGATAATCTGTTTCCAGTACATGGTTCCTGAACTCGGCAATGGCGCCTGCAAGCTCAACACCGGTAGGGCCGGCGCCAACTAATACAAAAGTAAGGTAGGGTTCGCGCGCTTCCTTACTCTTTTGCAGCACCGCTTCCTCCAGGTTTTGGAATATCAGGTAACGCAGGTTTAATGCTTCGGGGATGGATTTCATCGGCATAGCATGGTGCTCCACATCCTTATTGCCGAAGAAATTGGTGGTTGAGCCGGTGGCTATTACCAGGTAATCATATGCTATTTCACCTATGCTGGTTTCAAGGGTGTTTTCCTCAGCATTAATTTTCGAGACCTCAGCAATCCGAAACCTGAAGTTTTTTTGGGTGCCGAAATTCTTTCTTAACGAAAACGCTATAGACTCGGCCTCCAACATTCCTAATGCTACCTGGTATAACAGGGGTTGAAAAGCATGGTAGTTGTGCTTATCCAGCATCAATATATCTACAGGCTTATCTGCAAGTCTGCGGGCAACCTCAAGCCCCCCAAAGCCGCCACCAACTATAACTACTAAGGGGAATTTTGTTTTATCGTTAGAACTCATACCATGTAGCTTAATATTCCAATTTACTTAATAAACAAAAAAGGCCCCAAATGTTGGGGCCTTTCACTTAAAATAATTTTATTGATTATTTCAGGTCTTTTTTCCCAAAGTCGACAATGATCGGTGTTGCGATACAGATTGACGAATATGTACCGAAACAAACCCCGATAAGTAACGCGAACGAGAAGCCCCTGATAACATCGCCACCAAAAATAAACAGTACCAGTAATATTAAAACCACGGTTAAGGCAGTAATAATGGTACGGCTTAAGGTATTGTTAATAGCGTGATTAATTACCTCTTTAGGGTCGTCTGTTTTAGCGTGATGTAAATCAAGGAACTCACGTATACGGTCGAACACTACCACGGTATCGTTAATTGAGTAACCAATTACCGTTAATATAGCGGCTATAAAGGCCTGGTCAATATCCAGCGAGAATGGCAGTACATCTTTAAATATCGAGAAGAAGGCCAATACCATCAGGGCATCGTGCGCGGTAGCAACCATCGCACCCAAACTAAACTGCCATTTACGGAACCTGATTAATATGTAGGTTGAGATGATTAAGATGGCGAATATTACCGTCCACACTGCTGATTTTTTTAATTCATTAGCAATGGTAGCACTTACTTTTTGCGAGCTTAGTATATCAGCCTTAGTAATGTGCGTTATCGGGTTAGCATTTAATGCTGATACCAGTGCATCCTTAATTTTATCACCGGCATTAGCAGCGGTATCGTTAAGCAGGTAGTTGGTAGTTATGCTGATGTCGTTACCGTAAGTTTTAACCTCGGTACCGCGGCCCAGCGTTTTATCAACGGCGTTTTGTACATCCTCCTGAGTAGCACTTTTGTTTTCAAAGCGTACAATGTAGTTGTTACCACCTTCAAAATCCACACCGTAGTTAAAGCCGTGCACAGCCATAGATATAAGACCTGCAAGGATAAATGTGCCTGAGAAAATATAGAATCTAAAGCGGTTTTTAACAAACGCGTAATTAGCATTTTTAAAGGTATGCGAGCTCCATGGATGTGAAAATTTAATATCCCAGCCTTTGCCCAGCATCCACTCAAAAATAAGCCTTGATATTAACAGCGAGCAGAATAATGAGGTTACGATACCGATCATTAAAGTAGTTGCAAAACCCTGTATCGGGCCTGAACCGAATATGAACAATATTAAACCTGTTAAAAAGCTGCTGATGTTTGAATCGAGGATTGACGGTAATGCATGTTTAAAGCCATCGTTAACCGCTATACGGATGGATTTGCCCAGCGACAACTCTTCACGCACACGCTCATATATCAGCACGTTGGCATCAACCGCTATACCTAATATCAGGATGATACCTGCAACACCAGGCATGGTTAATACCGCGCCTAAGCTGGTAAGCACACCCATTAAGAAGAAGATGTTTACAATTACCGCAACCACCGCAATAGTACCCGCACGGTTGTAATAAGCAACCATGAATATAAGGATAACCACAAGGCCTAAAATACATGATAATAAACCGGCAGTGATAGCTTGCTGGCCTAATGACGGGCCTACAACGCTTTCGCTGATGATAACGGCAGGTGCCGGTAAACGGCCTGCTTTTAATACATTGGCTAAATCATGTGTATCATCAGTGCTGAAACTACCTGAAATGGAAGAATTACCGCCCGATATTTCGCCATCAACAGTTGGCGCCGAGTAAACATTGTTATCAAGAACGATAGCTACTGATTGTAAATCATTTTTATTGGCAGATGCGTCGCGGGTAATTATATCCCATTTTTGCGCACCCTGCGAATTCATATCCATTACTACATCAGGCGATCCTCTTTGGTCTTGATCGGCACGGGCATCGGTAATTACATCACCTGTAAGTACAGGGCCGTTTTCTGCGCCGGCCAGTTTAATGGCATATAGTTCAAATACTTTTGACTTGTCTAAAGGTTTTACACCCCATAAAAATTTCATATTGTGCGGTATCACATTTTGAGCAGCAGTGCTGTTCAGGTATGAATCTACAGTGGCAGTATCTTTTAATGCAACGTAACCTACCACAGGTCCCGGCCTTAGTTTTTGCTGTCCACTTTGATCCTGGTAAGTAACCGGCTCTAAAATAGCAAATAATGGGTTTTCAGCAGCTAATTTTGCTTTGCTGCCCAGGTTTGAGGTGTCAGATGCAGTGGCAGGTGTTTTGCCCAGCTTGTTTAATAAGGTTAGGCCACCTTTAGCAGCGGCAGTGGTATCTTTTTTAACCGCAGGACTAACAACGGCAACTGTTTTAGCCGAATCTTTTGCAGCAGCCTTGTTTTTGGCAGCTACCAGGTTATTTACATTTACCAATACCTGGTAAATCTGAGGGTTTTCAAATGTTTGATAAAACTCAAGCTTAGCAGTACCCGATAACAACTTGCGCACACGCTCAGGATCTTTTACACCCGGTAATTCAATTAAAATGCGATTGGTACCTGCCTGGCGCTGTATGTTTGGCGAGGTAACACCAAACTGATCGATACGTTTGCTTAAAACAGTGTACGATTGTTGTACGGCTGCTTCGGCCTGGTCTTTTAACCATGTTTCAACCTGGCTGTTGCTGGCATTGTATTTCAGGTTCTCCTGGTTATCCTTTGTAGAGAAGATAGCGGCTAACTGCCCATTAGGGTTTAGCTTTTCGTATTCGTTTATAAATAAGGTAATATAATCCTTTTGGCTGGTACGGCTATCGGCCACGGCATTGTTTAATGCCTGGGTAAATACAACATCAGGATTGTTATTTGATAAGCTTTTTACCAATTCCCTTAACGAAATTTGCATGGTAACGCTCATTCCGCCCTCTAAATCGAGGCCTAAGGCAAGCTCTTTACCTTTGCAATATTGATAAGTATGGCCTAATAAAGGATATACCGGTTTATCAGACATTGAGTCCAGGTAGGCCTTTTGCTTATTTATATCGCCTTTGGCATATACTTTAGCATCGTTTTCAACTTTGTGTGTTACCCATGTAAATGAAAGCTGGTATAAACATACCACTGCCAATAATATGGCGAAAAATTTAACAACCCCTTTACCTTGCATCGTGTATTATATATGTAATCAATTAGTTTATAACCTTTTTTTAAAACAGACGGCAAATCTAATAAAATTTCGCAGCGCCTAAAATTTAAAATTTAAAACAAAATTAACAGTAGAAATGTTAGGCGCGCTCCAAGGTTATAAAGGAGTATGGAAACGCGTTTTTTTCATCAGGCTGGTAGTTTTCACGCTCGGTTTCCTTCCATTCATTTTTATCGATTTCAGGAAAAAAGGCATCAAACGCATGATGTATAACGGTGAGGTAAATGCGGTTAGTTAAATGCATAGCTTGTCTGTAAATTTCGGCACCGCCGCCAATAAACACTTCATCTTCTCCGGTGCACAAGGCAATGCCATCCTCAATTGATTTTACCACCTCGCAGCCGGGTATGGTTATATCCTGCCGGGTAACCACAATATTCCTGCGCCTGGGCAAAGGCTTGCCAACCGAATCAAATGTTTTACGCCCCATAATAATGGTACGGCCCGAAGTAACATCTTTAAAATGCTTTAAATCATTAGGCATGTGCCATAACAATTGATTGTTTTTGCCTATGGCGTGGTTTTCGCCTATGGCGACTATGATGCTTATTGTCATTAGTTTACTGGTTCATTTGTTCATTTGTTCATTTGTAAAAGATGACTAACTGTCGGCAAGCCTTTGGAGTAAGTTAGCATCTTCCTTAAAAACCTTATCAACAAATTCTCTAAGAGTTTTTTTATCAGGTGATTCGCTTTGGATGGAATTTAAATAATTCAGAACGTGAGGTAATAGATATTCAGGTAATTTTTCTATTGCTTCGTGTATCTCCTTTTTTAATTGTGTATTATCCATATAATTTTTTAATTGTCATTCTGAACGGAGTGAAGAATCTGTCAGGTGGTGCACCAAGCGACAGATGCTTCGTTCCTCAGCTGACAATATTATTAATTATTTTAAACCGCAACAATCCCTTTTATATGAGGATGTGGATCGTAATTTTCCAATGTAAAATCTTCAAACCTAAAACTAAATATATCCTTTACATCAGGGTTTATTTTCATGGTAGGCAGCGGCCGTGGATCGCGGCTTAATTGTAGGTTTGCCTGTTCAAGGTGGTTGTTGTAAATGTGAGCATCGCCAAAGGTGTGGATAAAGTCGCCGTACTGGAGGCCGCATACCTGCGCCATCATCATGGTTAATAGGGCATAGGATGCTATATTAAATGGTACGCCTAAAAATATATCGGCGCTGCGCTGGTATAACTGGCATGATAATTTGCCATCCAATACATAAAACTGAAAGAGGCTATGGCAAGGCGGGAGCGCCATCTGGTTTACATCAGCTACGTTCCATGCCGAAACAATCATGCGGCGCGAATCGGGGTTGTTTTTTATTTGGTTTACCATCTGTGCAATCTGGTCTATGTGCCCGCCATCAGGCGTAGGCCACGAGCGCCACTGGTAACCGTATACCGGGCCAAGGTTGCCATTTTCATCAGCCCACTCATCCCAAATGCGTACACCGTTATCTTTTAGGTATTGTATATTGGTATCGCCGCTTAAAAACCATATCAGTTCATGTATGATAGATTTTAGGTGCAGTTTTTTGGTAGTTACCAATGGAAAACCATCCTGCAAATTAAAACGCATCTGGTAACCAAAAACGCTGATGGTGCCTGTTCCGGTGCGGTCGTGTTTTTGCGTGCCGGTTTCCATCACATGGCGCATCAGGTCGAGATATTGTTTCATTATTTATTTAGTGATTTATTGAATGAGTGATTTATTGATTTTTAACTTCCATTAAATCACTCATTCGCTAATTATTTAATTACAAATAAAAATAATCTAAATTTACCATCCTACGGATGTTTAAAAATACATGCCGTGTTAATCATTTATATGGTCATTTTTCCTAATGCTAAAATTAATATCGGCCTTAACGTTATAGAACGCCGTGCCGATGGCTATCATAATCTCGAAACTATATTTTACCCTGTTAAAATTAATGATGCGCTGGAGATTATTGAAAGTGATAAACTAAGCTTTGAATCATCGGGCCTGGCCATCCCCGGTAAAATTGAGGATAACCTTTGCATTAAGGCCTATCACCTTTTAAAAAAAGACCATAACATACCGCCGGTAAAAATCCACCTGCATAAACATATACCCATAGGTGCGGGGTTGGGCGGTGGTTCGGCTGATGCAGCGTTTTTTATCAGGCTGATGGATCAAAACTTCAATTTAAGGCTAAGCATTGATAAAATGCAAGGCTACGCCCGCAAACTTGGTGCCGACTGCGCCTTTTTTATCGAAAGCAAACCGGTATTCGCTTTTGATGTAGGGGATGAGTTTGAGCCGATAGAACTCGATCTTTCAAACTATAAAATTGTACTGGTAATGCCCGATGTGCAGGTATCAACAGCCGAAGCTTACCGCGGCGTAAAACCTGCCGAGGTTAAAACCTCGTTAATAGAGTTGATACAATTGCCGGTTGCCTCCTGGAAAAAGCATATTAAAAATGATTTTGAAGAAAGTATCTTTAAAAATCACGCGCTGATAAGGGGCGTAAAAGCCGATTTGTACCAGGCAGGAGCTTTGTTTGCCAGCATGAGCGGGAGTGGGGCTTCGGTATTTGGCATATTTGATAAAACACCTGATTTGTCGCATTTGGAAGTGGATAACCAGGTGTTTTATGATATATAGTTTATTGTCATCCTATGTTTGTAGGACTTTGATGAAAGCATAGATAAGAATAATTTTATTGCAGAAGAAAAAGGTAAAGAGAAAAGATTACGATGTGTCATTAGCCCGTAGGAAGGCTGTTCAGCATGCTAATCCCTTTACCCTTTGCTTAAGAGCTTGAACAGTTCATTAGGCCAGGAGCCTGAATGTAGGATTGATAAGCCATTAAGCAGATTCTTCTACTTTTTATTATCTCTTAAAACAAAGTTATGCAATCACAAACAAATTACGCAGGTATTGACATTTCAAAATTGTTCTTTGATGTAGCTTTTATGCATTCAGGCCATTACACTTATCACCAGTTCAGTAATGACCGAACTGGTTTTATGGCTTTATTAAAGGTACTTCCGCCGGACAGTTGGGTGGTGATGGAAGCATCCGGGCCTTATTATCTTCAGCTGGCCTGTTTCCTTCGTGAGCAAAGTGTAGCCGTAAGTGTTATCAATCCGCTGGTGATCCGCCGGTTTAGCCAGATGCGGATGTCGCGGGCAAAAACAGATAAGAAGGATGCTAAAATGATTGCGGAATATGGCAGCATATCGCAGCTTGTTTTATGGCAAAAGCCACAGCAGCACGTAATTACCTTACAGCAGATGGAAGCTTTATTGTCAAGGCTGCAAACGGAACATACTGCCCTAAGCAACCAACTGGAAAGTTTTGATAACAGTGGTATGCTGACAAAGGAATTGAGAAAAGAGATTTGCGCAGAGTTGCTGCACAAAGACCGGCTGATTAAAAAGTTGACAGGAAAAATGGAGCAAATAGCGCAAGAGCACTATTCAGGCATGTTAGCTGATCTGGAAAGCATACCAGGCATAGGTAAAAAGACGGCAATGATGTTAACTGTTCTTAGTGGAGGTTTTACCCGATTTGATGATTACCGAAAACTGAGTTCTTATATCGGTATTTGTCCAAGAATATTTGAGTCGGGAACAAGCGTTAAAGGCAAAGCCAGGATATGCAAGATGGGAATGTCACGTATCAGGGCGATATTGTATGTGTGTTCATGGAGCGCTAAGAGATGCAATAAGGCCTGCCGTGAGCTTTATGAACGACTATTAGCAAAAGGAAAGGCGAAAAAATTGGCGCTGATTGCAGTCACCAATAAACTATTAAAACAAGCTTTTGCTATCGCTAAACAACAAACAAAATACAACGAAAATTATTCAAATATTATTTGCTTTTAAACACAGTTCATGCTGAGGCACTCAAGCATGAGGGCAAAGGCCTTTACGCTCATGCTTCGAGTGCCTCAGCATGACACCCTTGCCTATATAATCCCATACAAACTTCCACCCTTTTCACCCATCTTATCCACCAGCTTCTCAACCGCAACATCTTTTTCCAATACCGGCGCATGGTGGGGCTTTATCCGCGCGTCAATAATCAGCGAGCCTTTGCAGCCCCAGTGCTTGTGATCCGTAAAACTATGTACACCGTAAATATCGTGCGATGGGTTACTGCGCGTAAATGTTACCCAAACAAAATTATCCAAATTTTGCGCGGTAAACGCGGCATCATCGCAAAGCACCATTAAGGGCAGTCCGCTTAAGTCCTCATCAGCAAAATGCTGGTCGAGTATACTTATTAAGCCTTCAACATCCTCGCTGTTAATATGCTTTGGAAATTCGACCGCTATAATTCCTGGCATTACCATTTTAAAATTACCAAATGGCCTGGGCAGGTTAAAGCTTGGTGGCAACTCTGTCCATAATTCCCTTTTCATATCACCGGCTACGGTTATGGCAACTTTGCTGCCGCTGTTTAAGCCGTTGCCGCTGTAATCAAGCGTATCAATGGTGGTTTTGGTGTAGAAATGTAAATCGCGGCTCAAATCTATCCGCTGCAAAATATGCTTTAAAAATCCGCCGATATCGTTTACACTTAACGCCGGGTCATCTTCCTTAGCGGCAATAAACAGGTACTTTGCTAAACTTAGCTGGCTTTTACCTAATATGTGATTGGCAATAGTTAATATTTCCTGTGGTTTACGCTCTTTAATGTATGGCGTATACCGCTCGCTGCCTATGGCAAATAATAATGGATGAACGCCTGCTGCATCCACCGCGTTAACGGCATGCAGACCGGGGATTTCCTGCGGGATTGCAGCGCCGGTTATCTCGTGTATCAAAGCCCCAAAACTGGTATCTTCCTGCGGCGGGCGGCCCACCACCGTGAACGACCAAATGGCATCCTTACGGTGATAAACATTGTGTATTTTGAGTAACGGGAATGGATGTTTTAAACTATAATATCCCAAATGATCGCCGAAAGGGCCTTCTAACTTATTCTCCAGCGGCATTACCGTACCTGTTATCACAAAGTCGGCATCTGCCGATATGCAAAAACCTTTGTTATCATAAAAATAACGGAAACGGCGATTACCTAATGCCCCGGCAAATGTCATTTCTGATAATCCCTCCGGCAATGGCATAACTGCGGCTACGGGGTGCGAGGGCGGGCCGCCAACAAAAATGCTCACCTTTAATGGCTGCCCTTTAGCGTTGGCTTTGGTTTGATGCACGCCTATGCCACGGTGCAATTGGTAATGCAGGCCAATTTCCTTATCGCTTATATAATCATTACCCGCCATTTGTATGCGGTACATGCCCAGGTTGGCATTCATAATGCCGGGCTTATCGGCATCCTCGGTATATACCTGTGGCATGGTTACAAACGGTCCGCCGTCGTTAGGCCAGTTAACTATCTGGGGTAATTCACTGATGTGTATACGGCCAAAGCTTACCGGCGCGCTGCCGCCACGCACTTTCATAGGCAAAGCCGATAACGCAGTTAAGCCTACGTTAGCATATTTAAAAGGATGTTTTATGGCTTGGATGGGGTCGGATTTCAGGTCGACCAGCGTCTTTATCTTATCAAGGGTATCCCTGAAAATAAACCTCGACCTATCCAGCGTACCAAATAAGTTTGATACGGCGGGAAATTTACTACCCTTTACATTTTCGAACAAAATGGCAGGCCCTTTATGATCAAACACCCGCATGTGGATAGCCGCCATTTGCAGGTAAGGATCAACCTCATCCTTAATGCGCACTAAATGGCCGTGTTTTTCCAGATCGGCAATACAGGCTTGTAAACTTGGGTAACCCATGGGCAGGTATATGTATATTATCCGAAAGTAAAGCTAAATAAGCTGATACCCAAATCAGGATATTATTTCGGCTAAAATTTGCTTTAAGTTTTTATTTTCATCAACATCACGTCCGATCCACTATCCAAATATTTTTTTAATCGCTCCACAAGAAAGCCAGGAGCTTCACCCGGCAATATTTCTTCAAATCCTATCTCCCCGTAAAATGTTTTGAGGTGTTTATATGGGAGGCAATAACAGTTGCTTATATCTAAATTTTGCTGTAGGAATTTAAGCATCAACGTGCCTATACCTTTGCCACGGTAGTTGCTATTTAATTGCATGCCACGTAAAATTTTCATTCCATGTTCAGGACATATTCTTACCGCGCCAATCAATTCATCGCCTTCGGCAATTACAACAACGTCGTTATCCTGTATACCGCCATTGTAATTACAAGCCACGTAAAGCTCGCGTACTTTAAAATATTCGGCTGTTTCGGCAATACGGATAATCATTCAATTTTACAACAGTGGCAAATTCTTCAGGTATTTCCCGTAACCGCTTTTGATATATTTTTCGGCAAGGGCCATCAGTTCGTCGTGGTTAATGAAGCCCATGCGGTAGGCAATTTCTTCAATACAGCCAATTTTGGTATCCTGGCGTTTTTCAATCACCCTAACAAATTCTGATGCATCGCTCAGCGAATCAAATGTACCGGTATCCAGCCATGCCATGCCCCTGTCCATCAATCCTACCTGTAAAGTACCGTTGGTTAAATAGGCTTTGTTTACATCGGTAATTTCGTATTCGCCGCGTGGCGATGGCGCTATATTTTTGGCAATCTCAACAACCGTATTATCATAAAAATAAAGTCCGGGAACCGCATAGTTTGATTTTGGCGCGACAGGTTTTTCCTCAATCGAAATTGCCTTAAAATCTTTATCAAACTCTACAACGCCATAACGTTCTGGGTCCGATACCGGGTAGGCAAAAATAGCCGCGCCGTTTACATCGTTAAAACTCTGTATCAGCTTACTAAAGCCTGAACCGTAAAATATGTTATCGCCCAAAACCAGCGCAACTTTATCATCGCCAATAAAATCGGCGCCTATTACAAATGCCTGGGCCAAGCCGTTTGGTTTTTCCTGTTTAGCAAACTGGAAATTGCAGCCCAGCTCGGTTCCATCACCCAGCAGGCGGATAAAACCGTCCTGGTCTTCGGGTGTGGTAATAATTAATACATCCTTTATGCCGGCCAGCATCAGTACCGATAGCGGATAATAAATCATCGGCTTATCGTAAATAGGCATTAACTGCTTACTTATGGCTTTGGTTATGGGATAAAGCCGGGTGCCTGAACCGCCGGCAAGTATTATTCCTTTCATGTTATTGATCGAATTATCGCTTTATTATTGTTTGGCTAAAGCCATTACCTTTTTATTTTTTTATCCGCCCCATAAATGGGACGGCAATGATTTGGCAGCTTCATTACCATTGGCTGTCGATATTCTATTTCAAAAATAGACGATAGTACTTTTTTAGATTCATTGCCGTTGGCTTCAGCCAACGGAATATAGGTTCAATAAGCTGGCTTTAGCCAAAAATCACCGCTATGCAACACCGCCTATCATTTTAACCTATCAATACAAACGGCAAGGCTATCCCGCCAGTAAGGTATCGTTAAGCCAAATGTATGCTTAATCTTTGTTTTATCCATTACCGAATATGCCGGCCTTGTAGCCTTAGTGGGGTATTCTGAAGTACGGATAGGCAGTGTTCTTACCTCCGTTGCCGATAGCTCGAATATCGCCATGGCAAAATCATACCATGATGCCACGCCTTCGTTACTGTAATGGTAAATGCCATATTCTTTTTTTCCCGAAGCAATGATATCCAGAATACATCCTGCCAAATCAATGCCGTAAGTGGGTGTGCCTGTCTGGTCGGCAACTATTTTTAGCTCATCGCGCTCGGCGCCGTATTTAAGCATGGTTTTAACAAAGTTGTTACCAAATTCGGAGTATAGCCAGGCGGTGCGGATGATATAATGCTCATCCAATATCCTTACCACGTCCTGCTCGCCTTCCAACTTGGTAAGGCCGTAAATACTGATGGGCTCGGTTACATCCTCCTCGGTTAAAGGGTTAGGTATATTGCCTTTGAAAATGAAATCGGTTGATATTTGAATTAAGGTTGATTGATGCGCCTTGCTTGCTTCACCCAGATTTTCGGCGCCGGTTTTGTTTATTTTACGGGCGAGGTCTATTTCATCCTCTGCCTTATCAACAGCGGTATAGGCGGCACAGTTGATAGCAAATTCGGGCTTGTATTTTTCAAATACAGCTTTAAGCGCGGCCGTATCCAGTATATTGGCTTCCGATTCGGGCGGGTAGTAAATGTTTGTTACGCCCCGTTCTTCGGCAACCCTTTTTAAGCAATGGCCCAATTGTCCCGAAGCTCCAAATACTACAATATTTCCCATCTATAGATTTATATAATTCTTTTAATCTTTATTAAAAACCAAAATCGCCCGCATCTTTTAAAAAAGGCTGTTCTTTGTCTTTTTCCGATACAATCAACTCAGCGGCATCTATCTGCCAATCAATTGCGATGTCAGGATCGGCATAGTGCAAACCCGCCTCGGATTGTTTGTTATAATAGTTATCGCATTTGTATTGAAACACGGCCTCATCGCTTAACACCACAAAACCATGCGCAAAACCCCGCGGAACAAAAAACTGGTTGTTGTTTTCGGCCGATAGTTTGGTAGCAAAATACTGCCCATAAGTAGCCGATTTTTTGCGTAAATCTACCGCTACATCCAGCACTTCGCCTTTAGTTACCCGTACAAGTTTAGCCTGCGCATGTTCGCCGGTTTGGAAATGAAGGCCGCGCAATACGCCTTTGGTGCTAAATGATTGGTTATCCTGCACAAAATCAACCCTACGGCCAACAGCATCATTAAATGTTTGCGCGTTAAACGACTCAAAAAAGTAGCCCCGTTCATCGTTAAAAACACGCGGGGTAATAATTATACAGCCTTCAAGCGGTGTGGTGGTAATCGTCATTTAAAAAATATAATTAGCGGTTGTCGTACTGGTTTTCGTAATAATGTTCATAGGCACCGCTGGTAATGTTATTTAGCCAGGTTTGGTTTGATAAAAACCAATCAATAGTTGCCGAAAGCCCCTGCTCAAAAGTTACCGACGGCTTCCATCCCAGTTCTTTATTAATTTTAGTGGCATCAATAGCGTAACGCAAATCGTGGCCGGGACGGTCTTTTACATACGTAATCAGCTTTGCGCTGGTGCCGGGCTCCCTGCCCAGTTTCTCATCCATTTGCTGGCACAACAAATGCACAAGATCAATGTTTTGCCATTCGTTAAAACCACCAATGTTATAGGTATCTCCTACTTTGCCTTCATGAAATATTAAGTCGATAGCGCGGGCGTGGTCAATTACATACAGCCAATCACGCGTGTATTTGCCATCGCCGTAAACCGGCAAGGGTTTATTATGGATGATATTGTTAATCATCAGCGGTATCAGCTTTTCAGGAAAATGGTTAGGCCCGTAATTATTGGAGCAGTTTGATACCACTACAGGCAAGCCATAAGTATCAAAATAAGCCCTCACAAAATGGTCTGATGCCGCCTTGCTGGCGCTATAGGGCGAGTGCGGATCGTAACGGGTATCTTCGGTAAATAAACCGGTTGCGCCAAGCGCACCGTACACTTCATCAGTCGAGATATGGTAAAACAAATGGCCGGCATAATCATCCTTCCACTTTTTCTTGGCAACCTCCAATAAAGTAACCGTGCCTATTACATTGGTATAAACAAAATCCATAGGGCTCAATATTGACCTATCCACATGCGACTCAGCAGCCAGGTGTATTACATCGGTAACATTGTATTTATCAAATAAGGCGCTAATGTTCTCGCCATCTTTTATATCGGCTTTTTCGAATATGTAGTTCTTGCTGGTTTCAATATCCTTTAGGTTTTCCAGGTTGCCGGCATAGGTAAGCGCATCTACATTGATAATGGTGTACTGCGGATATCGCGTTACAAAGCGGCGCACTACATGCGAACCAATAAAACCCGCTCCGCCGGTAATAAGGATTGTCTTCATTTAATTTATTTTATGCGGCAAATATAAAAAAGTATAGTTTATACCTGCCCGGCTGCAATTTAGCTATTGTATTAGTGTATAGGTTAATTTATCTTTCGGCCAGTAACTCGCCCTTGCTTAAAAAATCCCGGTAGGCCAGTTCAATTCCTTCTTCTAAAGTAGTATGGTGTTTCCAGCCAATGTTATGCAGTTTGCTCACATCCATTAACTTTCGCGGTGTGCCATCGGGTTTTGTTGTGTCAAAATCCACGTTACCTTCATAGCCTATTATTTTTTTCACCAATAATGCCAGTTCTTTAATGCTCAAGTCTTCGCCGGTGCCTATATTAACAAAACCGGCTTCGTTATAATTTTGCATCAGGAAATAGCAGGCCTCAGCCAAATCATCAGCAAACAAAAACTCGCGCAACGGCGATCCTGTGCCCCAAATGGTTACTACGGGCAAATTTTGCTCCTTAGCTTCGTGAAAACGGCGTATCAGCGCGGGCAATACATGCGAGTTTTTAGGGTGATAATTATCATTATAGCCATACAAATTAGTAGGCATAACCGATATATAGTTACAGCCATATTGGTCGCGGTAGGCATCGCACATTTTTATACCGGCAATTTTCGCTATTGCATAAGGTTCGTTGGTAGGTTCAAGTAAACCGGTTAACAGGTATTCTTCCTTTAAAGGCTGCGGCGCCAGTTTAGGATAAATACAGCTCGAGCCCAAAAACATGAGCTTTTTAACGCCATTAAGGTATGAATGATGGATGATGTTGTTCTGTATCTGCAGGTTATCATACAAAAACTCGGCACGGTAGGTATTATTGGCCACAATGCCGCCTACCTTTGCCGCGGCTAAAAACACGTAATCGGGTTTTTCCTGTTCAAAAAAATCGGCAACGGCTTGCTGGTTGCGCAAATCGAGCGTTGACGAGGTGCGCGTAACAAAGTTTGTAAAGCCTTCCTTTTGCAGCTTGCGGTAAATGGCCGAACCCACCATGCCCCTGTGGCCTGCAATATATATTTTATCTGTTTTATTCATCGGTAATTATCAGCCCTCAAAATTACCATTTTTTGAGTAATAATAACCACGTAATACCATAACAGGCACAATTCAAATTGTTGCATACAATTAATTATACAATGAGTTTAGTTTACTTCAAGCAGCCTATTTTGGCTAAAGCCTTGTTTATTGTTACTTTATTCCGTTGGCTGAAGCCAACTGCAATGAAGCTAAATTCATTGCCGTCCCATTTATGGGGCGGATAAGTTTCAAACATATAAAAGGCTTTAGCCAAATATAGATAAGCGACAATTTGAATTACACCCTGCCATAACAAACACACCATCATATTTACCTGCAAATCATTTTTTTTAATAGTATGCCTCAAGTAAATAATAAACCTATATTTATTTTTTGGATAAACTTCGGCACTTTAAAGGAGTTTTGATGGGAATAGTGCTGAATACTAAATAATTAACTTTACCAATTAATGGTTTCAAAACTATCTTCCGACGAAGTTCTGCATTTTCTCATCATTGTTACAGTTGTTTTGGTGGTGGCGCGTATACTGGGCGAGCTTTGCCGCAAGTACAAACAGCCCGCTATTATTGGCGAAATTGTTGCCGGTATTATCTTAGGGCCCACACTTTTAGGCACTTATTTTCCAAATTTATTCCATAATATTTTTTTAGCCGCCCCCAAGGCCTACGGCGCTTTTGACGGCCTTGCCAACATCGGCATTATTTTGCTGATGTTTATAGCCGGCTTTGAGGTCGACCTTAAAAAAATACGCCGCGATGGCAAACAAGCCGCCGCCATAAGCTTAACAGGTATAATTTTCCCATTTATTGTGGGCTTTATAACTGCCTGGTTTTTTTACCATCAAATATTTTCAACATCGTCAAATAACCAGCTGATAACCGCTATGTTTTTTGGCACCGCCCTGTCTATTACCGCCCTATCGGTAATTACTAAAATATTAATGGACCTTAATATTTTAAAAACCAAAATTGGCAACATCGTACTTACCTCGGCCATGATTGATGATTTTTTGGGCTGGATACTGTTTTCTGTAATTATACAAATGATGAATACCGGCAAAAGCCAGGCAGCATCGTGGTGGGCCGTGGGTATGGTATTGCTGTTTGCCGCGTTTATGGTAACTGTTGGCCGTTGGGTAGTTAATAAGCTTTTATATGTTGCTCAAAAAAATCTCAAGATAGGCAGGGTAATCACCCTGGCTATTTGCCTTTGTCTTATAGCCGCCATTATAACCGAATATTTGGGTGTGCGGGGCGTATTCGGCGCGTTTTTGATGGGTATAGCCATTGGCGATTCTGAATACTTTACCGAGCGGCACAAACTGGTTTTATACCAGTTTACTGTAAACATTATCGCGCCATTATTTTTTGCATCGGTTGGGCTGAGGTTAAACTTTGTAGCAAACTTTAATTTTGAGGTGGTGGCAATTATTTTGGCCATCGCATGCCTGGCAAAGCTACTGGGCGCCGGCATTGGCAGCCGCATGAGCGGCATGAACAGGAACGAATCGATAGCCATTGCTTTTGGCATGAATGCCCGGGGCACACAGGAAATTGTACTGGGTTTACTGGCATTACAGGCCAAATTAATTGACGAAAAAGTTTTTGAGGGGCTGGTAGTTATGACTGTGGTAACTATTGTTATATCGGGCCCTATTATGAAGCATTATTTTTTGAAGGACCAGGTAAATTACTCGGAACCACACAATATACACGCCGATTAGTGCCTGCTTTTAAACCAAACCCTACTATTTGCAATAATCAGGCACCGGTTTCCCCTGCATGGCAGCGCTGAGTATAATATACCGTGGATCGGTAGTTGATTCAGGCTTTCTTATTTTCGTCCAAAAATCCCAATAAGTCCAGCCCCAGCCATATTTATCCATTTTTTGTATAACCGCGCTTAGCCAGCACGCCCCGTTATAAGGTTTGCCGCTAGCATCGTTATCAAAAATAGCATTGGTGGTTATGCCAAATTCGCCAACAAAAATGGGTACGTGATATTTCTTCTGAAAAGCCAGTACGGGTGCAAAGGCTTTATCCAGTACTGCCTCATCCTGCTGTAGGTTAAATGGTTTTACATCATCGCTGTTGCCTTTTTTTATGCTGCCCTTGGTGCCTAGCATGGTTAAATCAGTAGGCATATACATGTGGAACGAATAAATTACTTTATTAAAGCCCTCAATGGGTTTCATCCAGGTAAAATTAACCGGGTTGCCCAACAGGCCAAAGCCCTCAACAATTACATAGCGGTCATCATCAACATCCCTTATCTCTCCAATCATTTTGGCGATTTGCATATTGTAATCGCGCGGTGTATTTCTCCATGCTTGCGGCGGCGACCATGCGCCTAAAAGCATCTTACCTTCGTCCGAAGCTTTTTGCACAAAATTTTGGCTGCGGATATAGCCAATAACGTTAGGCTCATTCATCAAATCAAAGGCGACTACCGTTTCGTTATCTTTAAACTTTTTGGTTATAAGTACCCATATTTGCGTTAAATCGTCCCAGTATTCGGCATCCTGCCAAATCTTCGCACCCTTTGTACCGGGCACGGTGTGCATATCTATAATTACTTTTAAATGGGCTTTTTGCGCCATTTTTACCGCCAGTTCCAAATCGGCCAGGCCGGGGTTGTTGCCGGGTAGTACTTTACTGTTGGTATCCGTAAAAGCTGTATAATTTTTCCCGTCGGGATCGGCATGTACCGAGAGGCGTATTACGTTTGCCCCTGCGGCGGCGGCATAATCAAAATCGGCCTGCGATAAACTGTTGCGTGTAGCCCAGCGTATTTGCAGCGGCAAATTAACACCACGCCAGGTTGAGGGATCAATTTCGGGGCCGGCCTTTACAGGCTTACACCACCCGCGGCTGTTTTGCAGCAACAAAACAAACCCGAATAAACAGCAATATTTTAAAAACCTCATCTGTTACAATTTGGGAGTATAAACGTGATAAATTATTGTAATATTACTCAAATTTCAATAATAAACTAAGTAACAGGTATAGGTAAATTGGGTAATACACAGTATTTATTAACTTTACTTATCGCTATAGCTTATTGCCATGCTTTTTGCTAAAAAATCATTCTTTACATACTAAATTTAAATTTTTAATGACGGGTTATCGGAGGTTAAAAAATTACATGGGCCACAAGCTAAACAACTTCCTGTTTTTATTAAAATACGGCAGCTACGTAACCATTGAAGCCGGCGCCTGGGTTGAGCCTGCCGTGCATATTAAGCCCTTTTATAAAAATGCCAATAAGCTAAAAGTGGTTTTAAAAAAGCATTCTTACATCAAAAGAAACTCCATTATACAAGGCTCCGGTTACTTTGAGCTGGGCGAAAACTCATATATCAGTTCATTTTGTGTGATAGGCGTTAATGAAAAGATAATTATCGGCAAAGATGTAATGATTGCCGATAATGTTAGCTTACGCGATACCGACCACGTATTTGAAAATATTGACATTCCTATGCGCAACCAGGGCATTAAAACCGCCCCAATTGTTATAGAAGATAATGTTTGGATTGGCCATGGCGCGGTTATTACCAAAGGTGTTACCATAGGTACCGGCTCAATTATAGGCGCAAATGCTGTGGTAACTAACAATGTGCCGCCTCACAGCGTATGTGCAGGTGTGCCGGCAAAAGTGATTAAGAGCAGGTTAAATAGGGATGCCTGATATGAGTATAATTTCCAAAGCGCTAAAAAAAATCCCGGGAGATAAAGGCGGTAAAGAACTTATATCCGAGTCGATACTTACGTTTATTACCCGCTCGTTTTCGGCTGTGGTATCATT
>Ga0302306_10000552_pt1 | contig 22875 bp, 12 predicted proteins | sample III_Palsa_E3_1_FD_198761 | JGI IMG/M metagenome (GOLD analysis project Ga0302306, IMG submission 198761) | Peat permafrost microbial communities from Stordalen Mire near Abisko, Sweden - III_Palsa_E3_1 | ecosystem: Environmental > Terrestrial > Soil > Palsa > Peat permafrost | place: Sweden...
GACCAATACCTTTTCTTATAAGAACTGGAGTTTTAACTTTTTCTTGAGGGGTGTATATGGCGATAAGATTTATAATAATGTTTTAATGGATTATCAAACGATTACCAGGTTGCCGGCGGCAAATACAACAGTTGCAGCGATAAACAGTCCAATTAAAGATGGTCTTCAAATTTCCGACCACTGGCTGGAGCCCGGTTCTTACCTGCGTTTGGATAATGCTTCATTGGGATACACCTTTAAAAATGTAAAGGGATTTTCAAACCTGCGTGTTTATGTAGCCGGTAACAACATTTTTGTGATCACAAAATATCAGGGTCTTGATCCCGAGATCTCGGCTCCTTTTATTGACCAGAATACTTACCCAAAAGCGAGGACTTTTACACTTGGGACAAATATTTCATTTAAATAAGAAAAATTTAATTATCAAAAAGATGAAAAAACATTTTATAATTATTATCCCGGTTTTGCTTTTGGCAATGCTGATTGTACCGGGCTGTACCAAGCAACTGGATAGCAAGGTATATGATCAGGTTACGGAGGATAATTTCTTCAAAACCCCTCAACAGGTAAATGCAACATTGGCCCAGGCATACACGCCAATGACCGGAATCCCTATGCCTCCCGACGGGGCATTTAATTTAAATGAGGTCTCCAGTGATGAGCTGATTGTCCCTACCCGGGGAAACGATTGGTACGATGGCGGAAAATGGCAGCGTTACTGGACACATACGACGCTTTACACGGATGCTGATGTTAATTCTGCCTGGAGCAGTTATACTAGCGGGGTAACTGCTTGTAATTTTGTATTGAATCTTTTAACCAGTTTACCTTCCGCAGACAAACCGGCGAACGCTTCGCAAGTGACTGCAGAAATAAAAGTATTGAGGGCATATTATTTACTGGGGCTTATGGATTTATTTGGTAATATACCACTTGTAACTAATTTCAATACCAAGCCTTCTTCTGTGGTGCAATCGACCCCTTCGCAAGTATATGCTTTTTTGGAAAGTGAACTGCTTGCCAATATTCCATTGTTACAATTGCCCAGTCCTTCAAATTTTGGGCACATGACAAAATACGGAGGATATATGGTTTTAGCGCATTTGTATTTAAATGCACAGATTTATACCGGAACCCCTCAGTGGGGAAAGGCCGGAGCAATGGCAGATACTGTAATCAACTCAGGCGCTTACAGCTTACAACCAAACTATCTTGATAACTTTATAGTTGCCAATCAAGGCTCTGTAGAAAATATATTTGTTGTTCCTTTCAATAACCTTTATATCGGCGGTAATAGCTGGGAGACCTGTACATTACATTATAGTAATATTTATACTTATAATCTTACAGGACAGCCAAATAATGGTTATTGTTCGCCAACAGGCTTTTACAAATCGTTTACTGCGACGGATACCCGTATAAAAATGTGGGAGCTAGGTCAGCAGTATAGTTCCTCAGGGGCCAAATTAACAGATCTTGGAACAGGTTTACTTTGCATTATTAGTCCTTACGTTTTGCAGCTAAGCAATCCAGCCGATAGTTTTAGGCTTGCAGGTGCCCGCAGTATTAAATACGCTCCTCAACCGGGAACAGCCAATAATACAAGTAACGCCGGAGTTATTTATAGATTGGGAGAAGCTTACCTGATCAAAGCGGAGGCTGCTCTCCGGTCAGGAGACGCCGCCTCCGCGTTAACTGCTGTCAATTTTATTAGAGTCAGGGCCGGCGTACCAGCGTGGGGAACTGCGGATTTAACGCTGCCTAACCTGTTGGCGGAACGCGGCCGGGAAATGGCTTGGGAAACCACGAGAAGAGATGATTTAATTCGTTTCGAAGTCGCCGATGGGATTCCTTATTTCACAGGCGCCCGTATTCCTGGTAAATCTCAGGATCCTGACAAGCACACTTTTCTTTTCCCTATACCGCAGGCGCAAATGATCACCAATTCAAATTTAAAACAGAACCCTGGATATTAATAATTATCACGATGTTATGCAGCTAAAATATTAGCTGCATAACATTTTATAATTTCAACATATTCAATTTCTTATTATAAGGCATAAGTTCATTATAAATCTAAAATTTTGTTCGGCATAGATGGTTATGACGAATTATACCTATGAAGATACGAGCAACCATAATATTTTCCTTATTTGTGATCATTCTTATAGGGTTTATACCGATTAAAAAAACAAACGATATTGTTATCAATTCTGACTATTTTAGTGTGTACAAATACTTCACAACAGCTGAAGACTGGCAACTATGGCAACCTGAACTAAAAATCGGAGCAACTCATAGCCAATTAAAACGCACGGGTAATCTTTCGAACTTCTCATTAACAGTTCCCGGGACCTCATTTCATGTAAAAAAAGTTTGGTTAAACGACATATCCATTCGTGAAACTAAAAATAACAATGTTTCGGATTTTAATTGCATTATCGTTCCGGAACCAAAAAGCAATCATGCGATTATTGTTGTTACCCGTGAACAAGAGTTATGGAAATTATTGCACAGTATGTTTTTTCAAGATGACTTAAGAGGTTCCCCTATAATAGATCTGAAAAATTATATGGAAGACATTAATTCCTTTTACGGTTTTAATATTCAAAGGGAATTTAGCAATCGTAGTATTTTTATCGTAAATAAAAAAACAATTGCGAAAAAAGATATTTATCAGCATTGCGCGCCGATGCTTGACGAACTGAATTGCTTTGTTTCGAAAAATCGGTTAACTGACTTTCCTCCATTTCTATTACAGCGAATTGATTTTGGAAAGGATTCGTTACAAATACTTATAGGTTTGAAGATAAATAAAAACCCTCCGCTATCAAATAAATTAGATCTTATGATTATCCCGGCGGGCAGAGTTCTGGTCGGACCTTTTAAAGGCAGATATATCGATAGGGTCAGATTATACACAGCAATGGAAAATTATATGAATGATAAATCTTTAAAACCCATACTGCTGCCTCTTGAAGAATTTAAAAATGACAAACTACCGGTCAGCGATACTACTATAGTTGACATGGACATCATTTCTCCTTATTTTTAAAATTAATTGATGAAAAAAACTAATTCACCAAAAAGGTTGGGTAGTGATGTATTTGTGATCTGCCTGATTATTTTGTACTTGTTTTTTTTTTCCTGTCGGCAAAAAATACCGCAACCACCGCCGTTATTTCAATCGCTACCCTCGTCGCAGACGGGCATTCATTTTATAAACCAGATCGATGATAATGCAAAACCCGGTATTTTGGACTACTTGTATTATTATAATGGCGGCGGTGTTGCAATCGGCGATATTAATAATGATGGCTTGCCCGACATTTTTTTTACCTCAAACCAAAAAGGCGGTAACAAACTTTACCTCAATAAAGGAAATTACCAGTTTGAAGATATAACTGCAAAAGCAGGGGTTGCCGGCGATAATGATTGGAGTACCGGCGTTACCATGGCCGATGTTAATAACGATGGTTACCTGGATATTTATGTATGCGCAGTTGCAGGCAAGTTAGGTTTAAAAGGTCACAACCTTCTTTATATCAATAATCACGATGGCACTTTTACAGAGGAGTCCGCAAAGTATGGTCTTGATTTTTCTGGATACTCAACCCAAGCGGCTTTTTTTGATGCGGACCATGACGGCTTACTGGATTGTTTCCTTCTTAATCAGTCAGATCATTCTTTAGCCATGTTTGGCGATGCGTCGGGCCGTAAAACGGTCAACAATCAGGCAGGGAGTAAATTTTATCTTAATAAGGGTGGTCATTTTGTTGATGCTACTAAAGCATCTGAAATCTACAGCAGTGCAATGGGCTATGGCCTGGGCATAGCAGTAGGTGATTTGAATAACGATGGCTGGGATGATGTTTACATAGGAAATGATTTTGATGAAAATGATTACTACTACCTCAATAATCACAACGGTACATTTACAGAATCAGGCGCCAAGCATTTTAATCATTACAGCCGGTCCAGCATGGGCAATGACATTGCCGACTTTAACAATGATGGTCAGCTGGATGTTATTACGGTTGATATGCTGCCCGAAGACGAATATAGGTTGAAAACTTATATGGGAGATGGGTCATATGATGAATATAAGTCTAAAATATTGAGGGGTGGCTTTCAAAATCAGTACTCCCGCAATTGCCTGCAAAAGAACCTGGGCAACGGTGAAGCGTTCAGCGATGTCGGCTTAATGGATGGTGTTGCCGCCACAGACTGGAGTTGGAGCCCTCTATTAGCTGATTTTGATAACGATGGCGTAAAAGATCTCTTTATAACAAATGGTGTTAAGCGCCGGCCTACGGATATGGACTATATCAGCTATGTGTCAGATGATGCGGTGCAGAACCAGCTTTTAAACTCGACGGCCATAGATGGTGATGTATTGGATAAAATGCCCAAAGGCGATGCACGCAGCTATCTTTATAAGGGTACAAAGAGCGAAAAATTTATAGATAAAAGTGTTGCATGGGGTATCAAGGACGCAATGCTTTCGAATGGGGCCGCCTATGCAGATTTGAACAATGACGGAAACCTAGACCTAGTGACTAATAATATTAATCACGAAGCTTGTATTTATAAAAACCTATCGAAAGGCAGCCATTATCTAAGCCTGAAATTTACAGGCAGGAAGGATAATCGCTTTGGCATAGGTACCAAGGCCTATACTTTTTGTGGTAAGCAAATGCAATATGAGCAACTGATGCTTACACGCGGGTTCCAGTCGTCAGTGGAACCGAAATTGCATTTCGGGTTAAATAGCGTAAAAACAATTGATAGTTTGTTGATAGTTTGGCCGAATCAAACTTTCCAGGTGATCAAAAATGTAAAGGCAGATCGGCTTTTGCTTATCGATCAAAAAAATGCTGTCGGGCATTTTAATTACAAACAATTTTTTCCGCCTACACCTCCAATTTTGAACGATATAACCAGCCATCTGGGTATAGACTGGAAACACCAGGAAAATGATTTTGTAGATTTTAGCCAGCAGCCACTTATTCCGCATATGCTTTCAATCGAAGGCCCTCGTATAGCGGTTGCTGATGTAAACCATGACGGGCTGGATGATTTTTATGTTTGCGGAGCAAGCGGGCAACCGGGCGCTTTGTTTATTCAAATGCCTGATGGCAGTTTCAAACTTTCGGTTCAACCGGCATTTATCGCTGATGCGGCCTGTGAAGATGTGGATGCAGTTTTTCTGGATGTAAACAATGATGGCAACCCTGACCTGTATGTAGTGAGTGGAGGTAACGAATTGCCGGATGGTTCACCTGCGCTTGCAGATCGTTTGTATATCAATGATGGCAAGGGGCATTTTACGCGCTCAAATGATATTCCGTCTATTAAACTCAATAAATCGGCCGTAGCAGTTGCCGATATAAACCATGATGGTTACCCGGATATTTTTGTAGCCGGCGCGCCTGGTATTCATAGTTTTGGCAAGATTCCGGAATCCTATTTGTTAATGAATGATGGGCATGGCCATTATCACCAGGTACCACTGCCTGATGAATTAAAACATGCGGGGATGATCCGTTCGGCTGCTTTCGCCGATCTGGATAATGACGGCTGGCCCGACCTGGTAGTTGCAGGTGAATGGATGCCGGTAAAGGTTTTCATGAATAAAAACGGGAAATTTATTCAGCATCATTCTCCCTGGCTGGATAAACTATCGGGATGGTGGCAAAGAGTGGTGCTTGCGGATGTGGATGGTGACGGTAAAATTGACATCATAGCAGGTAACTACGGCTGGAACTCCAAACTAAAACCTACTGCAAAAGATCCTGTTAAATTATTTTTGTCGGATCTGGATCGGAACGGAACGGTTGATCCTTTGCTAACCTATAGTATCAATCAAAATGATTATAGCTTTTTAGGCAAAGGTGAACTCGAACAACAGGTGCCTTTTCTCCGCAAAAAGTTTTTATTATACCAGGATTTTGCCGGTAAAACTATTCAGCAGGTATTCGGCGATGCTTTAAGCGATAAAAATCCTTTAATAGCCAGCACTTTTTCATCGGGTGTATTTTACAATAAAGGCAAAGGCGATTTTGTGTTCAAGGCATTTCCGGCGCAAGCACAAATGGCGCCCCTTTTTGGTTTTAGTCTGTTGCAGGGGGATAAAAAAGGAATTTTAGCTGGTGGCGATTTCTCTGGGGTAATGCCCTACGAGGGGAGGTATGATGCCGACTACGGCGATGTACTGCTTTTAGATAAAAATAAAAGTTTGCGCGCAATTTCACCGGTTTCTTCCGGGTTTTTATTAAGAGGTGAAGTAAGAGATATAAAAACCATAAAAACAGCCGCTGGTGTGATCTATGCTGTCGCGTTTAATAATCAACAGATTAGATTTTTCAAATCAAATGAGTTAATCAGAAGGGGTGGCAGAACCAATAAATTTCAGAATAACCAATAATCAACCTAACTTATATATTATGATTAAACCCTTTACCAAAATTTTTAACGGTTTTTTATGCGCTGGATTTTTACTTACCGGCCTTAACGTCAACGCGCAGGTGACCACCTCTGCTACTAATACAAACACGGGTGTTATTACAGAGCGCGACACCTCCTTTAAGCCCGTAAGGCGTTTTTGGGGACTCACGTTTGGTGATTTTTATTATGACGCTCACGCTGATGCCGGTAATCGCGGCCCGGAAACCAATTATAATAACGTTCCAACTTACCGCAATTCTTTCCAGTTTCGCCGTATTTATTTAGGATACGATTATGATATCAATCGCAAATTTTCTGCAGAATTATTATTGTCGTCTGAGCCGAGCGCCAATACCAATCCGGCAACAGGAACAACTATTTCAGGTGGCGATAATCTGGCGGATAATCGCATGGGATTCTTTATCAAGTTAGCCGATCTGCGCTGGAAAAACATCTGGAACGGAACCGATTTCGTAATAGGCGAGCAGCTTACACCGCTTACCGTAATGCTGACTGAAAAGGTCTGGGGATACCGCTCGGTTGAAAAAACAATTGCCGATTTTCACCGGTCAAACCTTTATGATCTTGGTGCTTCCTTACAAGGAAATTTCGACCCTGCCACAAAAAACTATGGGTATGACTTAATGGTGGGCAATAATACCCAATCGAACCTGCTCATAACCACTAATCCGAACACCGGTTTTTATAAGGCCTTTTATGGTGATGTATACGCTAAGTTCTTTAACCAGTCGCTAATCTTCGATCTATATGCCGACTATATGCAAACAGCACCCAGCGCGTTCCCTATTGATGGACAAAAACGGCACATGTTGAAGGGCTTTGTGGCTTATACTACCCCAAAGATTACTTTTGGTGTGGAAGGTTATGCACAGCAAATTGCTAACGGTTTAACCAACGTTACAAATAATAAAACAGAGGAGAGCGCTACAGTGGAGGCCATCTCCTTATATTCACACGGAGCAATTTATAAAGACAAGCTGGGATTTTTCGCACGTTATGATAGCTATAACCCCGACGATCATTTCAATGCCGGCGATGTGTATACTACAAACACCAACCTTGCAGCATATAGTCCGTTCACTAAAGAGCATTTCGTTACCGCGGGCTTTGATTTCAGCCCTGCAAAAAGTATCCACTTTATGCCGAACATATGGTTTATACGCTACCAGGACTTGAGGGATCCAACAACAACAGGCTACCTGCCCGATAGCCATGTATTAGTTTATCGGGTTACATTTTTTTACCAGTTTGGTAAATAATACATAAATCAAATTCAATTAAACGACTATTAAACTCTAATCTCATGCACTACGATACAAATGATAAAGTTAATCATCCTGAAGCTGAGAACAAGGCAAGACATCTTCCTTTGATTTATCTTGCACTATTATTTACAGTAATTACCTGCTGGCTTATTTATATGTTTTATACAGCTAGTTTTCATCTGTTCGGGAAATATTATCCTTCATTAATTACCATGATCGGTGGGGCTTTTATCGCCGGCTCAAGCCCGGAAGGCAGTGCGGCAGTGGCTTATCCTATATTTACCCTTTTATTAAAAATATCCCCGGGCGTTACCCGCAATTTCGCATTCGCTATTCAAAGCGTTGGCATGACTTGTGCATCTGTCTTGATTTTAAATAAAAAGATAAAAGTAGAATGGAACTATATTAAGTTCGTTACTCTGGGTGGGGTGTTTGGAATGGTGTTGGGTACATATTACGTAGTTCCGCTAATTTCACCGCCCGTGGCCAAACTATTTTTTGTTTCGTTATGGCTAAGTTTCGGTATCGTGCTGTGGAATGAAAACCGAAAAGACAAAAGAGATTTATTTGACGCTATCCGGAGCTTTGGAAAATCCGATATGGCAAGATTAATTATTCTTGGGTTTATAGGTGGTATAATTTCGTCTATTTTTGGAACGGGCATAAACATATTTTCCTTCTGCTTCATGACAATTTACTATCGGATTAATGAAAAAATAGCAATACCGTCGTCAGTTATTATTATGACTATAGAAACCATCTTTGGGTTTTTTATTCACGCAGGTGTTGTAAAAGATTTCCAAAAACAAGCATTTGAAATGTGGCTGATCTGTATACCTTTTGTTGCTATATTTGCGCCGTTAGGCTCATATGTAATTAGCAAGGTATCACGCAAAGCCGCCGCTAATTTTTTGTCAATTATACTGGTTATACAATTTTTTGGTGCAATGTATGTACTTAAACCTGCGGGTTGGCATTTAGCTATGAGTTTGATTGTTCTGGCCTCGGGCCTGGTGGTTTTTGCTTTGGTATCCAAATCTCAAGGATCCAAAAACCTGAATAATCATGCAGCGTAATGATACAGCAAAAAAATGTTAATCGTACCTTATGATGTAACAACCCTGATAAATAAGCCCTTAGAATTAACCTAATGGGCTTCCGAGGCCGGTTTAAATAATAAACATAATAAACATAATAAACAAATGCTATGAAAATACCTACAGAACCAATTGGAAGTATACCCGTTCACCAGAATTAGTAGAAGCTATTACCAATCCGCAAAAACGGTGATTTAAAAAAACTTTACGATCAGGCAATTAATGATACTATAAGTAAATTTGAAAAAACCGGTTCCCCTGTAATAACCGATGGTGAACAAACCAAGTCAAGTTTCGCGACCTATCCACTCGAAGGTTTATCAAATTTGAGTCCGGATGGAATGAAGATCACTTTTGAAGATGGCCATTGCCGGCAATTGCCATTATTAACCAGCGGACCATTTAAATATGGTAATTATGCAGTAAAATACTTGATTACTGCTCAAAAGCATACGAACACTCCAATAAAACAAGCAGTTATCTCAGCTTCAGCATTAAGTTTGATATACCCCCAAAAATGGAATTAAAGGATATAGCCAGGCGGAATTCGTAGCAGATCTACTAAATGAATGCGAAAAGGATATAAGGCAATGTTTGCACCACGGTGCATACAAGGTTCAGATGGATTTTACGGAAGGAAGATTATCACTTAAACTTGATCCATCCGGTGGCGTATTAAAGCATTTTATTGAGCTTAATAATCAGGTTTTTGATCGTTTTAATAAAGATGAGCAACAAAAATTGGGTGTGCATGTATGCCCAGGTGGCGACCACGATTCAACACATAGTGCTGATATAGATTATGCCGATTTTTTGCCGCAGCTTTTTGATTTAAATTTGGCAGTTTTTATCTGCAATTGGCAAGCGACCCAGACAGGGTAAAGGTATTGAAAATAATAAAACAATACCTTAAAACTTATCAAAAGGCGTTTATTGGTGTAATAGATGTACTTAGCCCCGAAATTGAAACTGCTGAAGAAGTAATGAACAAGATAATTGAGGCAGCAGAGTATATCCCCCTAAACCAATTAGGCACTACAGACGATTGCGGTTTTTCGCCTTTTTGCGATGATGTTTCGACTACACGTGAAACTGCGTTTGCTAAAATACAGGCCCGTGTTGATGGAACAAGACTTGCCGGAGAAAAGTTGTTTTCGTAGGAGTTGTAATTTTTAGTTTATTAGCTACGTAAATGTTCAATTTTAGATGCATCATGCCTGATTTTAACGCTGTAGATATTTTTGGGTAATATAGTTGAAAAGCTTAACATTGTATCACAGCGGATGATACAATGTTAAGCGCAATAAGGACGAATCATCTATTTTTAATTTGATTTTTATGAACAACCCTTATACAGCCAAGCCTACTGACTATGTAAGCTTATTAGATGATAATAATAATAGTATTTTTAATATGACATCGGAAGAAGCGGCGGAAGCGGTAATTTCCGGTGATGCTTCACGTGTACGGCAGATAGAAGGGCAATTTGCCATAGTAAAAAAAGTGGGTCAGCAGATTTTTCTGGCGCGTTCAATTGGCAGGCCTATGCGTTATTTTTTGGCTAAGCAAGTAAGCGGCCCATTGCTGATTGTTGCCGAACGTATTGATGAGATCTATAATTTCTTAAAAGGAATGGGGCTACATCATCAGTTTCATCCTTCCTATACCAGGATGGTGCCCGCGCATTATGTAGTGCGTTTAGAAGTAATAGGCTGCCCTGACCCAAACCCCGTTTATACCCGCTTTTTTGAACCCCAAAGAAACGCCTTTTCGCATGATCTGGATCAAATAGGTAAAGCTTACATCGGAACATTAGCGAATGAATGCCAGAAATGGCTTTTGTCAATTCCTCACAATGAACCAGTGGGTGTTTTATTTTCCGGCGGTATCGATAGCGGATCTGTTTTCCTGGTACTTTATTACCTGATGCTAAAACTCGGTATGTCGCCACAACGGTTAAAAGCGTTTACGCTTTCAGTAGATAGCGGCCCCGATGCGGAGCAAGCGCACCAATTTTTGGATCAGTTGGGCCTTTCCCTTTTCCTGGAAGTTATTAATATCCCGCAATCTGCGGTTAATTATAAAGAAGCTATCACAGTAATAGAAGATTATAAGTCAAGAGATTTGGAATCAGCTACAATGGCACTGGCTTTATGCAAGCAACTGCGTAGTCTGTATCCGGAGTGGAAATACCTGGCAGACGGCGACGGAGGGGATGAAAATCTTAAGGATTACCCAATTGCGGAAAATACAGAACTCACCATACGCAGCGTGTTGAATAATATGATGCTTTACCAGGAAGGTTGGGGGGTTGATAAGATCAAACATTCGTTAACCTACTCTGGCGGGCAAAGCCGCGGGCATGTGCGCTCATATGCGCCATGCCGTTTATATGGATTTAAAGGCCTAAGCCCCTATGCGCTGCCCAATGTTATTGAGGTGGCCGAAGGTATACCTTTCATTCAGTTAACGGATTGGAGCGAGGATGCGCTTTATGCCTTAAAAGGTGAGATAACCAGCAGGGGTGTTAAAGCCATTACGGGTTTTGATATGCCAGTATTTGAAAAACGCCGTTTCCAACTTGGAGCAGCTACAGAAAGCACTTTCAAAGAATTGTTTCCACAAGGTGAAACGGAATATAGGAAATACTTCCATTCGCTTTATGCACGATAATCACGAGATTGAAAACCTCAGGCCGTCGAGAAACGCGTTAAATCCGGATATCCCTTATCATTTCCTGCACGAGGAGGAACCGGATAGGAATGGGGTATTGCAAAAGGTAAACACCATCTTTTTGACGGGTAAAGAATGTAGCTTTGAGTGCCTGATGTGTGACCTTTGGAAAAATACACTAACCGGGCCCACACGCCCGCGAGCTATTTTAAAGCAAATAGACTATGCTTTAAACCAATTACCTAAGGCTGATGTAATAAAACTATATAACAACGGTAATTTTTTCGACCATAACGCCATCCCGATTGAAGATCATTCAGGAATAATTGAACGGTTACAGCCTTATAGCAGGGTGGTAGTGGAAAACCATCCCAAGCTTTGTGGTGAAAGCTGTGTTGAATTTAAAAATAAACTTAACGGAAGCCTGGAAATAGCGATGGGGCTTGAAACTATCCATCCCGAAGTATTGCCCAAACTCAATAAACAACTTACGCCCGATGACTTTAAACAAGCTGCATCTTTTTTGCGGAGTAATGATATAGATGTCCGTGCGTTCATTTTGTTAATGTTAAAGAAAATATTGAATGGGTAATACGTACCGTAAAATTCGCTTTTTATAGTGGTACACAATGCTGTTCTATTATCGCCACCCGTTCTGGGAATGGTATTATGGAAACATTGCAACAACAAGGGTATTATATCGCGCCTTCGCTGGATACACTTGAAGAGGTTTTTGAAAAAGCGCTACAGTTAACACAAGGCCGGGTGTTTGTAGATACTTGGGATATTGGTTTTCTTTCCAGCTGCCCTCATTGCTTTGATGCGAGAAAGGAACGTTTGGAAACGATGAACCTTCATCAGCAAGTTTATAAAAGGATTAGCTGTCATTGTCATGACTAAAGAGAGTGTTCAAAATTATGATATTGTCATAGCGGGTGCTGGTTTTGCTGGCTCGTTGATGGCAATGGTTTTAAATAGTATGGGTCTTAAGGTTTGTCTTATTGAAAAAGGGCAGCATCCACGATTTGCCGTTGGCGAATCTTCTACACCTGTCGCGGACATGATATTACGGCAATTATCACAGCAGTACGATTTTCCCTGGCTTAAGGATTTCTCGAGATATGGCAGCTGGCAGCAAGCTCATCCTGAAATTGTATGCGGTATTAAAAGAGGGTTCAGCTATTTTAAACATCATCCCGGGGAGGAATTTACAACAGATAGCAACCATATCAATGAGCTTTTCGTGGCCGCCATTTCTGACGATATGCAATCAGATACCAACTGGCTACGCGCTGATTTTGATAGTTTTTTAATTAGTAAGGTAAAGGAAGCTGGTATTTCATATTTCGATCTTACGGAAATTTCTTCAGCAGAAAGAAACGGTACCTGGACGTTTCATATCAATGGCAGTGAGTCCGCTGATATAACTGCCTCTTTTTTCATTGACGCCACCGGTAGCGGTGTTTTGCTGGATAGAATATTGAAAGTTAAATCTTCATCCAGAAATTTTCTTACGAATTCATTTGCCGTGTTTTCGCATTTTAATGAGGTCCCTCGTTGGATGAAGGTATTGCAAGAATCAGGCATCCCAACCAGTGATTTTCCTTATGATCCGGATAATTCCGCCCTATACCAGATTTTGGACGAGGCTTGGCTTTGGATGCTCCGTTTTAATGATGATCGCACCAGTCTTGGTTTCGCCTTAAATGATAAAAACTGCACCTTTGATGATCTACCAGCAAAACAAATATGGAATTGTTTGAGGGACAAATATCCAACAGTTAATAAGCTTCTTAAAGATATTTCACTTTCATCAGAGCCAGGTTCAATTAATAAGTCGGACAGGTTGCAACGAAGGACCGAACGTTGTTTTGGCCCCGGCTGGGCTGCACTTCCGCATACAGCCGGTTTTATAGATCCGCTTTTTAGTTCAGGAATCGCACATTCGCTTTCAGGTATTCAAAAAATAGCAAGCATCTTACAGCACTACTGGGGAAAGAATGATGAATTATATCACAACCTGGAACAATACGAACAAGGTGTTTTTGAAGAGCTAAAATTTATTGACCAACTGGTTGCCGGATCCTATCAAACGATGGATCGTTTTGAACTTTTCAATGCATGGTCTATGTTATACTTTACAGCCACTATTTCCTATGAACAACGTTTATTAAAAAAAATGCCGGCAGGATATTTTCTTGGAGCAGATGATTTGGCGATGAGAGATATGGTTAACTTAAGTTATCAGGATTTAATGACAATTATCAAAAAACAGGACGTAACCTCAATGGATATTCTTCAATTTACAGCCACGATAAGGCACAGGATAAACCCTTATAATATAGCTGGGTTGCTTAATCCTACATTAAAAAACATGTATCAGCATACAGCGGTTAATTTTTAAAGCTGTGCGCTAATTCGGCTGGTTTTTGGTCTGTTTTGATATAGTTGTATTGCGTAAATCATATTTAAAATCATTGGTACTTACCTTACGGGTATTATATTTTTGTTGATAATGGCGATGTTCTGCGTCATTAGGATAAAAGGCATGATGGTAAGGATAAGATGGCATATGATGAAATGGCAAAGGAACAACAGTCTGTCCGTTTGCAGTATTTAAATCACCGTCTTTTACCCATCCTTCGCTATAAATCAAAAAGTCGCGTTTCCAGCCTTTCTTTAAAGCGGGTAATCGCCTTGCATCAAAGTCAATACTTATTTCGTCGCCACCATCTGCAATGATATATTTATCATCCCCTTGCTGCAAAAGCGGTAATACATCTCCATATCTGGTGTAGTTCCCTGTAAGATCGCGCCACTTTTGACCGGAGGTGGTATGATAATAATCAAACCACTCGGGACCGTAAGGGCCGCCTTTGCGGTAAGACGCAGAATAACCCCGGAAACCCAATGTTGCCTTGGTCATTACCAGGTCGGTCATTTTTACGGGAGCCTTTGTATTTCCGGTAGTAAAGAACACTTGATCCCAATATATCTGCATGTTAGTGTTGATCCTTATACGGCGGTCATTAGCGGTTAGGAATTTACCCGATAGATTAGCGATAACAATTTTATCCCTGCCCATAGGAAAGCCCAGGTCAGCGATGACGGTTTGCCACTCGCCTTTACTGTTGATGACTTGTAAGCATGGGGGGTGAACCCTGTATTTATCCGACTGGGTCATTGCGATATTAATACTGGCATCGGTTGGAAATATCCATCCTCGTAAGAACAAACGCACACTATCATTTTTTGCTTTTGCGCCCAGGTCAAGTATCAGGCTGTGGTCTTCGGCTAATCCCTGAAATTTGGTAAGGGAGAAACTTGATGCGTATTGAAAATCATAACTGCTGATTTTAGGTAGCAGGTTATTGCCTTTTTCATCTGCTGCCGAAACAGGTAAATATTTTTTGGCAACTTGATATACAGTTTTACCCGGAAAAGGCGGTGGAACAAAACGCTCATCCACATAAGTATCAATCGAGTCTGGGTGATCTACTGCCACCAGGCCTGCTTTATCAAAATAAACAGCCTCCCACAGCTCTTCGGTAATCTTAATGCTGTATTTGCTATCCTTCGGCTTCAATTTATCACCCGGAACCAGCAAATACTCCTTTGATGCATCTGAAAATGAATAGGTAGTATCCTTACCATGTACGGCCAAAGGCATCCCGAGCGCACTGCGCCAAAGCATATCCTTAATAAATTCATAATTTTTACCATTCCAGGTAAACAAAAACGGACAAGAGCCTTTGAGCTGTTCCTGCTCCAATATCCGTTCTTTACTGCTTGGGTCAACAATAGTTTGTGGTACGCCGTTTGGCCAAACTATACGTACGGCATCCAGCTGCTTACGGGTACCGATACCGAAAACTGTAGTTGGCCCGGTAACTGTTTTACGCTGATAAAGGTCTCCTGCCTTTAGTTCCACCTCTGCGCCAATGCCCATACGGTTATTTTTACTGTTACCGTACGATAAGCCGACCAACTGAACCTGCATAAAATTATTCTGGCTGCCGGCATCATTCCTGATTAATTGTACGCCTGCTGGCCCTGCTAAAAAAATATCTTCATCCCCATCGGCATTTAAATCAACAATTTTTATTTGTTGCGCCTGTGTTACCGTTGGTGGTAATAAATTGGAAACATTACTGAACCCTTTGGTGGTATCGTTATGAAATAATATTACCCCGCTTTTGGCCGGATCGGCATTAACGCCTGCCAACAGCAAGTCCTGATGGCCATCGTTGTCAAAATCTAAAAATGAAACATCATTTACTGTTACGCCTTTCAATGCATCGCTTAACGTTTTAGATGCCGGGTCGACAACGAACCCATGGCCGGTATTGGTTAGCAGGTGACAGGCCCCATCAGCGCCTCCGGCAACAACAACATCCAGCAAACCGTCATTATTATAATCACCAAAAGCAACAGTTCTCCCTTTATATTTACGCAGGCCCAATGAATCGCTGATATCCTGAAATTTAGAATGCCGCTTATTGTCCAGTAGCTGTAAGCTGCCATCTTCCCGAAGTGCAGCAATATCAAGGTCGCCATCAGAATCCCAATCGCCGAAATCCATCGCCAGTGTACCGCGGGGATCTCCTGTAAGGCCCATGGCGCCAGCCGTTTCGGTAAAGGTGCCATCGCCATTATTTCGGAAAAACTTATTGCCGCCTTTTTCAGCAACGTAAAGGTCAAGATCGCCGTCCTGGTCAAAATCGGCAAACAAAAGTTTACGCACATTGGCAATATTATGCAGCCCGATATCATCTTTCACCCTGTTAAAAGTTCCGTCGCCGTTATTATGATACACCATCATGCCTTTTGTAGTGGCAATAAAAAGGTCCTGGTAACCATCGTTATCGTAATCGGCAAATGTGGCATACGTATCCTGGCCAGGGTCATCCATCGTATCTATCCCTGTACACAATTTAAAATCACCTGCTTTGGTAGTAAAAAGCGAACGCTTTGAAGTGGACGAACCTGCGGGCACAATGCTTGAATAAACATAGAAATTTCCTTCTGCATCATAGTCGGCTACAGCCATTACCGGCTGTGTTGTTTTTGCTGTTTTATCGCCCGTAAAACCTACATCTGCCGTAGCATCTGTAAAAATGAACCCGCTAAGCGAACTTAGCCCCTGGTTGGCTAAGCTGGTTGTAAAGGCGGTATACCCGTCAAGTAAGCGTGGCACATCTATATCGTCCATCCCGGATGCATAGGCCACCGTTGTTTTCATCACCTTATGAAACTGCAGAATATAGGGTAAAGCATCAGTTGGATGATTTCCCTGTAATAATAAAACTGACTTTTGGTAGGATGCATCAGCTATAGCCGAGAAATCGGGGGCGATTTTCTTTACGCCATCTATGAAAAAACGTGCAGAATCTGCCTGGTTAATGCTTGCATAGATCTCTGCCAGCCTAAGGCGCAACACAATATTGGCAGGTATACAACTCAGCGATTTTAACAGGCAATTCTTTTCCCAGTTATGACCACCGTGTTGCGGCGCAAGAGCGGCGAGCTTATACCATGCTTTCCCATTCTTTGGATACTTGGCCAGGATGCCATTCAGCTCGCTTACAGCGCTTGCCTTATCTCCCTTTTCTATATAAACTTCGGTCAGCAGCAATTGCATATCCTGATTGTCTGGACTGATCTTTAATCCTGCTTTTACCTCGTTTTCGGCATCGCTATAATTTTTTTGGAGCAGGTAGAGCCTGGTTAAACTGCCATAATTTAAAATATTATCGGGTGCTACCTGTATCGCTTTTATAAACGAAGCCTCCGCCTCATCAAACTGGTTTTTAGCCATATATTGACGCGCCAATTGCCCCGGATCGGTGTCGCTTACAGCGTTTGTATCTCCCGATTTTCTGTGGCATGCAGTTAATAACAGTGCCGCCCCAAAAAGGCAAGTGAGCAGAATTTTAGAAGCGTTTTTTTTGAATATTATTATTACAGGCATAATCAGGCTTTGCTGCGAAAGTAGAAAAATATTAAGGGAGAAGTTAAACATTATCAAATATCACTTTTATGCTGAAAAACTTAAAAATAACGTTTTTTTATGCTTTAACCGCTCAGGTTTAGTTTGTTATTTTTTCGCATTATGATATCTTTACCTTCCCAATTAGATACTCGAACTATTCTATTGTATGACCGGATCAAAACGCGTTTTTAAAATTTTAACTACTATACTTTTTGTTGTTTTGCTTATTGGCAGCGCGTTGTTATCCCACTTGAAAGAGTTTCATTTGGATGGAGGTAATGCCGAAGCTAATGAACAGGATGCTTTAGCAAAATATGGCTTTTACCTGGAGCCCGTAGATAATAAATCAATAGGAATAGATTTCCGGCATTTATGCCCTATGCTTGACCCTAAGCTCGATAACATTGCGCCACAGATTGCCTCGATGGGCGCTGCGGTTTCGATTGTGGATTTTGACAATGACGGCTGGAACGATATTTATTTTACCAACAGCCGTACTGGAAGCCTGAATGCGCTATACCGCAACCTGCACAATGGGAAATTTGAAAATGTGGCTCCGCAAATGGGATTGGCCGATGTAAATAAAAAAGGCACCGGGGTTTCAATGGGCGCGGTATGGGGCGATTATGATAATGATGGCTATGAGGACTTATTCCTGTATAAATGGGGCAAACCGGAACTGTTCCATAACATAGGTGGTAAAAACTTTGTTAATGTAACAGAGGGTAGCGGCCTGCCTAAATGGGTAAATGCTAATTGTGCCATATGGTTGGATTTTGATAATGACGGGAAACTCGACCTGTTTTTGGGCGGCTATTATAATGAAAATATCGACCTCAGTAATTTAAACACTACCAAAATTATGCCCGAAAGTTTTAGGTATGCCAACAATGGAGGGAGAAATTATCTCTTAAAAAATCTTGGAAATGGCAAATTTAAGGATGTTACAGCGGAATATGGTTTAACATCAACCAAATGGACACTTGCAGCCGGGGCAGCTGATTTTAACGGTGATGGTTACCCGGAACTGTACGTGGCTAACGATTATAATGTCGACGAATTTTACATTAACCAGGGCGGAAAGAAATTTGTTGAACGCGGTAAAGTGGTAGGAATAGGAAACATCCCTAAAAGCGGTATGAGTGTAGCCTTCGGCGATATTAATAATAACGGCACTTTGGGTATTTATACCACTAATATTACAGAACCCGGTATCCTCATTCAGGGTAATAATTACTGGCAGCCAAAAAATACCGGAACAGGCGAGCCTTCATTTATTAACCTGGCCCAACTATCTGGCATAGAAAATGCGGGCTGGAGTTACGGCGCCCAGTTTGGCGATTTGAACAATGACGGCTATACGGATATTTATGCTGCCAATGGTTTTATTTCGGCTAAAAAAGGCACATCTTATTGGTACGATTATTCTAAGGTTACCGGCGGCAACAGCAAAATTATTGGCGATGCTGCAAATTGGCCGGCTATGGATGGCAAAAGCCAATCGGGTTATCAGCAAAACAAAATATGGCTGAATAACAGCAATGCCCTTTTTGAAGATGTAACAGGCAAAGTTAACCCTTATATTACTTTCGATAGCCGGGCGGTTGCCATGGCCGATCTCTGGAACCGCGGGGTGTTGGATATTGTGGTAGCTAATCAGAATAATGTGCCGCTTATTTATAAAAATCATTTACAAAACGGTAATCATTGGGTAGATTTTGACTTACACGGCACCATAAGCAATGCCAGCGCGGTAGGCGCGAAGGTTGAGTTGGACTGGGACGGGAAAAAACAAATGCAGATAGTTTCGGGCGGTATCGGGTTTTCCGCACAAAACCAGCACCGGGTTCATTTTGGTATGGGAAAAGCCACAACCACCGACCGGGTGATCATTCACTGGCCTTCGGGGCAGGTTTATACAATGGAGAAGCCGCAGATAGATCAACTTCATGTAATCACTGAAAATAAAACTAAAAACTAATGGAGTTAGTTACAAACCCAGAATTGCAAGCCAATAAATTCCCTGTGGTAAAGAAGACAGACTATTTTACTTATGTGCCCCCGGCTTTCATTACCCTGATATTACTCATAGGCCAGATTACCTTTGGTATACTGGATAATTATATCAATGTTGTTGTATCGATCGGCACCTCGTTAATTGCCGAAATGCTTTTGGCCTCGCTGATACTGGGTACCCGGAAAAACCTGGCAAGTGCCTATATAACCGGTATCAGCGTTGGTATCCTCATTCGTTCCAATATGATTTGGCCATATGTGGTCACTGCGCTAATTTCTATTTTATCTAAATACGTGTTAACCTATAAAGGCAAACACTTATGGAACCCATCAAATTTGGGCGTTTCGTGGATGTTGCTGATGGCGCCGCTTAGCGTGGCCGGGCTCGGCATTCAATGGGGCAATAATCTTTGGGCCATGTGTGTTATATGGTGTTTAGGCCTGGGTATTGTTTACAGGGCAAAAAAGTTCCGTGTGACGGTTACTTATGTAATCTGCTTTATAATCCTGGCGTATGTACGGAGCCTGCTCACCACTGATCCTTTTCTTTCTGAACTTTCGCCTTTAACCGGCCCCATGTACCAGTTATTTATATTTTTTATGATCACTGACCCGGGGGTTTCCGTATCCGGGAAAAAAGCGCAGATACTGGTAGTTATCCTGGTTGCATTGGTGGAATTTGCTTTACGCCTGGAAAGCGTTATTTACGCGCCATTTTATGCGCTTTGCCTGGTAGTACCCGTCTGTCGGTTCATTGATTTAAAGCGAAATACATCTAAAAAAGTAGTGACTGGATTCTAATAAATGTTTCCTGAAGACGTTTGTGTATTTCAAAACAGAGATGCGATAAAAGCATAGAAGTTACCCCTGATAAAAGAATTGTTTGGGCATTGCGTTCATGGACGGAACCTGTATGCCCCGGCCCGTCAACTACTATACAATTATTAAATGTGCCTGGCGTTGTGACTGAAGATGTGCACTTTGGCGATATTAGATGGTATAACCAGTTAAACTAAATATTAATCTTACTTGTAATGGAAAGCTGATAAACTCATTTAGGATCTTTTAATCATGAAGGCGATCATTGATATTATTGACGCTTGCGGTGTCGCTTCGAGGCAATGCAAAAAAGCAGCCTTGGCTACTGTTGTCATGGCTGAAGGTCCTACATGCCGGCGTGACGGCGAGAGAATGCTGATAACTGAGGACGAAAAACTAACCGGCGCAATAAGCGGCGGGTGTTCGGAGGGGAATGCCTTACGAATAAACAGTAATCGAGGAGATTTGATTGTTTTTTTGAAAACTGAATAACAAAATTTCTAAACTATATACATTTTATTCTAATAAATAATTGTGAAAAAAATAAGAAGTTTTATTGTGGCCGGGATCATCTTGCCAGTCCTCAGCTATGGACAGACCAAAATTCACCTCACAAGTTACGTAAACCCGTTGATCGGAACAACGGTTTTGACCGACTCTGCTGAGCTTGGCTATGTTCCGCCTTGGCGCACGTGGAATGGTCTTTTAGGGCCGGCAGCTAGCGTTCCCTTCGGCATGGTCCAAGCAGTTCCTATAACGACCTATGGCAGCGGTAGTGGCTACGAGTACGAAGTGAATACGATAAAAGCTTTCGCTCAGACAAGTGGAACCGACTGGGAAGCACAGAATATCCCGATTATGCCGCTCGAAGGCAACAATTTCACAGCTGATGATTTTGCTTCGACCTACAGCCACGCAAACGAAACAGCACATCCCGGATACTACAGGGTTCTGTTGGACCGCTACCATATCAACGCAGAACTTACTGCCACCAAAAGATGCGCCTATTATAAATTTACCTACCAAGGCGGTCAGGACAAAAAACTCGCATTTGACCTTGTACACTCAGGCGGCGGTAGCAGTACCTGGGAACTCAACAAAGCCGGTGATTACATCGTTACGGGAAGACAGGGTAACCTCTATTTCTATGCGGTGGTGAACCATAAGATTAAAAGCATTGACATCTACAAACGTAATCCAAACCAGCCCGACATCCCGAGTAGCGGCCAGGGTGCAGGAGGTCATCGAAAGCTTACCGGGAACATTGATATGCCCGTTATCAGTTTCGAAAAATCTGACAAACCATTGGAGGTTAAAATTGGTATATCAAGCGTTAGCCCCGATGGTGCAAAACTCAACTACAACACAGAAATAGCAAATAAGAGCTTCAATCAGGTTTACAATGAAGCTGATGAGAGCTGGGAAAAGCTCCTGGACAAAATCAAGGTTACGGGCGGAACAAAAAAGCAAAAAGTGATGTTCTATTCATGCCTGTACAGGCAGTTCTGGTTCCCGAGTGTTACCAGCGATGCGAATGGTAAAGTCGCTATTTACGAAAGAAGACGCCAAGTTCCGGCTCCCGGACCTGCGTCAAGGGATACGATCCCCGGATTCGAAACCTATCAAAGCCCTGAATTCTGGGATACTTTCCGTACAGATCTTGTTCTTCTCGATATGCTTCTGCCTAATGTCAGCAGCAATATTATTAAATCCATTATTTTCAATGGAGAGCGTTCGGGATTCCTGCCTACTTCGTTCCACGGCGATTTCGCTTCATCTTACATCGCTGGTTCCTATCTGCGCGGCATAAAGGATTACGACATCCAGAAAGCATATCGTCTTATGCTTAATAACGCCAATACCCCTACTGGTAATGGACTAAGGGGCGCAAGACCCCACAATGATGAATATCTCAAACTCGGTTATGTTCCTGAAGCAAGTATTTCGCATCCGGTAACCGAAACGGTATCTACCGCAGGGACCACCAAAACGCTTGAATTCGCTTATTCGGATTACTCAATAGCACTGATGGCTAAAGCTCTGGGTGATAATGATACGTACAACACGATGATGAAACGTAGCAAGAACTACAAGAACGTATTTGATTCCCAGACCGAATTGATGAGAGGCCGTCTCGTGGACGGAACATGGGTTACGCCGTTCGATCCTAATTATCCTTACTACGAATTCATGTACCGTGAGGCAAACGCCTGGCAGGCATCGTTCTTCGTACCACAGGATACTCATGGACTTATTTCCCTATACAAGAGTCCCGCAGACTTCGAGCTTAAAGTAGATTCACTTTTCTCGATTCCCTGGGGCGGATATGCAAAGGATAACTTATCGTGCTTCCTCGGACAGTTCTGTATGGGTAATCAGCCCGACTTTAATTATCCTTATCTTTATTATTTCGTAAATAAACCAGAAAAGTCACAGGCCATCCTTGACAAACTGATGTCGGATTACTTCGGAATGGGCAAAGAAGGCCTGGCATTAGCCGGAATGGATGATCATGGTTCCCTAACAGGTTGGTATGTATTTGGTG
>Ga0302306_10000559_pt1 | contig 22784 bp, 28 predicted proteins | sample III_Palsa_E3_1_FD_198761 | JGI IMG/M metagenome (GOLD analysis project Ga0302306, IMG submission 198761) | Peat permafrost microbial communities from Stordalen Mire near Abisko, Sweden - III_Palsa_E3_1 | ecosystem: Environmental > Terrestrial > Soil > Palsa > Peat permafrost | place: Sweden...
CATTAGTGGTTATAATATAGTTGGATTTGTGGATTGTATTGATAAGGAAACAGTTTGGGAATTTAAATGCACATCAGAAATTGATAAAGGACATTATATTCAATTAGCCATTTATAAATTTTTGATAGATACCAATGAAGAAGATTCTTTAAAAAAATATAGACTTTTTAATATTCTTTCTAATGAAATTTATAGTATTTCTGCATCGTTAGAAGATCTCTTTAAGATGATTAACGTCCTTATTGAATATAAATACAATACCCCTATAACCCAAGATATTGATTTTCTGAAAAATAATTTAGAAATTACTAGAAAATATTAATATCTTAGTTTATTTAAAGATGCCATCGTATCCATGTTCAGCACTTCCATCTAAAGCATTTCAAAATTATATAAATAGTAATTCCAAAAAAGATCCTAAAAAAATGGGCGAAATAATATCAAAGGCCAATGTATGGGGTTATAAAGGCCAAATGGTTGGTAATATTACTATAACATTTGGTTCAGCATCTTGCGATGGTTGTAGTCCTAGCGCATCATGGTCCCTAATAGGTTCTGATAGTAATGACTCTTCACCATCAATGAATCTTGGATTTATAGATCCTCCATATGAAGATTTTACTTTTAATGGTGTAGTATATCCATATAAAGATTTTCAAAACGCTACTAGAAATAATTGCGAATTAGATACTTATAGTGTTAGACCAAATTGTTCTCCTAATAGTGATCCAAATTGTCATGGGTGTAATCCAGCATATATAGCAGGAGCAACAGTGATTCATGAATTTGGACATCTTTTATCTTTAGTCCACGAACAATCGAACGATCTTTTCGGTAAAAATCCTATTAAATTAAATAAAGAAAAAGTTGATGCATATTATCGAGGAATTGGTATGACAGATGCTGATGCATATTCAAATAGTATTATTAAATATTCTGACCCAAATCTTTATGAAGGTTCTGTATTTGATCCAGATAGTATAATGTTATATTTTTTACCTAGCGATTGGTTTGAAGACTTTGGGCAACCAAATTTTAAAAATCCTACTAAAGCCAATTTTAAATTATCAACTATAGATAAACAATGGTTAGTAAAAGAATATCCAATGTCAGCGGCAACCTTCCCGAATTTAACAGTAAATTTTATAGACGGACCACATACACCTAAATGGAAAATGGCTTGGGTACAAAAAACGATTCTAGAAAATATCGCACCATTAGTGGGTATTACTTGGTCATTTATTAATACAGACGGCTCACAAATAACTTATAAACCATTTCAAAATCCTACATTATTTTTAACATTACCCGCTTTACCAGATATCCAACAAACTTTACAACCAATCACCGAAAATTTCACAAATATATTTGATAATAAACCAATATATTTAGTTATAATCCTGTTAGTAATTTTATTATTTTTACTAATAAAAGATAGCAGGTAAAATTTAATTATTTGTTTTTAATAGATTGATGATTCATGATAAAGTGTTGTCTAATAAAGTTATAAAACTAATTAAATCATTAAATAAAAAGCAATATAAATCTCTAATAAACTGTCTCAAAAAAATTGGAACGGTAGATAAAATAGACAAAAGTTCTCAAATGCCAACGTCGCTAATTGATAAACTTATGACTATTGATTATTCAACTATAACTGAAAAGGATATAGATGTCTACAACAAAGATTTCGCAAATTGGACTCTAAAATTTGGTCTTTTATGTGCTGCCAAAGATTATTTAACTCAAAATAATATGCAAGTAAATACACTATTGGACCTAGCCTCTGGAAAAGGAAATGATTTAAACCGATGGACAATTTTAAATTTTAATTCAGTTATAGGAATAGACATAGATCCATCACAACACAGAGAAGCCATCAAAAGATATAAAAATACTAGGAGTCCAAAACCAAAAGTTCAGTATATTTTAGGATCGGCGTCAGATTATAATTTAGTTAGATCATCTGTTAGGTGGTCTAAAGTAAATTTAATTTCAAATAATTTTGCAATGAATTATTTTTTTAAAAATCAACCAACAATAAATGAATTTTTTAGGGGTGTATCGGATTCTCTTAATATAGGTGGTTTATTTATAGGTTGTGCTACAGATGGTAGTGTTATAGATGCTCTATTGCAAAATAGACAAAAAATCGATGAAAAGTTAATATATATAGAACGAGGTCTCGAACCGATGTCCTATAAATTTAAAATAGAAACTCCATTTTTTAAAGATGTTATAACTGAATATATTATTTATAAATCTGATCTAATTAATTATGCACATAAATATAATTTAGAACCAATTTCAATTATTGAAGGAGTTCCAGCTATATTTAATTTTACAGAATATAAAATACCACAATGTGTATTAGATTCATATAAAAATAATGTTATAAAATCTAGACCTATTGATGTTTTTAATACTCATATTGGGCTTTCTAGTTTATATTTTGGGTTTTCATTTATCAAGATTATGACTTAATAAATTAAGTCTTAAATAAATTTTTAAAAACGCTAGAAGTCTTTTATAGATATTCAGAAATATCCTTGATTACATCGAGAGGCAATTTATTACCTTTTATTAAAGATCTCAAACTCTTTTTTTGATCTTCTAATAATTGTTTTAAAACAAGTTCTAACGTCTTTTCGAATTTTTCTGGAGGGCAATAACGATTTTGATAGAAATCTTTTCTAGAATCCATATAATTTTCTAGAGATCTTAGATGACCATTTTCTCTAGCATATTTAATAATTTTTTTTAACAGCGTTATATTTGTCGATAACTTTTCAATAATATTCGTTAGAAATAATTGACCAAAAACTTCTTGAACACGAACTTTCATTTTCGAGAAACGTTCTGTAATTATGATATAATGTTGAAAAGAAGGATCTTGTAAAAATTCATTAATTGTATTAGTAATTAGTGATCTTTCGGGTTCTTTAATCATTTAACGAAACTAAAGTGTCTTTTAACGAAACTAAAGTGTCTTTTAACGAAACTAAAGTGTCTTTTAACGAAACTAAAGTGTCTTTTAACGAAACTAAAGTGTCTTTTAACGAAACTGTCTAACGAATCTCTTAATCTCTTATAATAGTTAATAAAAATAATTCATGATAATATAATTAAGGTCATTAGGTAAAACTTTCTCTAAAACTTTCATATATCCTTTATAATACTTTGAAGAACTCTTTATAATTTTAATTAGAGAATTTTTATGAAAAGTCGTGTCATTATTGTTGATCTTATTAAACTCTATTGTATAAAAAACAGTATAAATACTATATCTAAAATCATTGGCAATTTTATAAGAAATATATTGAACTAAAGATATATAAATATTATATAAAATCATATTATCAATTCGATCAAGATCATGACAAATATACAATAATTCCTTGTATAGTTTTTTTTTAGTTTTATTTGATTTGATGATTTGTATCAAATTAAAATATTGTCTAGGTGTTGTTAATAAATATATATTAAATCTATAAGCATTATCACTAATAATTCCGCTATTAGTCTTATGACTAATTCCGCTATTAGTCTTATGACTAATTCCGCTATTAGTCTTATGACTAATTCCGCTATTAGTCTTATATTGTTTTTCATATGTATCTAACATATCCCTAATACATACAATAGACCATTTATAAGTAATTTGGGATATATTTAATATTTCAACAAATATCTTATTATGTATTAAATAAAAATGTAAATCAACTTCCAAATAACGACTTGAAATAAACGATGGGTCTTTTGAAATTTCATATGTTTTCCAATTATTTAGATTAGTATATGCATATGAAAAAGTCATAACGAAATCGTTAATAATTTATAAGAGTTCTTTAAAATTTGTTAGCGAAGCAGACACTTTAGTTTCGTTATAGACACTTTAGTTTCGTTATAGACACTTTAGTTTCGTTATAGACACTTTAGTTTCGTTAATGATTCTTTCGAGATTTTTTCGAAGACCAATTATCGATTTCTTCTTTAGATACTTTACGTTTAATTTCAAAAAGAATTAGGTTATCGACCGTATTAAGATCTAGATCAGTAGGTTTAATCTTCATTAGATCGACCTCTTTAATCATTCTCATATAATTAGACCCGATATTGTTTGTAAATTCAGACATCTTTTGTTTAAATTCCACAGTCATAAAGATATCAGATAACAAAATTTCAGAAATCGTAATATTTTGGCAAATAGATTTCATGATCCAAATAGGGATATTAGTTTTAACTTTCTCGCCATTTTTAGTAATAGTATATTTCACCACAAGAGCCCTTTTCATGCTATTATAATTACGATTAGTAGATGTCTTAGTTACGTAAAAAAGATCTAAAATATTTTGAAATTCAACTACTGGATCATCACTAGTCAATCCGGGTCCTAAATTTTTTAGAATATATTTAAATGCTTCCGAAACTTGGTGATCAGTAGCATGAGTTTCGATAGGGGTTATAGTAGGTGGAATTAATGGGGGTATCGAAGTATTCATTAAATGTCTTTTAAAAGTTAATGAACAATTCTTAGGGATTTTATTTATTTGTTTTGAAGACACTTTAGTTTCGTTTGTTATTATTCTTCACTGGCTACTTGAACTGCTATCCAAACTTTATCTTTTAGTGAATATGCTAACATAGAACCATCTTTAAGATCTCCTGCTGGAACTTTAACATTTTTTAATTCCTCTAATTTAAATGCTTTAGCGTCTCTACCATCTTTTCCAGCGGGACCCATTAAAGGTTCTTCCGTAGCAACATTAGGTCCATTTGCTTCAAGTTTTTTAACACGATCTAGTAGATCATTCATAGTTTTTTGAAAAGAACTAAGTGATTCATGAAGACCATCGGCAATATTAACTAGATCAACTCCTGATTTAGTATTTAAACTTGATACTCCTTCAATATTAGTAAAATTACATGTCTGACCACGAAGACTCATAAAACTACCACTGATTTCGTTAGATGACATATTTTGTTATTATTTCCCTAGTTTTTTAAAATTAAATTTAAACGCTTTTAAATATTTCTGAAAAGATTTCTAAGAAATCCTAAGATTTTTAAAAAACTTTTAGTTAGACCACTCTATATAACCATAAGTAAAATCGTGTTGATATTCATGTGGATAAAATATATTTTTTTTATAAAACAGGATATCTTGCTTTTTCTCATATTTAACTAGACATATTGGACATTCGTTTAATTTAGCAAAACAATCATCACAACAATCGCCAATACATTGTATTGGTCCTATATAATTTAACAGTAAATTATTAATTTCATTTGGTAAATTTAAAGATAATAATACAGAATATTTAGATTTGTGGCAGGTATAATTCCAAACACCAATAGAACTTTTTTCATGACAAATATCGCAATAAAATCCTCCCATATTTTTTTTATAAAATATCTTCAACGAGGACCAAGGGTTTCCAAAATTTTGCTAAAGACACTTTAGTTTCGTTAATTGCTTCCTCCATAACAATTTCTATTTCTTTTTCAGTAGCATCTGGTATTTTCATCTTAATATAAGTAAGCATTGAGGTTAAAGCAACCTTTACTATTGGAAGAAGACGATATGATATATTTACCTGTCTGATGTATTCTAAAAATTTATATGTTGTTAAATCCCGTTCATCTTGAGTATAAACTTTTCTATCTTCATCATCATCATCACTTTCGTCTCCATCTCTAGGAAAATTTAGTTTTTCTAGATACATAATCGTTAAAAATATATTAACTAATCGTTAAAAATATATTTTTAACTAATCGTTAAAAATATATTAACTAATCGTTAAAAATATATTAACTAATCGTTAAAAATATATTAACTAATCGTTAAAATATATTGATAATTTCTGGATTAGGGTTTCTAAAATTTTGCTAGATATAAGTCTTAATAAATTCAGACATAACCCAAGATTTTTATTAAAATTTCTTTTGGTAAAGTCCCTAATTCAATTATATTATTTTTATTTTGAAGAATATTATTTGATCCCCTAGTATATTGTGATTTTATAATTAAATCTAAAATATAAAATGATTCGACAACACTTCGTAATATTTTACGATGATGTTTAATTTCTAAAAGACAATTAGTGGGGTTTGAAAAATGAAATGAATTTAAACAATTTATAATATAATTAGCATTTATAGCATTAGCAACAGTAGTTATAGTACTAGCAGCATTTCTAGCACGATATTCTTTAGAACGGGAACGGTATTCTACAAGTGAAGCGTCTAAATAGGCCTTATAACAAGCAGTAGCACATTCATATACATAATCATTATTATCGTCATTAGGATTATTTAACCATAAAAAAATAGCCTCTACTGTTTTTCTAGGACGATTATCATTGGGATATTGTTTTTCAAATAATGACAAAACCTTTTTAGCATTTATTCCAGCCCATTTAATAGTAATATATTTTGTATTTAAACAAGAAATTATTTGATTTGTATTGGGATCTATTAGGCCCAATTCAATATTGTTTTTAATTTTCCTTTCACGATATCCAGACATATTATAGAATTTAACTAATTCTTGAAAAGCATCATAAGGATCTTCATATGATTTGTTAAGAATGACTTTTTGTAAAGACACAAAGTTATATTTAATATTTTGCTCCATAAAGTTCTCTAACAATTTGCTAACGTTAGTCAATAACTTTTGACGTTTCCAAAATTTTGTTATAACCATCTAACAAAATTTCAAAAACCCTAAACCCTAAACCCTAAACCCTAAACCCTAATTTATAGGGATCCTGCCGACATTTAAAAAACTTACACTATCATTTTGTAAATATTGGCCTTTTTACGATTTATTTAAAACCACTAATTTCTTATATAAATTTGATATATATGTATCTAATTGTCCTGAATCATTTAATGGGGAAGATTTTCCATTAACTCAAGAATCAACATATTCAGATTATTTTAACTTGGAACAAATTAATCTTTACTTATATTGTCATGGTGAATTTATAAAATATTATGACAATTTTTGGTATTCTTCGAAAGAGTCAAAAACAGTATCATTATATGAAATTTGCACAGATGAGTGTGAGTATTATTGTAGAGAATGTTTTATCTTAAATTAATTTATTAAGTCATAAGATTTAATTTATTAAGTCATAAACAAAATTTTAAAAACCCTAAACCCTCTAAACCACTAACGAAACAATGTTCCAAAATACAATTAATAAATTCCGAGAAATTTGTTGTAAAAATCAACATCAACATCATAATCATGTTGCGTGTCTTTTAAAGGGGCGTAAAAAAGTTATTAGTTATAGTTTAAATGATTATAGAAGACAGTATGTTAGCAGAGCCATAACTTCCAATATTCATGCTGAAGTGTCTTGTCTAAAGAATATTTTAACAAAGGATAAAAAAATTAAAAAAAATTTAATATTGTTGATATTGCGATTTAAAAAAGATGGTACATTATGTGATTCAAAACCTTGTGCAGAGTGTAAAAAATATCTATTATCTAATAATATATTGTCGGTTTTTTGTAGTTTGTCTGATGGATCGATTCAAAAGATATTTTTGAAGGATTTACCAAATTATTTATCATCTGCTCAAATTCAATTTAAAATTTTTGGTTTAAGTAATGTTAGACAGGAACATTTACAAATCCTAATAAATATGGGATTAAATATGGCTATTCTTCAAAAAAGAGGTCTTAAAGAACGCTTAGAAATTTTAAAAAATATTAAACAAGATGTTAAGGAAATTTCAAAAAATGACCAATAATAATTATGTCAAACACCAAAACGATACTACTCCCGATTATCCAAGGTAATGAATTAATATTTAGATCGGGTTTTAGTAATATAGCAGTTATAGTGCTAATATTTCCAAATATAGCAAATATAAACATATTCATAATAAGACCCTCGACTGATTTTTCAATAATAATTTTTCGAAGTTGAACAATTCTAGATCCAATATACATAAAACTTGCTAAGATACCACAAATAAGGCCAATGTTATTAGTGATGTCATTAGTTAAGGGATCTCTTAAAGTTTCCAAAGTTTCCAAAGTTTCCAGACCATTTAATAGAGGGCTTGCACTCGTTATCGGAGATATCATTAAAGAAACTAATAAAAAATGAGGAACTTTTAGATATCTCCTAATTGGTGGTTCAACTACGAGTGCAAGCTCTCTAATAACTATTTCTTCGGATCTAATAAATGATTCAGAATCTTCAGAATTTTCAGAATCTTCATCATTAATGATATTTTCTGCAACTTTTGTTAAATAAATATATTGAATAAGATTTAGGATATCCATAATTACATAAAATATTGAAGAAATTTGTTGAAAAGGTAATTGTTTCGTTAGAATAGATCCAACTAAATTTAAAGAATCTCCGATAAACCAAAAAATAAATAAATATCTACTTAAATTACTTCGTTTTTTTCTAAGACAGTTCATAACAAATTGCGGAATTAAGCAACAAATCCAACAACATATCGAAAAAATACCAAAATAGGATGATAGGTCAGCGGACATTGGTATAACGAAAAAATATTAAGTCTTATGACATATTTATTAAATTATAACCGATTATTTTATTTTGTTATTATAAATGACCATAGATTATATAAATCTTGATTTACAAAAGCCTAAAAAAGATGTCATTGCATAAATAAATTTATTGTCTCGTCTAATTGATACTGAATTTAGTAAAGAATATTAAATTATTAGAAAAAACTAACAAAGTTCCATCAGATGTCATAAATAAGATTAGTGGATATCTTTTATAACTTAATAAATTAAGTCTTATAACTTAATAAATTAAGTCTTATAAAAATTTTACATAAATCTTAATTTATTAAGACATAAAAATATTGGTTATTGATATAGTATCACTCAATGTCGTTCTTTCATAGACTTCTAATAAAGTTTAATCTGTTTCAAAAAAAATCCGAAAAAATATCTGAAAATTCATCTAACGAATTATTAGAAATTGAAGAAGATGACTATATTGTTATTAATATAACTAAAAAACCTAACGAAACTAAAGTGTCTTTTAATGAAGAAGTTAAAATTTCGTTATCTGAAATTCTAACGGAAAATCCAATCAACAATCCGATAATTTTAGTTCCGGTTTCTTCAAAAAATTGGGATAATTTATCTAAACAACAAAAAAAATATAAATTAAAAAAGGATAAAAAAATTAAAATTAAACAACAAAAAATTAAATATAATTCACAACATAGGACTTAATTTATTAAGTCATAGGGCTTAATTTATTAAGTCATAGGTCTTAGAAATTTGTAGAAATTTATTAGAAATCTTTCAAAAATTCTAACATTTCACGATAAATATCTTTAATTATATCATAAAGATTCTCATTAAAATCATTCTCAACTTTTTCGATATTATTTGAAATATCTTCAATAATATCATTATTTGTTAGAATTTTTTTCATAATAAGTGATTTAATATCTTCGTTAAAATTTAAATCAAACTGCGCCCATTGATCGCCAATATATTTTTCAATAGAACTGGGTTCTTTATTAGAGGACTCGTTAATATTCATTTCATTATTATAACGAATTTTATCATCAGCAGCCATTTTATCATATGGTTCTTTATCAGATAAATTGTTCCATTTATTACCTAAAATTTTAATTATATCTGTAAATGATGCATTTGGATTTTCAGATATAACAATTTGACGTTGTTCTCGAGTAAAAAACATATATGCAGATAGAGCTCTTTTTGGAATGTTTATTGGTCTTTTTTTTGAAGACATCATTATTATTGATATAAATTATCGGTTAGGGTTTTCAAAAATTTGGAAACCCTTTATCAACTTCATTAATCATGTTTAAGATACGTTAAATGTCATCATCCTCACCAATCAAAATTAGTTATGTATTTGAAAGTATATTAAATAATCAACGTATGGTTAGTTATAAAAAACCAATATCTGCATTAAAAATTTATTCTGAAAAAAATCAACACTATGGATATGATATAAATTATAAAGATAGACAATATATATGTCTTTTAGAAAATAATAAAGTATCTATTATATTACCTACTCATCTTATTATTAAATGGGCTATTGCATCATTAGAACATATAATAAATAATTCTAAAGGGCTTGAAAATCACATTTTATCTGAACTAATTCTTTTATTTAAACAATATCAAAACGTAATTTTTCCTAACTACAACGAACTGGATTTTAATAGACAAAGATTTGTAAAATCGAATGTAGTTTATAGATATGATAATTGGTTAAATTCATCTGCTAAAAGTGTTTATGATATTATTTATGATATAACCATTAATTCATCTAATATAGATTTTCAAAAAAAATATCAAGAACGAAAATTACAAAGTATTATAGATAGATATATTAGTGTCCCGATATTGTTGCGAATAAAATTACCAATAGATATTTTACAATATATTTTTAATTATATCTAACCAATATCTAATCAAACATAGAAATAGTTAGAACCCTTTTCTTAGGAGGAACCTCTTCCTTAACTTGTTCAGATATCTCATATTCTTTATCAGTATATAATTTCAATCTAGCCCTGTATTGACCAATTAAATACTGTTTATCAACGATATCGATAATAAGGGGTCTAAAAACATTTTTACGTCTCATAACGCGGCCAATAGATTGAATAACATTACTTTTTGAAGTAGCCAATATAACGGTATCTAATCTAGGATTATCAAAACCTTCCGAAACTAATTGAAAAGTTCCTAATATTACTGAACAATTATTGGAAATTGATAATTCTTCTTGTTTCATTTGACCGATATAAAGACCAGAAGTTAGACCACGGCCTATAAATTCCAAATCACGTTCAAGAAGATCCTTAATAATAAGACATTGATCTCGGCGTTCTGATAACATAAGAACATTACGACCTAAAATAGATTGTTTAATAATTTCCTTAACTATTAGATCATTTCTAGCGGAATCTAAAGCAATATTAGTTATTAGATCAGGGATATTAAGGACCATTCTACCAGTTGGCCCTCTATTATATTTTAATTTAATAGGATTACTGTATATTGCGTCGATAAATTTCACGAGAGGTTTATCGAGAGACATATCAACAGTTTTTTTAACAATAGATTGACCTAAAAACCAATGAATCACTTTTTCAAGGCCATCAAGACGTTTAATAGTTGCTGAAAGACCTAACATATATTTTGAAGCGATCTTAAATAGTGCTTTAGAAAATGTTTTAGCACATATGTGATGTACTTCATCAATGATAACAAATCCAAAACAATCAAATAGATCTACTGGATATTCCTTCATAGATAGTGATTGAAGCATACAAAGAACAATCTCTCCAGAAATATCAACTAGATCTCCTTGAATACGTCCAATATGACCAATATGAGGTAGATATTGATTAATTCTTTCAAACCACTGATCCATTAAAAATTGTTTATGAACTATAATTAAAGTTTTTCGTTTTAATTTAGAAAGGATATAAAGTGCAGACACCGTTTTTCCACCACCTGTTGGAGCGTTAGAAATACAAGCACCTTTTTCTAAAATAGTTTTTAAAATATCGTCTATATTAGACACCTGATCCTCTCTTAAAGTTCCATTAAAAAGTAATTTATCATCATCAATAGGAATTCCAGCACGTTCATTAATTTCCATTGACTCAAGATCTAAATGATTATAATATTTCAATCCATAAAATTTAGGAACATAGTAGCGAGTTTTATTAAAACGGTATATTGGATATTCTTCAACGGAACCAAAATCGTAGGTTGGATTAACATTAGGTCTAACTGTTAGAGCACTTATTAATTCTTTTGTTTGAGCATCCGTTAAAGAACTTTTAAGAATACCAAAACCCTTTGAATTTAAAACTAAGGACATAAAAGTTAAAGTTTTTAAAGTTTTTAATAAAGTTTTAAAGTTTTAATAACAAATATTTAGAAACCTTTAGAGTTTTTAAATATTTATTAATAATAACAAAACTAAAGTGTCTAATAACGAAACTAAAGTGTCTAATAAACTAATGAAATGTCAATCAAATAAAAAAAATGGCGAAAGATGTTCATATAACGCCAAATACGGTAATTATTGTGGTATTCATAAAATTATTAATGAACCAAAAAGATCTCCAAAAAGATCTCCAAAAAGATCTCCAATAAACTCTAAAACCTTTAACGATATTAATATTAGAGACCTTACTTCAAAAATTTCAACATATTATAACCCAGATTTAGAAATCTCAGTAGGAAAAAAATATAAAATTTCGTATGAAAGTAATATAAAATCTGGTAATTCTAAACAAGAATTTAACGGAATAATGGTAGTTTCTGAACTTGAAAAAAAAAGAAGTTATCCTAATTCTACAACTAATTTCGAAACATTTGTTTTAGTTAGGCTAGATAATCAAATACCAACTGCTTCGAAAGATTTTTGCGCTATGTTTTTAGAAACAAGTCAATCAAATCAACCAAATATATACGGATTACCAAAAACAACAGAAATATGCGATTTTACGTTAGATAATATCAAATATGAAGTAAAAGGTGTCTTAGCCCCTAAGGGTTCAAACTTTAGAGATATTTTTAAAAATGATCCTAGTAAAATTGGAGAATCTTCAATATGGTTGCCTTCTGGTAAAAAAAGTAGTGGAAAAACTTATGCTAAATTTACAATGACTAGTGCAGATAATATATTTAGATAATTAGATAATTGTTAGATAACTTTTAGATAATTAAAAGTCTTAGATCAAAAGCAAATTTTTTTTTAGATCAAAAAAAATAAATTGATTTTTAATTTCCGTAATTTTATAATCGGGATTTAATTTTAAAATTTCATTGACAATTCTCATAAATATTGGATCATTTTCACAGGATAAATCAGCAGTAATTTCTTTATAATTTGGATGCCATAAAGTGATAGAGGTTGCTTTAGCCATCGCATATTTTTTAGCGGAATCGTTAAACTCATTAATTAATTCTAATTTATGAAAATCTATATTATCATCAGTCAAATAAAAAGCAGTCGATAATTTGGCATTATATCTCATTTTTTGATATTCTTCATAAGTTGGCGCTAATGGAAAGTCGGACATTTTAAAGAAACTAAAGTGTCTCTTGTTAGGGCTAATATTTTTTTGTCTTATTAGTCTTAATCTCATCTCTAATAATTTTAATCTCATCTCGAATTAATTCTAATTCTTTTTGAATATCGTTCATAGAAATTTCTTCATATCTTTAATAAATCTTTAAATACTTTTGAAAACCTTACTATAAGGATATCCCGATAATTTAATAGGTCCATAGATATCAGTATGTTGATGATCTAAAGGAGATGGAATAGGATCCTCGTTAAATTCTAATGATCCATTAACAAGATCCTTCGAAATATAAGTGCATTCCATTAGATAAGGGATAATAATTTCATGACCAAGCGTCGTATCAGACGCCAAGTTATTGACTAATAACGTTTTAACATATCCGAGACCATTATGAGGATTTATATGAACTAACCAATGAGTTTCCTTTAATTTTGCTAGACAGTCCCAATGTGATTGAATAATTATCGGATAATGAAATTCGATAACCAATTGTTTAATTTTTTTTAATTGATCAATAGAAAGGCTATGAATCCAAGGAAATTCATGACCCTCAATATCCATTTTTAAGAAAATTTTATCATATTTCTCAAAATAATTATGTAAATTGGTGGTATGAGGTTCTTCAGAATCGTTATTAGAATACCCAATATTTTTTCGAATTAAGTTAATGGTTTTTGGAGAAGTTTCTGGTAATTTTTCAATAGTTCCATCAAAGGCATAACAAACGACATCGGGATATTCTCTTAAAAAATGTTCTTCAAAACTAGTATCATCTGAAACACCAGCTGATAGAAATAAATCATAATTTAAATTATCTAACATACAAATTACATATCCACCATCTTTATGATGACCTATTTTTTTCTTCGGTACAGGACTTTTAAATACTTCTAAGACATTTATGTTCATAGGGTCTTAAAAGATATCTTAAAGATAATTAATAAATTTAAACGATCTTTAAATTATCTAAAATTATCTAAAAGTTATCTAAAAATTATCTAAAATTATCTAAAGTTATCTAAAAGTTATCTAAAAGTTATCTAAAAGTTATCTAAAAGTTATCTAAAAGTTATCTAAAAGTTATCTAAAAGTTATCTAAAAGTTATCTAATAGGTCTTTTGTCATTAATCATACTAATGATGACAAAAGACCTATTAGATAACTTTTAGATAACTTTTTAAAGATCGTTTAAATTTATTAATTATCTTTAAGATATCTTTTAAGAATCGTTAAAAGACTTTAAGAAATCGTTAAAAGACTTTAAGAAATCGTTAAAAGACTTTAAGAAATCGTTAATGATTACCAAATACGAATTAATATATTTTTTAAATCCAGAATATACATTAACTGCAATACTTTCAGATATTAATCAAGTTATCCTTTTAAAGAATTTTATGGCAGGCTTCCAAATATTACAAAATAATTCTATAACAGACCATACAATTAGTTCTACCACTGATGTAATATTTTTAAAAAATAATCTAACAAAACAACTAACATATTATTTAAATAATTTAATAATTCCCTATCTATTACCGCAACCAAATCAACCAACTCTAACGATACCCCAATTCCTTTTTAATAATGGTATTCGTTATGAAGCCTATTTATTGAAATTTCCAAATAATATTTCAGTTTATTTATTTAATAACGTACTAAAAACTTCCCAAGAAAATAATGAAATTTCTAGATATCTTCAAAATTATCTTAAATACCATAACGAATCCGTAATAAATATGATAGATGTTCCCTCTGATATCGCTATAAATATGCCCTGTATAGTTTCTATAGGCCCCGATAATATTTCTAGAAAAATTGTTAGAGTCGAAACAATGACATCGATGATAAGTTTTTTGAATGATTTGAAGAGTTTTATCTAACTAAACCAAACCAATTTAAGTTAATGGACATATAATTCAATATTATATATGTCATATCATGTATTAGAAAATAATCTAATATTTTCTTAAATTTCCTACGAGGATCCCTAATAATCTTATTTTGGTAATACAATAATCCATTATCGTCTTCTATACATTTGTGAAATATTATTACATGATATCGAGGAATTATCGTTATATAATCTACCATCATATATGTCGATAAATTTAATTTTGAAAGATCATTATAAATAAGTTGAATATTAATATTATTACCATAACATCTCATCGGATAAATATTTGTTTCGATAATAAAATAGTCTTTATATCTATACAGAAGTCCTTCTCGCTTCATTAAAAAAGTAGTTATTGGATTTTGATTATCTATTTGAGAACGTGTTGATATTTTTATATAAAATTTTTGTTTAATAAATTTAAGAATATTATCAAATGACATTTTACCAATCCAAATTGCAAACCTAATATTAGAAGCAAAATATGCTCTATTTTCTAGAGTAAATAAATTGAATTGTTTATTAGGTTCATGCCAAATTTCTTCACTTATTAATGTTCTAACAGTATAAGTTTGATACTCGTTTTGGTAGTAAGGATAATCGAATAATAATGGATATCCTTCAATTTCTTTATAGACATCTTCTAGCGATTTCGAAGAATATTTATATTTTCGAGGTAAATTTTTTAATATTTCTAAATGTTCTTTATCGAAGTCATGATGCATTGTTAGGAGTCTAAAAATAGACATCTTTTAACGAAACTAAAGTGTCTTTTAACGAAACTAAAGTGTCTTTTAACAAGATTCTAACTAAGTCTTCTAAAAATTTTGTTATCTATTATTAAAGATTTATGAAATCTCTAATAAACATTCCAGCATCCGATTTAGAACATGCCCTAATGATTAGAATAACTACTATAATGAAATCCGATTATTTTGAATTTATTATCGACTCTGCTACTGAGAATTTAAACGGTAGGTCTCTAAAAAAAATAAAACAAATAATTAAAAAATGTATTTATGAATTATTAGAAACTTTATTTAGCACTACTGAAAATATTAGAAAACTAGAGAGAATACCAAAATATTATGAAAAAGATCTTTCAACTGATGTCATTAATCATGCCAATGATGTCGATAAAACTTTATTACAAATTAATATAATCGTTATAACATGTTTCGATTTGGCTTGTAAAACTATATTTGATTATGATATACCATATCACCAACATAAATTAGCACGTTGGCTTCACAAATTTCTAGCAACTACTCCAGAAACATTACCAAATTTTGTTAAATATGCATATAATCTTGAAGTATTTATCTTAGAAGAAACTGAATGGCGTTCATGTTTTATTACGTTAAGCGAGGAATTTTAACGTAATAGTTAATGACTATTAACGTAATAGTTAATGACTATTAACGTCATAGTTAATGACTATTAACGTCATAGTTAATGACTATTAACGTCATAGACTATTAACGAAAATCTTTTAATAAATTACTCTAGCACTTCGAAGTATCTAGCGCCTTCCGGAATAAAATATAGAATATCTTGCTCTGTTTTCATTGAAATCAAAATTTAATAAAGGACAATTATTAGAATTTATAAAGTCTAAATTAGGTTGAGTTTCAATAGTTGTTAAATTAGGACATCTATTACAACATATAGAAGATACGTTTGGCTGAGTTTCTATAGTTGTTAAATTTGGACATCCTGAACAAAATAAATCTTGTAATTTAGGTTGTAGTGGAATTTTATTAAAGGAACATCCTGAACACATTAATGATCGTAGTTCCGGATAACTATTTATATTAGAAACGCTGATACAACCTGAACAATTTAAGAAACTTAAAAAAGGTAAATATGGTAGTTCGGTTAAATTTATACACCACGAACAATCTAAATTTATAATACTAACAGGTAAATCAAGTCGTATCATACCTAAACTACGACATTTTAAAGTTTGTAATTTATTAACAAGATGAAATCTTCTTATATTATAACATAATGAAATATCGAGATATCTCAGAGTATTTATGAATGGTATCTCAGTTATATTTTTACAAGAAAAACAATCTAATTTTTGCAAATATGGCATTTGTCTAACTAATTCTACAAATGCTTCCTGAGTTATATCTCGTGATAATTTTAAATTAATTGTATGAGTTTTACTTAAATGATATGGAAGATATTCTAATGTTTTTGTTTGTAGATCTTTTGGTAATTCACCTACTTTTGTATCAAATGTCAAAGATCTTACAACACTTTGTTGATCTTGATCTTGATCTGAATACATCGAGAATCTGAATTTATTTATAGATTTCTTTTTACGACTAGATTTTTTCTTGGATTTTTTAGAAGGACTATATTTCATTTATTAATTAGAAATATTAAAATCCTTTAATAAATATTATTATCAATCTTCTTTTAAAGTATCGGTGATCTTGCCCTCAATGGAACAAAATTTAATAAAGGACAATTATTAGATTGTATAAATTCTAAATTAGGTTGAGTTTCAATAGTTGTTAAATTAGGACATCTATTACAAAATAAATCTTGTAATTTAGGTTGTAGTGGAATTTTATTAAAGGAACATCCTGAACACGTTAGTGATATTAGTTCCGGATAACTATTTATATTAGAAACGCTGATACAACCTGAACATTCTAAGTTTCTTAATAAAGGTAAATATGGTAGTTCGGTTAAATTCGGACACCACGAACAATCTAAATTTATAATACTAACAGGTAGTAAATCAAGTCGTATCATATCTAAATCTCGACATTGTAAAGTTTGTAATGTATTTACAAGATAAACTCTTCTTATATTAAAACATGCTGAAATATCGAGATATCTCAGAGTATTTATGAATGGTATCTCAGTTATATTTTCACATATAGAACAATCTAATTTTTGCAAATATGGCATTTGTCTAACTAATTCTACAAATGCTTCCTGAGTTATATCTCGTGATAATTTTAAATTAATTGTATGAGATTTACTTAAATTAAATGGAAGATATTTTAATGTGTGTTTTAATAAATCTTCTGGTAATCTATTTAATCTTTGGTCAAATGTCGGAGGTATTGGAGGTCTCACAACCATTTCTATAGACATAGGTGTCATTTCAATTCCTTGTTCTGGATACATCTAGAATCTGAATTTATTTATAGATTTCTTTTTAGATTTTTTCTTGGATTTTTTAGAACCATATTTCATTTATTAATTAGAAATATTAAAATTCATTAAAATCCTTTAATAAATATTAAAAATCCTTTAATAAATATTAAAAATCCTTTAATAAATATTAAAAATCCTTTAATAAATATTAAAAATCCTTTAATAAATATTAAAAATCCCTAATTATTATCAATCTTCTTTTAAATGTCCCCTAACCAACACCTAATAAAACTCTATAATATTGGTAATTCTTGTTATTTAAATGCTTCCCTACAATGTCTCCTTAATAACCAAATTTTTATAGATCATTTAAAATCAATGACAACACGTGGTAAATCAGTAGCCAATTTATCCCGATTTACTTTATTAAATACTTTGTTAGATCTTTCTAAAGACGAAAAACCATCTAGCCCAGTTTCGTTAAAATATATCCTAGCAAATTATAGCGATCTCTTTAAAAATAATAGACAACAAGATTGTGCAGAATGTCTAACAACAATTTTAGATATTCTTCATAATGAAACTAGTGAATTACCAACGAGATCTTTTGTTAATTATAACTCAAATGATCTATCTTTAATAAATAAATTTAATCAATCTATTAAAGAACATATACAAAAATTAGGTTATTCGTTTATTGATTATATATTTAGCGGTTCTTTGATATCTCAAACCAGATGTCTCGAATGTTTATTAGAAAATACAACCTTTCAAGTATTTAATAGTCTAACCTTAGATATTCCACAACTAATTAATAAACAATATATTTTGGAGCGTATCTTAAATTATATTCCTTATAAAAAATCAGTATCAGTTATTAAAGGATATCTAGAAAGTATTAATTACGATATCTTAAAAATCACTGAACTTTTCAAAGAATTAAATAATCAATATGGTCCAGAACCACCATTTAACGAAGTATCTAACGAAGTATCTAACGAATCTTCTAAACACCAAATTCCAGATATTAAAGATTGTCTATATGATTATATAAAAGATATCTTAACACATGATGTATTCTGTGATAATTGTCATAAAAAGACTTCTAAACAAAAATCAACAAATATTTGGTCATATCCAAAGGTCCTAACATTAGTATTAAATCGTTATCAAAATGATGGATTACGTAATAACGCACTAGTTGAAATAAATTATACTCTTAATTTTGATAATAAATATCGATATCTTCTTAAAACAATTGTCAATCATCAGGGATCGAGTCAGTTTAGCGGACATTATACAGTTAATGTCATTATTAATGATCAGGAAATCTATATAATAGATGACGAACAGGTTTCTAAGACATCATTTTTAAAATATTCTAAAGATGTTTATATATTGGTTTATTGTTTGTCAGAAGATTGTTAAATTTATACTATCGAAGAATTAGATGAAATTCAAGTTTCTTGTATGAATTGTAAATATTATAGTAAATATCGTTCAATTACCGATAAAAGTCTTAAAATTGAATTTTGGAATTTATTACATAATACTCTAGATGTTTGCGAACAACAATTAATCGATTTCTAAGGGTTTCTAAAAATAAAATAAAAAATTTTAAATATCTTTCGAGATATAATAGGTCTTTTAAATAAATATCTTGGTTATTTCTAAGAAATGTTTAAAAGATCTTCTAATAGATCTAATAGAATTGAGCCAGAGTTCGATACTAAAGGTTTTAGAAATACCTTTAACCATAATTCTTTATCTAAAGAAGAAATTGCTAGCAGAAAAGCAGCACATGGGTTGAATTCTACTGTAAATGGTTATGAATTAAGAAAAAGAGAACAGCAATTAGCCGATGATTATGCTGCATTATTTGGACGTAGAAGATCTGTTAGAAGAAGATCACATAGAAGATCACATAGAAGATCACATAGAAGATCACATAGAAGATCACATAGAAGATCACATAGAAGATCACATAGATCTAGAAAACATCGCAAATTTTTATTACCACAATTTTCTCCGATCAAATTCTAATTAGTTGAACAAATTTAAAGAAACCCTAACAGACCTTAATGTTTCTTTAAATATCCCTAACAAGCCCTTAATACACCCTAACACACCCTAACACTCCATAATGCCAAAAAATCTAACAGGTGGTAATCGAGCAAAATCAAAGGCTAATAAAAATTCTAATAACAAAGATACACAATTAATTTTAAAAAATCCAGAAGAAGATCAAGAATATGCTAAAGTATCAAAATTACTTGGTTCTAATATGTTAAGTTTAAATTGTGCGGACGGTGTCTCGAGATTGGGTTTAATTTGCGGATCGATGCGTAATAAAGTATGGATTGTTTTAAATGATGTTGTTCTTATTTCAAAAAGATCTTATCAAGATGAAAAATGTGATGTTATTCATAAATATTCTGCTGAAGATGTCCGAAATTTAATTAAATCTGGTTATTTAGACACTAATTATTCTGGTGATAAATTGGATAAAGAGATTTCCGAAGAGACTTCTGGCTTTTCGTTTGAGGATATCTAATTTTTTTATAACAAACTCCTAATATTTTCTCGAAAATTTTCGATGTCTTTTAGCCCCATAATAACCCTTTGCTGCGTTTATTGCTGCGTTTGATTTAACAGGATGATAGATATTAGATCCAAATATTTTATCAGCGGAAGAAGGTCTTGCAGGATGTTTTTCAAAACCTTTACTAATATGTTCAGGAAGACCTATAAGAAAATCATTTGGATGTTTTGATTTTTTTCGAAACATTCCATAACGATTTTTAGAACGACCAAACACCATAGAAAGATCACTATTACCACGATAAGCGGCTTCTATAGCCTCTTTAGATTTAACTGGATAAAATGGAATCTTCTTACCATAGAAAGGTTTTGCATTATAAAATGCTGGATTATAAGTTTTACCTTCTCTCTCTATTTGATAGGGTGGTGAAATGTCAAATTTCGGCATTCTACCAAACTTCCTTAATTTTCTATTACTAAATCTTCTAGACATCTGATTAATGAAATCTTTTATAAATAACAAAGAAATATTTTGATAACATATTAAGAATTTCTAACAAAAAAATGAGAACCCTAGAAGACAACGAAGCAGTTTCTTATAAATGATGTCTAACGAACTATCTAACGAATCTCTCGAAATTGGTTTAAAAGCACTAAATCCGTTTCAAAAAGATGTCTTAGAGGAATGTCTTTTAAAAAAAAACGGTGGTTTATCCTTAAATATGGGATGTGGTAAATCATTGACATCCATAGTCTTAGCATTATCTTTAAAACAAAACAACAACAATCCAGCACCAATTCTCGTAATTGCATCTAAAAGTTTGATACCTAGTTGGTCATTTGAAATTAAAAAGTTTTTCAACGAATCATTAAAATATGAGGTATTGTTTGATGTTAAAGATGATTGGTTTATTTATCCAGAGACTTCGTTAATTTTAACAACTCCCGAAACTGCAGCAAAGATGTATAAAAAACATAATATCGAAGAAAAATTTACCGAAGAAGTTCTAAAAGATCAAAATAAAGGTCATAAAATTGGTAATGTTTGTATAGGTTATAAAAAGTTTGATGAACCATTTTTAAAAGATATCTCTGAAAATGGTTCAGCATTAGTCTATAAAATTAATTGGTCTTGTTTAATAATTGATGAGTGCCAACAATTTACAAATGTTAAAACAGTTCGTTGTCGTTCATTAGCAGCAATTTGCGCAAGTTATAGATGGGTTCTATCTGGTTGTCTAATTGATGAGCCAACACCTGAAAGAATATTGGGATATCATTTGTTAATCAATCATAAAACATTTCCAAGAACTTTACCACTAACAAAAATTCATATAAATCCTAAAAAAGGAACATTTAAAGGTTTAAAATTAACAATGGTTCATAGACAATCAACAATTAATCAAGGAATTTTTAACGAAGTTTCTAACGAGATTTCTAAAGAAGATAACGAAGTTTCTAACGAAGTTTCTAAAGAAGATAACGAGATTTCTAACGAGATTTCTAACGAAGATAACGAGATTTCTAACGAACTCACAAAATCGTTAATAGTAAATAAATCAATTGTCGAACATGATCTAACTAGAGAAGAAAGTTTTATTTACGACACCCTAATTAACATCCTAATTAAACTAGTCCAATTAAAAATTCTTCAAAAACAAAATGAAGATTCTCTAGAAAAGAAAACTACTGAAGGAAACATTCTAGCACTTATCGGATATCTCAGACAATGTGTTATATGTCCTTATAAACTCGTTCAAGATATTCAAAATAAAGGATCTGAATCGGATATTTATACAATGTTTCAACAAGCGATTAAGGATGAGCCAGTAATTAAACGATGGATTGATAATGAAGATAATATAAAATCATCTAGAATTACTAATGTTTTAAAGACAATTAAAAAACACCCTCAAGAAAAATTTGTTATATTTTCATGTTATAGGATTTATTTGGAAATTTTGGGACAATATATCACAAACCGAGAAATTTTTACGATACATCCAACAATGACTCCAGATGAACGTGGGCAAGCAGTTGAAAATTTTTCAAAATCTGATAATGGTATTATGTTGCTTACGTATGAGATTGGTTCTTGCGGACTGAATCTACAATT
>Ga0302306_10000563_pt1 | contig 22721 bp, 20 predicted proteins | sample III_Palsa_E3_1_FD_198761 | JGI IMG/M metagenome (GOLD analysis project Ga0302306, IMG submission 198761) | Peat permafrost microbial communities from Stordalen Mire near Abisko, Sweden - III_Palsa_E3_1 | ecosystem: Environmental > Terrestrial > Soil > Palsa > Peat permafrost | place: Sweden...
GCCGAGACTTGTACTGGCTCGGCGCTAGAACGTCACCTTCAATCCAAACTCCACGGTGCGCGGCGCGCCCAGCGAAAATACGCCAGTGCCTACGCCGATGCGCAGCGAAGCGTTGCTCGCGGAGGTGGTCCCGTTTGCCGAGCCGGCGCTTCCGGTCAGGATGCCGCTGAGCACGTTGCCGGGAATATTGTAATTGGTGAAGTTGAACAGATTGAAAATGCTGGCGCTGGGCTCGATCGAGATCGCCCTTTCCTTCACCTTCACTTGTCCCAGCCAAGTCAGGCTCAGGTCGAAGGTCCTCAACCAGGTCAGGCCAACTTCGCCGTCCGGGGCCAGAGGCACAGAGGGCGCGACGGCGCAAAGAGCTCCATTGCCCGCTCCCCCGGGATTGTTCAGGCAATTCTGGTTGCCCACGCCCAGTTGCGCCGCGGTGAACAATCCGCTGGCCAGAAGCACTTGGCCGGCGGGCGTCAGGTTGCCGGCGACGTTGTTGTTGTAATTGTTGATGAGGGTATTTATATCTCCGGCCGATACACTGCGCCCAAAAGCGCCTTGCTTCGTTCCGGGGAGCAAATCGCCCGTGGTCCCGTCGCCGGTGAAGTCCGTGCGGAAAATTTCTCCGGGCCCCAAGCCGGTGGTCTGGACCGCCAGCGCGCTGGCCAGCGGGCTATCGAAGTGGAAAATGGTGCCGAGGCGAAAACGCAACGGCAGGTCCGCATATCCGCCAAAAGAAAACTGGTGGGTGCGATCCAGAGCGGCAGGGCCGCTGAAGCCGCAGGGCGCGTTGTTGTCCACCGTTGGGTTGACGAAATCCTGGTCCGCCGCGGCCGGTGACGTACCGGCAGAAGTGGAGAGTGCTCCGCCGCAATTGGTGAAGCGCGAGAGGGCGTAAGCGAACTGGAAGTTCAAATATTTCACGCCGCGCAGCGGGTTTTTCACATTTTCGACGAGCTTCACATCCAGCCCGTTGTACACCGAGCGACCGATCGGCTGTAGGAAGGTCACCGGGCCCAGGTCCGGATTAATTCCGGTGAAGGCGCACGGATATCCCAGGTTCAATCCCTGGGTATTGGCGCAGCCGCCCACGCCCAAATCCGCGGCCGAATCCAGGCCGAAGGAGGCGTAGTCCGCAATGCTGGCTCCGGGATTGCCGGTGACCGGACTGACCGTTGCCGAGTTGATGGCGCAATTCGTGGCGCTGGGTGCGGAGGAGAATCCGCAGCCAAAAAAGCTGTTGGTATTCTGAACCGCCAGCGTGGCGTTGGCCTTGGAGAACTGCCGCACGTCGCCACTGTGGTTCAAGTCCACTCCGATCAAGTAATGCAAATTTACGTTGCGCAGATAATCCACACTCAGCACCATGCCGGGTAGCAACTGCCGCTGAAATCCGGCGTTCATTTGCACCGAATAAGGCGTCCGGTAGTTGGGAGCCAGCGCGCCCAGCGGAATTGCCGATCCGGTAGCAATCAGATTCGGAATGTAGGATGGGTTCGGAGCGCTTAGCCCGACCGCCTTCGAAGCCTGCTGGTAGGTGGTTTGGAAAGTGGCAATGCACTGCGCCGCCGTGACTCCGTTGCAATTGTCACCCTGCGGATTGCCGTCCGCGATGGTCGCGCCAATCAGCGAGCTGCAGATGAAGCCGGCCGCGGTGGAATTCCCGCCCAGAAAAACCAGGTTCGGCTGCCCTCCAACGACCGGGATCGGAACGCCGACACCGGTGCCACTGGAGCAGGCCGAAGGGTTGGCCAGGAATGCGCCGGTGGCCAGCCGTTCTGGCCGATCGAATTCGGCGTTGTTCCAGATCGCATTCTCGTAAAAGACTCCGATTCCGGCACGGATTACGGTCTTCGAGTCCTTCCACGGGTCCCAAGCCACGCCCAACTGCGGGCCGAAATTCTTGTTCGGCTGCCGGACCCGATTGGCCAAGCCTGGCTGAACCGCGTTGAGTTCGGTGGCGGCGTCGCCAGTAAATCCGGGCAGGTCGCTATCGGAACGGTTGGTGTCTCGCGAATAACGCACGCCATAAGTCACCGTCAGGTTTGATTTCACTTTCCAACTGTCGCCAATGTAGAGCCCCAGGCGATTATCGGGCGGCGTGCCGCTGCACGGTGCGTTGAAAGCTGGGATCTCGGTGTCGCACTCCTGGCCATTGCCCAGGGTGACGTTATCGACCGGATAGTTCAGCGGGCAGCCGCTGCCGTCGGGCGAGGGGGCACAGATGGAGTTAGTGGAATTGAAAGGTCCGTTGACCGCGTTCGCCACTTCGCTGGCGCTGCCGTTCGGGCTCACGTTCGGAGTAATGGCGCTGAATGAAAACAGCCCGCCGCCGCGCAGCCGGTTGAAGCTGACGCCGTACCGCAGGATGTGCGAGCCCAGCAATTTGCTGCCGTCATACTTGATTTGCCGGTCGGTTTGAAAAGTCTGCTGGGGCGCCAGGAAGTTCGGGCCGGTGAAGAAGCCGAAACCGAAGAAGTTCAAACTGACCGGAAAATTGGCGAAAGGCAGGCCGGATCCCTGCACCGTATCGCCCAGGTTGTTGATGAACTTCAGATACTCGAAACGGAAACTGTGGGTGAATCCGCCCCGGCTGGTAAAATCGGCGCCGATCACGTGCGTGCGGGTGTAGTTCTTGTCCTCAAAGGGCTGATAGCCGACCGCGCCGCCGGTGGCCAGCGCCAGGCTGTCGAAATAGCTGAAGCGATAGAACAGCCGCACGTTTTTGAAAAGATTGAAATCGATCCGCCCGACGTAATCTGTCTCGCGAAAGGGCGTCCCGGTGTTGCCGGTATACGGGACGTCGAACGGTGGCGCCGGCACGATCGGCGCCAGCAGGTTCTGGTTGGTGTGCTCCGCATCCAAAAAGAAGAAAACTTTATCTTTGATCACTGGCCCGCCGAAATTCCCGCCGTCCTGATTCCGCTGGTACGGCGACGGCGGCCCAGGCAGAGCCGCGCCAAGCACGCTGTCGCGGAACAAGCCGAATCCTTCCCCGTGGAAGCTATTGGAGCCCGAGCGGGTGGTTACGTTCACCGCGCCGGACGAAGTCAATTCGTTCGAAAGGTCTAGGGTCGACTGGCTGATCTGAAATTCGTCGATCGCGCTGGCTGGGATATTTTCGGTGGTGGTGCCGACGGTTTCGTCGCTGACGTCCACGCCGTCTACCTCAATGCGCGCCGTGCGCCCGAAGCGGCCGCCCACCGAAATCGAAGAGAAGCCCACTTTGGTGGGATCGAAATCCGCGCCGTCCTGAATCTGCACACCCGGCTCGAGCTGCGCCAGATCCAAAAAGTTCCGCCCATTCACCGGCAAATTTTCGATCTGATCCTTGGTCAAGACGCCCTGCACGCTGGGCTGCTCGGTATTCACCGAGACCGCCTGCTCCTCCACCTGCACCACGGTGTTCGACGTGCCCACTTCCAAGGCCAGATTTACGCCGGACACCACGCCCACGCGCACGATCACTCCGGCTTCGACGGTCTTGAATCCCTTCACTTCGGCGCGAACCGTGTATTCTCCGGGCACCAGCGCGCCCGAATTGTAGGTCCCCGCGGAGGAAGTCGGCACGCCGAACGATTCGCCGGTACCTTTATTGGTAATCGTAATCGAGGCGTTGGGCACCACGGCGCCGGTCGAATCCGTGAGCGTTCCTTGCACGCTGCCGGTCGCGGTCGTGCTTTGCGCCAGCAGGGGACTGGTCACCAAGATTATGGACGCCAGTAATATGACAAATTGGATAAACCGAAAGCGTTTCACCATTGGATTCGAAACCATTCGACACCCCCGAGTTCGTATCAGAATGTTCTGCCGCGACTTAGCTCGTCTGCTCCCAGCTTTGCTTCGGCTTACACTCAGCGGAAGCTAAGCTCGCTGAGTCTCATTGCAAGTCCAGTTCCACCGGTATACGGATGGGTAATACTAGAAACGTCGTAAATATTCTTCAAGAAGTAGTCCGGCTGCGAAAGGATGAATGGAGGAATTCGTTTTAGGCGGTGGTGTGAAGCGTTGCGGAGGGTTGCCGGATCTTCAGCAGCAGCGCAATGCCCAGCACTGCGGCCGCTGCGGCAAATAGGAAAATCGGCGGGTAGCCCGCCGCGCTGACGATCGCTCCGGCCAGGGGCCCGGCGACGCCCATCGATAAATCGATGAACGCGGTGTAAATCGCCAGCGCCGACCCGCGGCTTTCCACCGGAACTTTTCGGACCGCCTCGACGCCCAGCGCCGGAAAGACCAGCGAAAATCCGAAACCGGCGATGGTCGCGCCGATTCGCGCGGCCAGCGGCGCGGGTGCCAGCCACAGCACCAGCAGCCCCGCGCATTCCACCGCCAGCGAAACCATCGCCACCGGATACCCACCCCATTTGGTGACGGTCCAGGCGAATCCCAAACGCGCCACGACAAATGCTGCGCCGAAGAGCGTCAGCGATAAACTCGCATCCGGCCAGTTGCGGCTGGCGTAAAACAAAGTAATGAACGCCGCGATCGTTCCGAACCCAATTCCTCCCAGGCCCAGCCCAATTCCTTCGCCGGTGACTTTTTTCAAGACTTTGGCGAACGCCAGCGGCGGCTTGCGATACGTCGCCACGCGCGGAATCGTTGCGGCCCACACCGCGGCCGCGGCGCTGATCACGATGCTGACCATACCCACCGCACCCAGCCCGTAATGATTTTCCAGCAGCACGCCCACCGGCGCGCCCACGGCCATGCCGCCGTACGAACCTACGCCATTCCACGAAATCACTTTGGCCTGCTGGCTCTCGCCCATCCGCGCGATGCCCCACAACGCCCCGCCGGTCGCGACCCAGCTTTCGCCGAACCCCAGCACCAGCCGGCTGAGGCACAACGCCAGCAAACTGGCCAGCGCGTCATGCCGCAGAAAAGCGGCGATAGTGAACAGCGCGCCACTCGCGATGATCGAACACAGCCCCGAAGCCGTCGCCCGTTTCGCGCCCCTGGTGTCGCTGGTATGCCCGGCAAACGGCCGGCTGGCGAGCGTCGCCACATACTGCACGCTCACCGCGAGCCCCGCGATCACCGCGCTGAAGTGCAAAGTGAGATGCACGAAGCTCGGCACCACCGCCAACTGCATCCCAATCGTGATGTAGCACGCAAAACTCAGAATCGCCGTAGCGATGATCCGCAGCGTGCTGGAAAATTCAGATTGCGGCGCGGCGCCGTCAGGCAGGGAATTGGCCGGCAAAGTCGAAGCGGAAGTCACCAGACAATTCTCTCACGACGCCCGGCGATGTTTCGATGCCAACCTGCCGTCGCATGACGGGTGGCCAAGAAATAAAGCGCGCCGTTATGCTGAGCGCAGCGAAGGATCTCATCCCATACGCAACTTCCCGGACCTTCGATTGCATCGCGTCTACGTCCTAGCGGTTCGGGCTCGGCAGCACGGTTGAGATCCTTCGTGGCGGCGCTCCTCAGGATGACAGCGTCGGGTGGTGCTCTCGCTAGCCCGGCAAACACAGAGCGAAAACGCCCGGCCCGTGGCCAGTACGAAACTCCCCGCACACAACTTTCGCGGAATCATCTCAGCACTTAGTAAAATAGTTGTGGTAGTACGTAAGGATTTTCATGCACGAACAGCGACGCAGCCGACGTGTCCTCAAGACTCTTTCGCTGGAGATCCTCGCCAACGGCGAAGTGATTCCCGCGACCACCGCCGTCATAAATCTAAACGGCGCGCTGATCCTCTGCTCCGTCAAATGGCCGCAGGGCAGCGAGCTGAAATTCCGCAACGCCGAAAATGGCGTCGTGGTGCGCGGTAGCGTGGTCTGGTCCGGCGACGTGGCCCCCAACGGCCTGCACAAACTCGGCGTGGAATTTGCCGCCGCCGCGCCCGAATTGTGGGGTTTCCACTACGACCCCAACAGCCTGGAAACGCCCGAAGCCGCCGCCGCGGCCGAGGCCAAAGCCGCGAAAGAAGCCGCCCAAGCCGCGACCAAATCTGCCCAAAAACCCGCGCAAACCGCGGCCAAAACCAAAACTCCCGCCTAGCGCCAGGCCTCTACCGTATTGGTTTAAGCAAACTCCGTAAAAACCGCAGCCAAGCGACCGCACTCGCGCCCTTACACTGGAAGGAATGAATCTTGGGGAAGTGGCGCTGACCGTCCTGGTCGCGGATGATTCGAGCGTTTTTCGCAAGCATGTCGAACACTCGCTCTCGGGTAAAAACTATAACCTCGTCTTCGCGAGCAACGGGCGCGAGACGCTTGAGCTATTCGAGCGGCACGATCCCCACATCGTAATTCTCGATTGGACCATGCCGGATACCACCGGCGGTGAAATTTGCCGGCACATCCGCCGCATCAAGAAATCCGCGTACACCTACATCGTCATCGTCACCGCCAATCAGACCTCCGAGCTGCGCGTCGAGGGCCTGGCCTGCGGCGCCGACGATTACATAACCAAGCCCTTCGACGGCGAGGAACTGCTGGCGCGCCTCGGCGTCGGCTCGCGCATCGCGCAACTGCACCAGGAATTGGCCGACAAGAATCGCCAGCTAGAAGAATTAGCGCTGACCGATTCGCTCACCGGGTTGCCCAATCGCCGCGCGGTGGAAGAATGGGCCGGCCATCAATTGAGCGCCGCCGCCCGCCACCATTTTTCGTTGTGGGTGGTCTACGCCGACCTCGACAATTTCAAAAGTGTGAACGATCGCTTCGGCCACCACGCCGGCGACACGGTACTGAAGCAATTTGCCGAGCTGCTGAAACAAAGTTCGCGGCGCAGTGATATTTGCGCCCGCATCGGCGGCGAGGAATTTCTGTTCGTCCTCACCCACAACACCTTCGAAGACGCCCGCCGTGTCATCGAACGCCTGCGCCTGCAATTCTCCGAAACCTGGTTCGAATTTCAAGGCCGACACGTCAGCGTCACCGCCAGCTTCGGCGTCACCCAATTCCGCAAAGAAGACACCCAGAATTTCGACGCCCTAGTCCGTCGCGCCGACGCCGCCCTGTTCGAAGCCAAACGCCAAGGCCGCAACCGCGTCGAATTCGAGAAGTAACCACGCCGCATCCGCCCACCTTCCTGCATTGGCCACATCGAAGAGAGATCCTTCGTCGCAAAAAAACGCTCCTCTGGATGACGGCCAAAAACGGTTGGACGGTAGGACTTAGCGCCAGGAGAAGCGGATCATTCGGGGAAACAGTTGGCGACGAAATCGCGGCGTATCCGCTTCTCCTAGCCGTCCAGGTTGGCGCGCGGCCGGCTGTTCCGTCTACGCCGCCTTCGCCTTTTTCGCCGGCGCCTTGTACGGAGCCAGTTGCGTAATCGGCACGCCGCAGCGCGCCGAAATCATCTTCGCCGTTTTCATGTAACGAAAAATGTCGTACGGCGTGTACCAGGCGTACTCGCCGTTTTTCGCATTCACCGTGATCACCCAGTTGGTTCCGGCCTGCTGCTTATCGATTTCTGAAATCTGGTCCCAGGCGAAAAACGATTCTCTTGGTTTTTTTCGGGTGCCTAGCCGCAAATGCAGTCCGGCATCGTCGAATTGCGCGCGAGCGAAGCGCAGCTTGCCCGCGATGCCCCAGCAGGCAAAGGCCATGTAAGCAAATCCAAACGCCGCGCCGGCCCACTGCACCGCACTCAACCAACGCATGAAAGGGTGACCGTGTTGCAGAAACGCCAAATCAATGGCTTCGAACACCATGCACACTGCCAAAAACACCGCGAACAACGCAAACGCGTACAGCCCAAAAACGGCCAAGCGATTGTTATGAATAACGACGGTTCCGCCGGCGCTAGCGCCGGTGCCCGTTCCTGTCGCAGTGCCAGCGCTGGTCATTTATATAGCGTCCATCGCGGTTGTCGAGCCAGGTCTTACTTCGGTGAACGCGCGGCTGTTGCGGAAAACCTGCGGCTCAGTTGTCGCTCCGGGTGAGTTTTCCATCTAGCGGACGTTTTCCTGCAGCGTCCAGTTGCCGGTTCCATTGCCATTCGGATTCGCGTTGATGTTGTTGGTCTGCACCCGATCGCCGGTCTCGTTCACCCAGGTGTAGTTGTACGCGCTGGAATCTTTGGTGATCAGTCCGGTATTCGGGTCGAGGCGCTTCTGCTGATCCAAAGAATAATCGCACCAGTCGTCCGCCGCGCGGCTGCGCGCGTTCATTGCTTCGCCGGTGCGGTTCATGGACATATCCGTGCCGCGCTGCATCACCGCCAGAAAATCCTCGTGCTGTTTCTGGCGCATCTGCTGCGACTGATTGAACTGGTTGTATTGCGCGGCCATCTGGCGATTCGCAGCGTCCATTTACCCCTTGAGCATGGCCCCGTCTCTCGCTGCGCGGTCTTTGATCTCCTGCACCATCATCTGGTCGTAACGCGCCTGCCATTCCTGGTCGATGTTGAACGATTGCAGGATGGCCTTGAACGTATCCTGGTTCGCCTCCAATTTTCCTTGCGGCGCCCAGCGGCGCAGCACTCCGGCGTTGCAGGAATTCTGATATTGGCCGCTCGCGCCCAGCGAATTGCTGTGGCAGTAGACGTTCACCTGAATCTGTTCTTCGATCGTAATTTTGTTGATCTTGTAATTCACGGTGGCGATGGCGATGTCCACTGTCGATTGCGAACCCGGCCGGTTCTGCGTCGCGGTCTCGCGCTGGCGTTGCGCCAGCCAGGGCACCGGTTCCATCTTCACGAATTGCACTTTCAGCACGCCGATCATGTACTGCATGAATTCCTGCGCGGTCAGCGTTTTTTTGTACGCCAGGCAATCCGGCTGCTCGTCCTTCTTGGCCAGGGTGGGATTGTTGGACCAGGCCCAGTCCATCCGCGGCAGCCCTTTGATTCCCACCAGCCCGTCGGGACGAATGGCGCGAAAGACCGGAACGATTCCGCCGCCGCACGACGTGCCCGGAATTGCGGCACCGTCAAAAAGCCAGCCGTCCGGGATCGTGTACGAATACGCCCGCATGTTGAAGATAGGATCGATCACCGACACGTTCCGGGTCCCGCCCGCAGGCGGAGCCGCGGCGACGGAAGGGCGCGCGGTCACCAGCATCCCAAAAATCAGCGACACATTTACCAACGTGCGTCTCAAATTCATAACTCCCCCAACCGCTTCAGCGCACTATCGCCCCGCCTGCCAAGCGCCGCAACGTATCATCTCGCGCGAATTGAAAAAACACCACCTTAGCGACGAGCGAAGCCCGGCAGCCTTGGCCCTTGCCGTTGACTTACCGAGTCTTTGCCGTTGCCTTTCCGGGTGCCGCACGCTTCGCGTCCCGGAAGGGGGCGGGTTTAGATCCCACGGAAGCACAATCTAAAATCCTCGCACCATCCCTCCGCAGTTGGGCACACGGGCCAATTGCGGTAAAGTCTCCCCATGAAAATCGAAGCGTGTCGCGTGCCGGCCGAGGAAATCTCCGCAATGCGCGAAGCGTATCGCGCCGAAGCAGGCTGCCAGATCATTTACGATTCGTTTCTACCCCGCGGCCACGCCGACGCGTACGCCGTCTCCATCGACGATCGCGCCGCAGGCTACGGCGCCCTCGCCAATCGCTACTATCCGCGCCAAGTCATTGAATTTTACGTCGTCCCCGAAGCGCGCATCGACGCGCTCGAAATGTTTCGCCGCCTGCTGGCCGTCACGCGGGCCACGCACGTTCGCGCCCAGACCAACATTCCCTTCATGACCCGCATGCTCTTCGACACCACCAAAAATATCGCCGCCGAAAAAGTTTTGTTCACCGACAATTCGGCCCACGCCGCGACCGTCGGGGCGTGGACCGAATCCGCGCGCCGCGCGCCCGCGCAGCCGCACTTACCGCAAATTCCCGCGCCGGAAGGTTCGGTCTTCCGCCACATTACCGAAGCGGAAGCCGAACAGTTTTCCAAGGTCCAGGAAGTCCTGACCAACTGGGTGCTGCAGGTAAACGGCGAAATCGTGGCCACCGCCGGCTACCTGACCCATTACAATCCGCCCTACGCCGATATTTTCATGGCCGTCGCCGACACCGCGCGCCGTCGCGGCTATGGCGGCTACATCGTGCAGGAAATTTCCTGCGTGGCGCGCAACGAAGGTAAAATCCCCGCCGCCCGCTGCGACACCACCGCCGAAGGCTCGCGCCGCGCCCTCGAACGCGGCGGCCTGGTCGCGTGCGGCCATCTTGTTTTTGGGGAGGTAGCAACCTGATGCGCGGAAAATCCGCAATGGTAATGGCCTTACGCAGCGCCGCGCTTTTCGCTGCCCCACAAATTCAGGCGCAAACGCCGCCGCAACCGGCCACCGGCTCGTCGTCGGCTCCGGCGCCGGAACTGAAACCCGAACTGCAGCCTCTGACATTCTTCGTGGGCCAATGGGATTGCGACGGGGAATTCGTCGCTTCGAAAAAACCGATCCAGGCGCACATCAGCATCGCGCCCGACCTCGATGGTTCCTGGCTCATATTTCGCTGGGATGACAAGGCGCCAAACCGCTTTCACGCCGTGGAATTCTGGGGCTACAACAAAACCGCGAGGCACTTCTCCAATTTCATATACGACAATTTCGGCGGCGCGCGCCTCTTCGAATCCAAAGGCTGGGACGCCGACACGCTGATCTGGGCCGGCGACATGCTCCCCGCCGCCTCCGGCGCCGAAGCCCAAATCAACCAGCGCTTCGTCCTCGAACGCAAATCCGCCAAGGAATTTATAATTTCCTACGATACCCGCAAGCCCCAGGCGGACTGGTCCACCATGGACCGCCTCAGCTGCAAGCAATGAGGGGGCGTAAATCGTAAATTTTCGGGATTTCTTCTTGGTGGTGGGCTTGGGTTTCAGGCTCTTGGTCGATTCGTAGCTCATCCGAAAATATCGCGACAGCGTTTTCGTGTCTTGCAGCAGGCTGTCTGGCACCGTGACGTAATCCTTTTTCACCACGCCGTACGACTCGAACAATTTCGTTTTATATTTCTTCAGAAACTCTTCGATCTCTTCATCTGGCAGCCGCAAGCCCATGGTCCCGGTCTGATCCAGATACGAAAACATATGCCCGTTTACCGACGTGTAGGGATGCACATCGCCCTTGCGTTCCACGCCGGGGTGCGCCGCGACTAGCTTTTCGTATAACGCGACTTTTGCGGCGGGGATCTTGCTTTCTTTTTTGGGGCTCACGTTCGCGCTCGACGCCTAGTGTACCTCAGCGTCGAATCCCACCGCGTCGGAATGGCGCAGGCGATGCTGCACTTCCTGATCCGTGAACCCGTACTTGAACGCCCACCTAAACGCTTCGGTCGACGGAATCCCCAGGCTCTGGGTCACGATCCCGCCAAACACCGGGTGCCGGAACAAAAACGCCCGGTTCACAAACGTGCCGTCCGAAAATTTCGCCACCTCGCCGTCATTGATCACGATCTTTCTGGCCACTTCGCCTTCCGCTTCCAGGTCCATGTCGCACCTCGCTAACCTAGCTCGCTCTCCTCAACTCGTTGGTCATCCGGCTCTTCCGGGTCTCCTTCGCCGCAAATTCCGCCAGCCGGTTCACGTCGGTCTGCGCAAAATAAAACGTCTTCTCCCGCGTCTTGGAGTTCTGCGCGAAATGTTCGGTCTCGAACACGCCGGTCTTCAGCCAGTTCTCCAGCAACTCCCGGTTCACTTCCGCCGCCTGCGCCGCATATGCCGCCGAAAAAAGCGTGCTTCCCATGGGGCCTCCGTCAAATGAATGGTATTAAGAACCGCCACCAACAACCGCACCACAAAATCTCAATAAAAAACGGTTACAGTTTCCAACTCCGAGCTGGTGAGAGTAATCCCACGCGAATCTCCTGCCCACAGGGTGTTTACCCTAGGGACGCACAGAAACTCTCGTATGTGGATTTCTACGCGACGCAGAACTCCAGATGTCACAAGAGAAGCGGGGCCTATCCTTACTAGGACTTAGGTTTTTGAACCGCTCTCGGGTTCATTCATGCCGGACGCGACGTGGCCCCGTGGACCTGGTCGTCCGTTGCGATTTTTTTTGCCGCTCGTCCTCACGCCCAAATCTATGGCACGATGTTGCCCGACATGATGATCCTGATCGCAGGCCCGTATCGTTCCGGCACCAATGACGACCCCGCGCTAATCCAAAAAAACATCCACGAAATGGAATCCTACGCGCTGCCCATCTTCCGCGCCGGACACATTCCGCTGCTCGGCGAATGGTTCGCGCTACCCTTGGTCGCGCTGGCCGGCTCCAAAAAAATCGGCGACGACGCCTTCAACGAAATCTTCCATCCCATCGCCGTCCGCCTGCTCGAAAAATGCGACGCCGTTCTCCGCGTGGGCGGCGCTTCTGCCGGCGCCGACGAAATGGTACGCGTCGGCCAATCCCTCGGGCTGAAAATCTACAAAACCCTCGCCGAGATCCCCGCAGCCAGCCAATAATCTTAGCCGATCGCTTCTGTCACCCTTCGCGCCTTGACTTCGTTTGAGTCCTTCGCTACCCTCCGCCCAACACAACGCAAATCGCTACCCGGGATGTAATTCCAGCTTTCCCGGCCCTAAAGAATCCGACTCAATTCACCTTTAACCCACTCTGCCGCAGAGGTCGGCAACCATGAATACGAATGTGAAAAAATCCTTCGGAGTTTTGCTCGGCTTAACTTTTTGCCTGGGAACCGCCAACGTTGCTTCGGCCCAGGAAGCGGCTATGGATAAGGCACCGCCGAAAGTTCTCAACGTCGTCCGCGAAGTGGTGAAGCCCGGTAAAGGCGGCGCGGCGCATGAACGCACCGAAAGCGCATTCGTCCGGGCCATGACCGCCGCCAAAGCCACCGACCACTATTTCGCGCTCGATTCACTCAGCGGCCCCAGCCGCACGCTCTTCCTTAGCGGCTACGACAGTTTCGCGGCCTTGGAAAAGATTCAGCACGAAGAACAAGCCAACTCCACGCTTTCTGACGCTCTGGATCGCGCCGGCCAAGCTGACGGCGAGCTGTTGCAGAGCTATGAGACTTCCACCTACGTCCTGAACAAGGAACAGAGCAACCCCGGGACCGAGGGTTTAGTCGGCGCGCGCTATTTCGAAATCGAGGTCTTCCGCATCAAGCCCGGCCACGAAGCCGATTGGGACGCCGCCGTAAAATTGGTGATACCCGCGCTGGCCAAGGCGAATCCGGACGATCACTGGGCCATGTACGACCGCGTCTATGGCGGCCCCTTTGTGGCGGCGGTGATGCGCCCGCTGAAATCAGCGGCGCAGATCGACGAAAGTTTTGCCGCCGACCCGAAATTCGCCGCGGCCATGGGAGAGGACGGAATGAAGAAACTCAGCGAACTTTCCGCGGCTGCGATCGAATCCAGCGAAACCAATCTCTTCGCTATCAATCCGCGCATTAGTTACGTCGGTGCGGAAACGATGGCCGCCGATCCCACCTTCTGGAAGCCGGCCCGCGTCGCCACTCCTGCCGCCGAACACAAAAAGCCGGCGGAAAAGCCCGCGCAATAAAGAGCAGGGAAGTGGCGTAAACGTTTGCGGCACCCGGACCAAAGATTTTCGGGAAGGATTTTCCGGGTGCCGCATTCCTTGCGTTTTCTTTTCGGCAAAGGGTGCGGGTTTAGTTGTAAATGCTTCGCCGTCCCTGACGTCGAACCCAGTTTTTCATTTCTGGTTGACGTAAGCGTCATACGACTTTCGCTCGCCAGACGAACGCCCTCCACCCCCGGCCCCAACTTCCGCATCTTTCTCTTGACGCCGGGGCCGCGCTTTATTACTTTCTGACAGAAGTGTTGTCTGTGATCGAAGGAGGCTTTTATGTCCGGCTCCGACGGCACGCAGTATCCGTTTCGTGTTGACGAAAATAGTTACGACCTGTTCGAGAAAAATCCAGACGGTGGGTCGCTGTGGTTGACCGCCGTAGTGGGCTTGCAGAATGCCAATAGCAAACTGCAGGAAATCGCCGGCCGCACTTTGAATGAGGTCTTTGTCATGGACCTGCACACCAGCAAAGTGATGGCTCGGGCCAACGTCGCGGCCGCCCGCGCGGCAGGCAGGTAAAAGCAGCAGGGTATCCAGGGAGAGCAACCCGCTTGCCGAATTCTCGATCAGTGGTTGAGGACGACCTGCTTCGAATACCTCTGAGGGCCCTCAAAAATCATCCGGGTATAGTTCTGTGCGTCTCGCTGCTGCTGGCGTCCTGCGCTGCGAAACCCGCGCCGCTGCAAATCAATTGCGTCACGCTCGCTAAAGTTTCCGGCCACGTGCACCTCGTGCCCTGCTCGCGGCAAGCGTCGAATCCGGTGCAACTCGATGACGCCGGCAGCGGCGTCACCTCGGCCTGCCCTAAAGATAACAACGTCGAACTCGTCGTAATCCGCGACGGCCAGCCTACCTTTGTTCTTCCCGACCAGGTGCACGTCCAGCGGGCCGGCGACGGCATCGCGGTCGCCATCGACGCCGATCTTCAATAATTTTCTGCGCTGTTACTCGTAGCGCAGCGCCGCCATCGGATCGAGCCGCGCTGCCCGCCGCGCCGGAAGGTAACACGCCGCCAGCGCCACCAACGCCAGCAGCAAAGCCACGGCGATAAACGTCACCGGATCGCTTGGGCTCACGCCAAAAAGCAACTTGCTCATCAGCCGAGTCAAACCCAACGCGGCGACCAACCCGATCAGCACTCCGAGCGCCGTCATTTTTATTCCTTTGCCCAGAATCATGCGCAACACATCGGCGCGCTGCGCCCCCAGCGCCACTCGTACTCCGATTTCCTGCGTGCGCTGCGCGGTGAGATAGGAAACCACGCCGTAAATCCCCAGGCTCGAAAGCAGCAGCGCCAGCGCGGCAAACACTCCGAACAAAATCATGGTGAACCGCCGCTCGGCCAGCGAGTCGGCGATGATCTCGTTCATGGTCTGCGCGTCAAACACCACCTGTTCGCTGCTCATCCGGCCGTTGGCGCGGCGAATTGATTCCATCGCGCTCGCCGCATTTTCCGTGCTAACCAGCACGCCCACTCCGGTGGAAGATTGAGCCATCGTTTCGTCGGAAAGCTGCGGGAAAGGCACGTACAGTTGCGCCCGCAGTTCTTCCTGGCCATCGCTATCCAGGCCCCACTGGTTTACATGCCCCACCACGCCGACGATCTCCGCCGTACCATTCGGATAATCAGCGAGGTGCAGCCGTTTACCCAGCGGATCCTCGCCCGGAAAATATTTGCCGGCCAGCACGTCGTCGATCACCACGACTCGCGCGCCGCGCTCATCATCCTGCGAATTGAAAAAACGCCCGCGCTGCAACGGAATGCCCATCACTTTCAGGTAGTCGGCGCCCACCACATAATTCAACGCCCACTTCATCTCGTTCCGCGTCGCCGGTGTCGGCTGGCCATCGATCCAGAACAGCCACTCGTCATCGGCGCTCAGCGGAATCGCGCCGGAAGTAATAGAAACGGCTTCCACACCCGGCGCGGATTGAAATGCAGTTTGTACTTCACGAAATCGCGCGCGGATCGCGTCGGGCTTGGCGTGGGCCATCGCCGGCGGCAAGGACAGGCCCAGCGTCAGAACCTTGCTGGCATCGAATCCCGGATTCACATTCCACAGCGCGCCGAGCGTGCGCAGCATCAGTCCCGCGCCCACCAGCAGCACCAGCGTTAACGCGATTTCCGCCGCCACCAGCGCGCTCTGCGCGCCGTGCCGCGCGCCGGTTTTTCCGCGTCCGCCTTCCTTCACGAATTCCTGCAAGTCGTGGCGGGCGGTGCGCAACGCCGGCGCCAGTCCAAAGCAAATTCCGGCCAGCAGGGAAATGGCGGCCGCAAAAATCAGCGCGCGGCCATCGACGCCGACTTCGGAGGCTCGCGGCAAAGTGACCGGCAGCAAGCGCAACGCAGCGTGCGTGCCCAGCGCGGCCAGCACGACGCCCGATCCTCCGCCGATCGCCGCGATTAAAATGCTTTCGGTCAGAAGCTGGCGAATGATTCGTTTTTGTCCCGCGCCCAGCGCGGCTCGAATCGCAAATTCATGGGCCCGCGCATTCGAACGAGCCAGCAGGAGGTTCGCCACGTTTACGCAGGCGATCAACAGCACAAATCCCACCGCGCCGAACAGGACGCCCAAAACCGGCTGCACGGATCCGAGCATCCGCTGGCGGAAGGGAATCAGCGTAGCGCCAATTCCCTGGTCCGTGTCCGGATACGCTTGGGCCAGATCGCGCGTCACGCGTTCCATATCCGCACGGGCTTGCTCGATACTGACCCCCGCCTTCAATCGGCCGATTCCGCCCACGCCCAGGCCCGCGCCGCGATCGCTCAGATACGGATTGGCCCACTGCGCGATGGGCGCGTAAATTTCATTCGTGCGCAACGTTCCGAGCAAGTCGAAATTTTCCGGAACCACGCCGACGATCGTGTGCTCGACGCCGTCGAGTATCAGGCTCGTCCCCAGCACGTCCGGTGTCGCGCCTAATTTGCGTTTCCAAAAACCGGCGGTGACCATCACCGCGGGCGCGCCGCCGTGCCGGTCTTCGTCTGCTTCAAACGTTCGGCCCAGCACCGGATTCACGCCCAGCTGTTCGAAGAATCGGGCGCTGACGAAGGTGAGGTTGACCTGTTCCGCTTGGCCGCGCCCGGTCAGCGCCGCCGACCGCCCGGTACGCAGGACCGCCATCGATTCAAACGTGCGATTGTTTTTTTGCCAGTCCAGAAAATTCGGATAGGAAATCGACCCTGTAGCGAAATTCGGTTTGCTTTCACGCAGCGTCACCAACTGCTCCGGATGCGGATACGGCAGCGGCCGCAGCAGCACACCATTCACCACGCTGAAGAGCGCGGTGTTCGCGCCGATTCCGAGGGCCAGTACGGTCACCGCCGCGAAACTGAATCCGGGATTCTGCCGCAGCACCCGCAGCCCGTGGCGAATATCCATGCCCAGGTCCTCGAGCCAGGTCCAGCGCCACACTTCGCGGCTCCGTTCTTCGGTCGACGCCACATTCCCGAATTGGCGGCGCGCCACGGCCGTGGCTTCGGCCATCGGCATCCCGCCTTCCACCATTTCGTCGATCTTCTCCTGCAGGTGCGTCTGAATTTCGTGCTCGACTTCGTCGTATGCCCGCCGCCGTGCAAATAATTGCGTTAGCCAGTTCATAGTTCACCCGGACCCGGCACCCGGCCGAGGCCCTGCAATGTGTATCAGGAAGGTCGGCCCAGGTCTTTGCGCTCTAGGCCTAGAGCAAAATAGTATGGGAGGCAATCGCAAGTCAATAGAAAACCCAAACAGGGAGTAGGCGATTCATTCTCGAGCCCAGTTTTGCGCGCTGGGTCACGGAAGGCTCGGTGCGCCGTCAGTCAGCCGTCGTCATCCTGAGGAGCGCCCTCTGCGACGAAGGATCGCAACCACGCAAACGCACTCATCATCATGACGACGAGCGAAATTGTACTGGGTGAGATCCGTCGCTTTGCCAGGGAGGAAGGCGATTGCCGGGGCTTATTGCTCGTCGTACACGCTGACTGCGTTGAATTTCTTGCCGTCCGGGCCCACGCCGCCAAGCTTCACCGTCGAAACTTTTCCGTCTTTCGAAACTTCGGTATTGGACATCCCGATGGCATCTCCGCCCTTCTTCAAAATGGTTCGCACCACGTTGGAATTGACCCGGGTTATGGCCACGGTATCCGCGCCGCCGGGCATGCCGCTGCCGGTGACCACGCTGTCCTTGCCATCGTAATTGGAAGTGAAGCTGTATTCGATCGGCTTACCGTCGGCGTCCACTCCCGAAAATGTGTACGCCGCGCCCGCGCCCTCGGCCACCACCGTGCGGGTCAGACTCCTCGGTGCCGGCATTCCGTCAAATTTCGACTTAGATAGATTTAATTTCCAGGTCCCCACAAAGGGATTGCTTTGCGCCGGCAGCGAGCCGGCCGCCACCGCCGCGAGGGCCAATACACACACCAGCCAAAGAACTCGATTCATCCGCTTGCTCCTTGAATGGACCCGGCGCGTCCACGCCTCAACCTTCCGCGCAGTATGTCGCCGGGCGGGCGTGATAGCAAGATGGATTGCTCTGCGGCCGCAAGAAAAAAATCAGGGCCATAACATTAAGGTAAGTGGCGTGGCGGGTAACAGGGCGATGTTTTACCCGCTAAAGGAGTCGGCGGTGCGCTCGTTCGCGCATCCAGGGCTCAAATGGAATCAGCCGAATCATCTGTTTGCCGGCGCGCAGCGTTTTCAGAAACGCCCGCTCGTCGACCTTCGATATGCGCAGCGCCGCGCGCGCACCGCGCCGCGCCAGTTCGATCCCCACATCCGCAGCCTGAACCTGCGCCCGGTCGGTCATAAAATCGCCGAAGGCGATCGCGCTGCTGACCCGAAATTCCGCCTTCGCATCTTTATTCCCCGCGGTGATGCGCCCACGTAAATTCTCCAGCGCCTTCTGCACCGCCTCCACACTAAACCGCGGCGCCGCCGCGCCCGAGACCACGGCGCCATCGACGCTGGTCATCCATTCATTTTTGCCTGTGCCGGGCTTCACGTAGCCCTGCATCTGCAGCACCGCCAAGGCCGGCCCAGCCTCCGCCACCGTAATCCCCACGCCCCGTGCAAATTCCTGCGCCGTCCAGGTCAGCGCCCCTTTCGTTTCCTTCAGAAAACTCAAGGCCACTGCAATCGAAACCGCCGGCATTCGGCCCAACTTCGTTTTTTTCGGGGTGCTTTTCGGCATGATGGTTACCCGTGGTGGCATCGCTGGTATTTCAAACGAAATATTTCCCACAGGTTCGCGTGAAATCCTCTTGACAATTTTCAACGCTCACGATAAACGAGTGTCTACCTTTCCCGTTATGGTACGGGAAGCACAACAACTGCCGGTTGACGTACTCGTTTAATAAAAATAAACCTACACCACGTCATGCGGCGCCCAGCCTTTACGCATGATCGTGTCATGCCTCAGGCTCCAATTCTCGGGATTACCTCGCGCATCGGCGTCACCGTGAACGAACTATAAACTGCTTTTAGGAGAGATTACGTGAAAAATTCTCTGGCGCGGTTGGGTGTGTCCATTCTCCGGCTGTTTTGCTTCCTCGCTTTGGTTTCCTGTCCCTTGCTGGCCCAAACTTTCTCGTCCACCGGCAACATGACCACCGAACGCTACGCCATGTCGGTGACCCCACTGCAAAATGGATTGATTCTGATCGCTGGTGGCCAGGGGCCCGGCTCCGGGACGCTGGCTTCCGCCGAACTCTACAATCCCGCCACCGGAACTTTCACCGCCACCGGCAGTTTGACTCACGCCCGCTACCTGCACACCGCCACCCTGCTCAATAACGGCAAAGTGCTGATCGTCGGCGGATTTTCCAGCGGCAACGTGCGCGACGATTCCGAATTGTACGATCCGGCCACCGAGGAATTCACCCCGACCGGCTCGCTTATCACCGCCCGGGTCTGGCACACCGCCAACGTAATCACCAGCGGCGCCAATGCCGGCAATGTCATCGTCATCGGCGGACAGAGCAGCTCGGGCGGCACGTTAAGCAGCTGTGAGATCTACAACGTCGCGGCCGGAACTTTCAGTGCGCCGAATATCAATTTGACCCACGCCCGTTACGGTCACACCGCCACCGTGCTCAACAACGGCCAAATTCTGGTCGTCGGCGGTTTTTCCAGCGGCAACACTCGCTCGGTCTCGGAACTGTTTAACCCGCTGCAGAATACCTTCAGCGATTCCGGCAGCACCCTGGTGCCTACCGCCTTCCACACCGCCACGCTGCTGCTCACTGGCAACGTCTTGATCTCCGGCGGCAATCAGGGCATGGGCAGCAACTACATCACCATGGGCCAGATTTACAATCCCACCACGGGCGCCTTCACTGCCACTGGCAACTTCGTCTCGCCGCGCCAATCGCCCGCCACTGCCATGCTCAACGACGGCACCGTGCTGATGGCCGGCGGATACAAAAGCGGCTACCTGGCCACTGCCGAAATCTACAATCCCACCACCAACGCCTGGACCGCCACCGGCAGCATGGCCAATGCCCGCGAGCAGGAATACCTGGTCGCCGCCCCGGTTTTGGGCAACGTGGACAACGTTCTGGTCGCCGGCGGACGTAATACGACCGGCGATCTCCAAAGCGCCGAACTGTACAAGGGCCCGCCGACTTACGCCGGGTTCGTTAACCCGAAATACATCGTTCTCAACGTGCAATACTCTCCGCCAGGTGCCAATAGCATCGTTGACTACGGCACGTCCACCAACCTCGGCACCAGTTCGAGCTTGCTCAATACCTTTTCTAGCTCGGATATGGTGACCGTCATGGCGGGGCTGAGTTCCCCCAAAGGTGGCGGACCGGGCATGGGTGTGAACCCGGTCACCGGAGGATTTTCCGAAACCCTTTCAAGCACTTGGTCCGAGGAACAGGATTCCACGTCGTCGATTGCATTCAATAAACTCTCGACCTATGACATTTTCGTGAAGGGTCCTGCAACCAACGCCCAGGGATTGGATCACAGCACCGACCAAATCACGATTTGGTTGAATCCAGTTGCCAGCTATCAGATCACTGGCGACCACGTGAACCTGTCGGCCTATTATTTCGATACCACCGACATCGATGATTTTGACACCGTCACTTTAAGCGTTGCCGAATTGCAAGATCCGTCCAAGATCGTCAACATGACGCAGCTCAACCAACTGATGCGTGCTTGGGCTCCGGACGAAAGCGATGGCACCGCCCCGGGCCTTACCGCCCAGGATTTGCTTAACATCGCCAAAGCGGATCCGTTTTCGACGCCCGGGTACACCATCGGCACCGGAACCTGCTCCACCGACGGTCGATTCTGCCAGGATTCGAGCATCAACTCGGATATTCAGTACGCCTCGCCGCAGGAAGGAGGCCAGGGTGAGACGGTGGTCTACAGCCAAGGCTATACCAGCACGGTGATGCAGGGCCAAAGCGTTAAAGACACCCACGCCAGTTCTTTCGGGGTCGATGCCAACGTCACTTTCCTGGGTGTCTTCTCCGTCGACTTGAAAACCCAGAAAACCTACACCACCACAAATCAGTGGAGCACCGCCACTTCGGAGACGGCAGGACAGACTGTCAAGACCACCATCGTCCCGCCGACTTACGCCGACAACTATCAAGGTCCGACCGAGTTCCAGGTTTATCAGGACAACGTCTATGGAACCTTGATGTTTCAGCCGGTTACCTTCGATGGATTTATTTTGGGTGCGGCGCCGGCCTCGCAATCCATCCTGGCCGGAGCACAAACCAGCTACACCGTTTCCACTCCCATCGTCGGTACCTTCAGCGGCAGCCTGAATCTTTCCGTCACCGGTCTGCCGACCGGAGTCACGGCGCAGTTCAGCGCCAATCCCATCAACGCCGGAGCTAACTCGACCATGACGGTCACCACGTCTACGTCGACGAAGCCCGGAACTTACATCCTGACCATCGCTGCGGTATATAGCACCGATTTGCCGCACACCGAGCAAGTCACGCTCGTGGTCGGCGCCGATCCCGACTTTTTGATCGCGGCGACTCCCAGCTCCCAGACCGTCACCGTCGGTAGCAACAATACCTACACCGTCTCCACCACCGCTTTGAACGGTTTCACCGGCAATGTGACCCTCAGTTCCAGCAACGTCCCGGCCGGCGTCACCGTCACCTACGGAACCAATCCCATCTCCGGCACCGGCAGCTCGACGGTCACGGTCACCGCCAGTTCCTCCGCGGCGCCCGGCGGTTACACCGTAACCTTCACCGGTACCAGCGGCTCGCTCACGCATTCGACCACCGTCACGCTGATGATCGTCGCGGCCACCAAGGACTTCTCCTTGTCGATCGCTCCTTCAGGACAAGGCGTAGTTCAGGGCGGCACCGCCACGTACACCATCACCTCCACGGCCATCAACGGATTCACCGGCAGCGTCACATTAACCATCGCCGGAACTCCTGCGGGCGCGACTGTAAATTTCTCGCCCAACCCCATGGCCGTCCCTGGCACTTCCACGCTGACCATCAAAACCGCCACGACCACGCCCACCGGCACTTCCACCCTCACCGTTACCGGAACCAGCGGCACCCTGAGCCATCAAGCCACGCCGCCGGCCACGCTCACGGTGGACGCGCCGTAGGATTGGTGCGGAACTCTTTCGATGGATTAGTTATTTCGTCGAAAGCGGAATAGAACACGCCCGGGCGGGACCAAAACTGGTTCCGCCCGGGCGTAGTTTTCGGGACAGGCTCAGATTGAGGTTGTCATCCGGACCAGGCGGCGCGTCATCAAACGCGCTCGGCGAACTCTCCGTGACCTACAGCCTCTCTCTGCGCCCTCGGCGTTAAAACTTGCCCTTTACTGGTTTGCCGCTTCGAATACGCTTCAAATTTTCGCTGAGACTTAGTCGCTCTACGCAAACCGCCAACGAGGCGCAGTGGCACCGCAACAAATGCTCCAGCAGCGATTTCAGCCGCACCGACCGCTCGATCGTCCGCTGGACCTCTACGATCTTCCGCTCCGCCAGCTTTTTCCAGCGCGGCCCCACCGGCGCGTCATCCCGCAGACCTCCGAGAAAAATCTCAATCTCGGCTAAAGTAAATCCCATTTCACTGGCAAAACAGATCAGGCGCACGCGATGAACCGCGTCGTCCGCATACCGCCGCTGCCCGCTCGCCCGGTGCGGCGCCGCGAGCAGCCCCACCTGCTCATAATAACGAATGGCCGAGGCATTCAGGCCGGTGCGCCCAGCGAGCTCGCCAATCTTCACTTCGCCTCCCTTGCGCGGCGGTCAGAAATTGCCGCTTGACCTAAAGTCAGCTTGAACTTCT
>Ga0302306_10000589_pt1 | contig 22134 bp, 15 predicted proteins | sample III_Palsa_E3_1_FD_198761 | JGI IMG/M metagenome (GOLD analysis project Ga0302306, IMG submission 198761) | Peat permafrost microbial communities from Stordalen Mire near Abisko, Sweden - III_Palsa_E3_1 | ecosystem: Environmental > Terrestrial > Soil > Palsa > Peat permafrost | place: Sweden...
TGGACATCCAACATCCCAAACAAAAGGATTTTGATTTTGCCGCCGGCGAACTGCTGCTGGTGAACAAGCCATACCAATGGACCAGCTTTGATGTAGTGGGCAAGCTGCGCAACTCCTTTAAGCCCTTAAAGCTAAAGGTTGGCCATGCCGGTACGCTCGATCCGTTGGCTACGGGCCTGCTTATTATTTGCACCGGCAAAATGACCAAGCAGATAGATACCTTCCAGGCCGAAGAAAAGGAATATACCGGCACCATGATACTGGGCGCCACCACGCCATCGTACGATATGGAAACCGAAGCCGATGAGCGGTTTGACATTAGCCACATTACCGAAGACCAGATAAAAGATGCCTGCCACCAGTTTGTGGGCGATATACAGCAATATCCGCCCGCGCATTCGGCTATTAAGATAGATGGCGAGCGTTTGTACGAAAAAGCCCGCCGGGGCGAAGAGGTGGAACTTAGATTACGGAATGTTACCATCAGCGAGTTTGAAATAACCCGCATTGCGCTGCCCGAAATTGATTTTAGGGTGGTGTGCAGCAAAGGCACCTATATCCGCTCGCTGGTAAATGATTTTGGCAAGGCCCTGAATAGTGGCGCGTATTTATCAGCATTAAGGCGTACCCGCAGCGGTAATTATAAAATAGCCGATGCCTGGGAGGTAATGGAATTAGTTAACATCATCCGCGAACAAAAAGCAACTATTTAAATGGGAGATCTTGTGCCACTCTTTTGGAGTTTAAACCTTTCAGCTTTTACCTTTAACCTTTCCGCCTCTTCATGAAGATCTACCATAATATAAATGAATTTAACCCGGTAACAAACGCCGTAGTTACCATTGGTACGTTTGACGGTGTACACCTGGGCCATCGCAAGATCATCAGCAAACTCAAGGAGCTGGCGGATGAGTGCGGCGGCGAAACGGTGATACTTACCTTTTTTCCGCATCCGAGGATGATATTGCACCCGGAAGATGAAAGCATAAAACTACTGAATACCATCAACGAAAAAGCCGCTTTGCTGGAGGAATTAGGTATAGATCACCTCATTATTACCCCATTTTCACGCGATTTTTCAAACCAAACGCCCGAAGCTTATATCCGCGATGTGCTGGTACAAAAGATCGGCACAAAAAAAATTGTGATAGGTTATGACCACCGTTTTGGAAAAGACCGCCAGGGCGGCCTGGACGACCTGCTTAAAGCAGGCCCGGTTTACGGTTTTGACGTAGTGGAAATTCCGGAGCAGGACATATACGAGGTAGCTATCAGCTCAACCCTTATCCGCAACGCTTTATTAAACGGGGCAATTGAGTTGGCCAACACCTTTTTAGGCTATCCCTTTTTTATAACCGGCAAAGTTGGGCGCGGCGATAAAATAGGCAGGCAGATAGGTTACCCTACCGCCAATATCGAGATAGAAGAAAGCTACAAGCTGATACCTGACGATGGCATATTTTCGGCCAAAGTTAAAGTGGATGGCGTTACTTACAAAGGCATGGCTTACATCGGCACCCGGCCCACCATAAAAGGCGTTACCCGCAATATTGAGGTGAATATTTTTGATTTTGATACCGAGATTTATACCCAGCAGGTAAGCATGGAGTTTTACAATTTTGTACGCGGCGATATTAAATTTAACAACCTGGACGAGCTGAAAGAACAATTAGCCAAGGATAAAGATGATGTGCTGGCCTTGTTAGGCGACCGGTAAGTTGGTCATTTCACTTTGTTGTCATTCGCTGCGCTGTCATTGAGTCATTGCATTTCTGCTGTTTACTGCGATACAGTCTTCATTATCCAATGACCTAATGACCATTTATCGATGCTTGAAAAACACCAGGTAAACCTGTTTTACCACATGATACGCCGCGAAAGCGAAGAACAATATAGCTATAGCCGTATTAATAACCCTGGTGCTTAGCGCGAATTTGCTTTGTATAAATTTGGCAAATTTGGCATACAGAAAAAGGCACAGGAACGCGCCTGCTGCCGAGCCTATACTGAATATCACCAGCGCCAGCCTTCCATCCAATATCCATTCGTGGGTGATGAGATAAGTACCCGTTATCATCCAGAACGGGATTTGCATGGGGTTTAAAAAGCCCAGCAGTATGCCGTATTTGATACTGTCGTGTTCCGAACGTTTACTGGTTTCGGGTGGTTTTTTCCGATGTATCCAGGTAATGGTACCCATAACCGAAAATAAGATAACCATCACCCAGTCGATAACCGTATCGAGCCTTACCTGCGCCGAGAGCCATTTGGCGGCGTGCATAATAAAGTAGGTAAAGAAAAACTCCACACATGAAAACGCGGTAATGAATTGTAAAGCTTGCTTTAAACCCCGGTTTATAGTTAGCTGCATTAAGCTAAGATTGATGTTTCCGGGAGGGATGTATCCAATAAAATTAGCTATAAGGCCTATAAAAAAGGTGAGAAATATCATTAGGGTAAAGATAGGTTGTTGTTATCCAAGATATACAAATTGCAGCTATTTTCCATGCAAAAAACTAATAGTTTATTGTTTTTTACAATAAGAAAATTTTATTAACTGCTGATGCGTTACATCGCGTTACACCCTTTACATGTAACACCTTGGGGGTGTGCAATGATAGTAGATAAGGGTTTAAAATTGTATCAGGCTGGTGCAGCTTTTACGCTGCACCACCTTCAACAAACCAATATGTATTAGGGGTATTAGTCGAAATTTAAATTCTCCCCACATCGCCGCTTTCTACACGTTTGCGGTACGACCAGTAGAAGGCTATCGGGAAGATAAAGAGGTTAAATATGGTGTTGGTGATCAAGCCGCCTATAACCACTATGGCTAATGGCTTTGATGCTTCGGAACCAATACCGTGCGACATGGCCGCTGGTAATAAACCTATAGCGGCCATCATGGCCGTCATGATAATGGGGCGCAAGCGATCCGCAACACCGGCCTTTAGGGCATCAGGGAAGTTTTTCCAGGTAGTATGGTGCTTTAACTCTTTAATATTGCTCTTGAATTTGGTAATTAAAATAACGCCGTTTTGCACGCATATACCAAACAAGGCAATAAAGCCTATCCCGGCAGAAATATTAAAGTTTACGCCGGTTATCAGCAGTGCCAGTATGCCGCCCATAATAGCGAAGGGCACGTTATTAAGCACCAACAGCGAATCGCGGAAGGTTCCGAACAGGATGAACAGGATAAAGAATATAATAAGCAAACTGATAGGCACCACTTGCGATAGCCTTTTGGTAGCGCGCTGCTGGTTCTCAAAATCGCCCGCCCATTCCAGGTGATAGGCCTTTGGCAGCTTTATTTTGGCGTTCACCTTGTCCTGAGCCTCTTTAATGGTGCTGCCCATATCCCTGCCGCGTATGGAGAATTTAATGGCGCCGTAACGCTGGTTATCATCGCGGTAAATGATACTAACGCCGGTAATTTTTTGGATGCTGGCAATTTCGCGCAGCGGTACATTGTTGCCGCTTAACGTTGGTACGCGCAAATCACCAATGGATACTTCGTTGTTCCTGAAATCTTCCGGGTAACGGATGCGGAGGTCGAACTTACGGTCGCCTTCATATATCTGGGTGGCGGCTTTACCGCCAATGGCCATTTCAATAACCGCGTTGGCATCTGCCGCTACAACACCATACTGAGCCATTTTTTCCTGGTTCAAATCGATCTGCAGTTCTGGCTGACCCATATTGCGCAATACGCCCAGGTCTTCAATACCGGGTACCGTTTTCAAAATGGAATATATGCTGTCTTCCTTATTCTCAATATACTTATAATCATCGCCAAACAGCTTAACTACAATGGAACCTTTTACCCCTGATACCGCCTCCTCAACGTTATCTGATATGGGTTGCGAAAAGTTAAGATCGATGCCGGGAATAAATTTCAGCTTATCCTGCATGCGCTGGATGAGTTCCTCCTTGGTTTCTTTTCGCTCCCAGGTATCCTGCGGATAAATATCAACGTGAAACTCGATATTATAAAAACCGGTGGCATCGGTACCATCATTTGGCCGGCCCGTTTGCGACATTACCTGTTTTACTTCGGGAAAGCTTAGGAATATGCCGCGCATCTCATTAGCCAGTTTAACCGATTCGCCCAGCGATATGCTCAGCGGCCCTGTTGCACGCACGTAAATGGCACCTTCATTCAATTCGGGCAAAAACTCCGTTCCTAATAACTGAAAACATCCAAGGCTTATTACCAATGCCACAATGGCTACCGGGAAAACTATTTTGCGGGTTTTAAAGCACCAGGAATAGCAGCGCATGGCATTGCGCGTTACAAATTCAACAAACACATTGTGCCGTTCCCTTACATTCTTACGGAGGAGCACACTTGCCAGCGCCGGTACAAAGGTAAAGGTGAATATCAGCGCGCCAAGCAATGCAAAACCCAGTGTCCAGGCCAGGGGCGAGAACATCTTGCCTTCAACCTTTTGAAAGCTGAAGATGGGCAATAAACCGGTTATGATAATGAGTTTGGCAAAAAAGATACCCTTACCATTTACCAGGCAGGCTTGTTTTATCATCCCAAGCTTGCTCAGCTTGTTGTAATTTTCCATTCCCACTTCTTTGGCGCGATGATCGAGCACCACAAAAATACCCTCTACCATTACCACCGCCCCGTCTATGATGATACCGAAATCTATCGCCCCCATCGATAGCAGGTTGGCCGACATGCCTTTTAATTTTAAACAAACAAAGGCGAATAAAAGGGCCAGCGGAATTATGAGCGCCACAATTAAGGTAGTGCGCCAGTCGGCCATGAACAGGAATACGATTACGGTAACAAAAATTATCCCCTCGAACATGTTATGTAGCACGGTATGTGTCGCAAAATCAACCAAATCGTCGCGGTCATAAAAGGTTTTCAGCTTTACATCGTCGGGCAGTATCTTATTGTTAAGCTCGTCTATTTTTATTTTAAGGTTTTTGATAACCTCGCTGGGGTTTTCGCCCTTGCGCATTACCACAATGCCTTCAACCACATCCGGGTCCTTATCGCGGCCAACCTGGCCCAACCTCGGCAATGCCGATTCCGTTACTTCCGAAATTGTTTTTACAAATATCGGCGTGCCTTTAATGTTGTTTATAACAATGTTCTTTATCTCATCAATATTATTCAGCAAGCCAATGCCGCGTACTACATAAGCCTGGCCGGCCTGTTCAATAATATCGCCGCCCACGTTCACATTGCTTTTTGATACGGCATCGAACAATTGCAGGGGCGTTACATTATACTGAACCGCTTTTTTAGGATCGACGGTTATCTGGTATGTTTTTACCTCGCCGCCAAAGCTGTTCACATCAGCCACACCCGGTACCGAGCGTATTTCGCGCTCAACAACCCAGTTTTCGAGTGTTGTAAGCTCGCGTATCGATTCGCGGTTACTGGTTAAGCTAAAGCGGTAAATTTCGCCGGTAGGGCCATAAGGCGGTTCAATATCCTGGTTGGTGCCATCGGGCAAATCAGCATCGCCAATGTGGTTGTTCACCTGCAAACGCGCAAAGGCATAATCTACATCATCATCAAAAGTTACTTTTACCACCGAAAGCCCGAAAAGCGATGACGAACGGATGCTCGTTTTCTTTTCAACGGGGTTCATGGCTATTTCAATAGGGCGGGTAACAAATTTTTCCACCTCCTCGGCGCTTCTTCCGGGCCATTGGGTAATTATGGTAACATCGGTATTGGTAACATCGGGGAAGGCATCAATACTCAAGTTTTTAAAACTGATATATCCGGCAACGGCCAGCAGGGCCGTAACAAAAAATATAAAAAACTTATTTTTTAGCGCAAAAGATAGAACAGCATTTATAAATCGATTCATTGGATTTTACTAATAATAATTGTGTACTAATCTTTAAGCGATTCATACAAATACACCTGTCTCGAAGCGATGATACGGTCGCCGGCCTTTACGCCACTGCTGATGTAAGCACGGTCTTCCACCTTTTTGGCTATAACAATGGGCTGTATGCGTACATTGGCCTTGCCATCTACCACCATTACATAGTTTTTATCGTTATCGAAGATTATGGTATTGGCATTAATTTCCGGCAAATTCTCGCCAGATTTCGCCCTTATCTGCACATTGGCAAACATCTCGGGTTTTAATAAATTCCCGGGGTTGGCAACCTTTATGCGGGCATGTATCACCTTGCTGTCCGGGTCGAGCATATTGTCGATCTTATCTATCCTCCCGGTAAATACTTTGTCGGGGTACGCTAGTGTTGTGATCTTTACCGAGTCGCCGGTTTTAACATTCATAATGTCTGATTCATAAACATTGGCCAATACATATACGCTCGACAGATCGGCTATGGTAAACAAATTCTGGCCATTATCGGCCCTAACCTGGGTACCGCTGTTCAAATTCTTCTCCACCACAAAGCCCGATATCGGCGCTTTAATTTCATAGCCTTCACTATTGCTTTTATTAATATCGGTAACGGCACCTGCGCGTTTGTTTTCGGCAACCGCCTTATCGTAATCAGATTGAGCCTGCTCCAGGTCTTTTTGCGAAGCAAGGCCGCCTTTATACATATCCTGGGTCGATTCCAGTATGCGGAGGGTATTGCGCAGGTCGGCTTGCGATGAGACGTAGTCTTTGGTAAACCCGGCCATTTCGGCGCTGCGCATAATAGCCAGTGTTTGGCCCTTTTGCACCACATCGCCCAATTGCACATGTACATCTTCGGCTACGCCGCTCACCATGGGGAAAACGTTTACCATTTTGTTTTCATCGGGTGCTACGCTGCCGGTAAGGGTGAGCTCGGTAACCGCGTTGGCATCTTTAACCGTATCTATCAAAAGGCTGTTGAGCAAAGTATCCGTAACCTGGAATTTGGTATCCTTTTGTTCCGCTGAATCATCTGCATGGTGGCAGCTTTGCAAAACCAGGCCCGTGGTGCAAAAAGCAAATGCTATGACAATGATCTTATATTTTGAATACATTATTATTGATTGAAAAAGGGTGTGCCGGTAACGTAATTAAGTTGTTCGAGTGATATAACCCGGTTAAGCTGCAGGTTATTTAGCTGTATGGTATTTGTTTTGTACGAATCATAAAAATCCAGAAACTCCAGCAGGCTGATGTTGCGCTTTTGGTAGTTGATAAAAACCTGTTGTATAAGGTTGGTAAAGTTTTGTTTAAAGGAGGGATCGAAGCTGTTATACAATTTTTCCAGCCTTAAAGCATTTTTGTAGTTGGTGGCCACATCGCTTTGTACCTGGTCCTGGTGGCTTTGAAACTGTACCTGGCTTTGATCGATAGCTATGCGGGCTTGTTTAATATTGCCCTGGTTACGGTTAAAAAATGGCAGGTTAAATTCAATACCTGCACCCAAATAGTTTTGGCCGTAACCGCCCAGCTTATCATAATTAAGGGATAGTGAAAAATCCGGAACTGCGCTTGCTTTTTGCAGGCTCAGGTTTAAATTGTTATAATCAACATTAGCCTTCGCCAGTTTAAGATCGTAGCGGTTTATGTAAGCCGAATCCAGCAATTGCTGATAGGGCGTGCCGGCAACTATATCTTTACCATCAAGGTTGTAATTTACCTGCGGCGCTATATAAACATCGGGCGAAGCTTTAATGAGCAGCTTAAATTCGCTTTGAACCGTATCGATGCCCGCCTGCAGCCCATTGTATTCGGCCTGCAGCGAGTAAAGCTGCGATTGTATGCGCAAAACTTCCTTTTCGGCAATATTGCCTTTTGAATATTGCTCGTTAAATATGGTGAGTGTTTTGGCCAGGGAGCTTATTTCATCGTTATAAACTTTTGCGGATTGTTCCTGGAAGTAAATGGTATAAAAATCATTCCGCAGGGTGAATTTTAAGGTGCGCAGCAGATCAAAGAACTGGTATTTTGATTGATCGACCCCCAGTTTTGCCAGTTGGATATTTTTATTGCGCTTGCCGGCAGTGGTAAAAAGCTGCGAAACGCTGAACGATTGCTCCTTGTAAGCAGGCCCCGCAGTGGCATAATTAGCATATATACCGTTTGAAAAATTGAAATCGGGGTTATTGAACAGGCGGGCGGTAATTATTTGCGCGCTGGCATTATCAATATTGTAACGCTGAATAATTAAGCTCAGATTGTTTTTGATGAACTGATCTTCGGCTTGTTTTATGGTGATGCTGAGGGTATCGTTTACTGCCGACTGCGCTTTTGCATTAAACACAAAGCTTCCGCACCAGATCTGGATACCTAAAAAAACGCCAACAAATTTTAAGGACATATTTTATTTGTTTGCACAAAAGTATAAGCCCGGTATTAGAGGAGTATTAAAGGCGGATTAAAATGGGATTAGAATTTACCGGATGAATGTAATATTTATGTTAGTTCCGTGCTCCGGGGCCGAATTAATGGTAATTGTGCCGTTAAAAAGTGTAATTATCTTATTGGTAACATAAAGCCCGATGCCATTGCCCAAATAGTTTTTAACATTGGTGCCACGATAAAACGAGTTGAATACCTTTTCCAGTTCATCGGCGGGGATGCCGATACCGATGTCGGAAATGTTTATGGTAATGCGATTTTCATCGGCATAAAGGTCGCATTGTACACGCTTGTTTTCAGAGAATTTAAAGGCGTTGCCGATAATGTTATTCAGCGCTATGGTTAATAACTGCTTATTGGCGGGTATCTGCAATTTGTCCGGGTCCTCGGGTAAATGCTGCACATTTACCGCGAACAACCCTTTGCCTGCTTTTGCGTTCCAGTAATCGTTCAGTTCCCATATCAACTCATCAATATCAACCGGTTTAAAGGCCGGGTGGGTATAGTTCATATCCACATGGGCCAGTTCCAGCAGGCTGGTTATGGTTTCCTTTAAGCGTTCCGCATCGCTCAATACCGATGTTAATACCTGTTCATATTCATCGTTGGTGCGTACTTTATTTAAGGCTATTTCAATTTCGCCTATGATGCTGGTTATGGGGGTTCTTAACTCGTGCGAGGCGTTGATCACAAAAGTTTCCTGCAAATCGAATGCATTTTCCAGGTGGCTTAGCAGCCGGTTAAAATTATAGGCCAGGGCGCTTATTTCATCCTTACCATTCCCTTCATCAACCCGCAACCGAAGATTGCCCGCGCTCACCAGCCGCATTTGCTTAATTACATTGCCAATAGGCTCCAGGGCTTTTTGCGCGAACCACCTGCTGATGATGAACAGGGCTATGGTAACGCATATTAATAATATGATCATGGTTTTAACCAGGTCATTTAGCCGTTTAGTGCCTTCGTGATCAATCGCCGAAACGAGGATCACAAAATCGCCCTGGTTATCATAATAATAAATACCCACGGTTTGCCGGTCGCCCTCCGAAAATTGCAGCATTTTACGCTTACGCACCTGGTTGATCACATCGCTCGACCAATACTGGCTTTTGTCCCTTATAAACGATGGCGCGTTTTTGTCATCATAAAACCGGATCACCTCATCGGGCAAGCGTAGCAGGTAGCGCACTTTTACACGGTTTAATGAATCGGCCGATATTTCATCAGCTTCCAGGTATACCTGCGCGGCGGTATAGGCCCGGTTCATTAAATGGCTGTAAAAATTGGATTTGATAAGCGAATTGAAGGTAATGAAAATGGCAATTTCGCCTATGAGCAAAACTGTGGCGCTTAATGCTGTAAAATAAAGCGAAAGCCTGTTCTTTATTTTCATGCCTTACCTGTCGTTTCTTAAAGTATAGCCCATGCCAATAACGGTATGTATCAGTTTTCTTTTGAAATCTTTCTCAATTTTTTTGCGCAGATAATTTACGTACACATCAATAAAATTTGTACCGGTATCAAAATCAATTCCCCACACCTGTTCGGCAATAAACTCTCTCGATAGAATTTTATTCGGGTTGCGCATAAACAACTCCAGCAAGGTATATTCCTTAGCGGTTAAGGTAATCTGTTTACCGGCCCGTTCGGCAACATTGCTCCAGGTATCTAATTTAAGGTCGTCAAATATAATGGTGTGATCCTCTTTAGGGGTGATATGCTGGCGGCGCAACAACGCTTCTATCCGGGCAAGCAATTCGCTGAAATGAAAAGGCTTTATCAGGTAATCATCGGCACCAGCCTTTAAGCCCGCTACCTTATTCTGCACCTGGTCAAGCGCGCTGAGTATCAAAATAGGTGTTTGAATATTATCTAACCTTATTTGGCGGCAAAGTTCAATGCCGTTAATATCGGGCAGCATAATATCCAGTATCAGCAGGTCAAAATCCTCGGTTAAAATTAATACTTTGGCTTCCGAGCCGTTTTTAGCGGTTTTAATTTTATAGCCATGCTCTTCAAGTCCCTTGCAAATAAATGCGGCAACCTTTTGTTCATCTTCAACTAAACAAACCTTCATGCTAAAAAATTATAAAAGGCAAATGTAGTTTAAAAGTTAACTAACTTTAAACAGGCCGTATTTTAGTATGCAATAAATGGCCCTTACACCATCCTTCCAACCAATTTTTTTCCCCTCGGCATAGGTGCGGCCATAGTAGGAAATGCCAACCTCGTATATCCTTACATTGGGTATGCGCGAAATTTTCGCGGTAACTTCGGGCTCAAACCCAAAACGCTGCTCTTTTAAATTGAGGGATTGGATCATTTTGGTATCGAACAATTTATAACAGGTTTCCATATCGGTTAAGTTAAGGTTGCTGTTAGCGTTTGATAGGGTAGTTAAAAACCTGTTACCTATGGTATGCCAAAAAAACAATACCCGGTGCGGGTTACCGCCCATAAACCGTGAACCGAAAACAACATCGGCAAAGCCTTTTATTACCGGTTTAAGCAAGTCGTTATATTCTTCGGGGTCGTATTCCAAGTCGGCATCCTGAATAATAAGGTATTGGCCGGTGGCATTATTTATGCCGGTGTGTATGGCAGCCCCCTTACCTTTATTAACCGGGTGTTTAAGGTATTGGATATTTAAGGCCGGATTTAAGGCCATGTAATTTTGAATAGCCTCTTCGGTACCATCAGTGGAGCAATCATTAATAATAATAACTTCCTTGGCCATATTATTGGTTAAAGTTACCGCCTTTACCCTGTCGAGTATTAAGTGGATGGTTCGGGCCTCGTTATAGGCAGGTATAACAATGGAGAGTTTTTGCAGGTTCATTAATCTCTCCGGCTTTCTACAGTGTAAATAAATCCGTCGGCGCGGTAATAGCCCAGGTTATATTCTATCGGGCGTTCGGCCTGGTCGTACACAAATCTTTTTCTGAAAAGTATAGGGCTGCCAACTTCTACATCAAGCTTGCCAGCTATCAATTTATCGGCAGCGCGCGCGCTTAATTCTTCTTTTGATAGCTGGGCTATAACCAAATGGTCTTTTTCCAGTATTTCATAAAGCGGGCGCGAAAAATCTTCCTCGCCTGATAAACCCACCCGTGGATGAAAATACGAAACAAAGTAAACAAATGGCCCTTCAAGGCGGCCTCTTAACCTTTCCAGCTTCAGTATTTTTTTGTCCTGTTTTATCTCAAAAAAGGTGGCTATTTTTTCTTCGGGAAACACCCAGCTTAAATGCAGCTCAAAGTTTTTTATAGATATGCCCCTTGCTTTCATTTCCTGCGAAAAGCTCATCCAGTTCATTGATTTGGAGCTTACAGCAACATTGGCCACTTTTGTTCCTACGCCTTTTTTCCTAACCAGCAAACCTTCGTATACCAATTTATTGAGAGCCTGGCGCAAGGTGGTTCTGGAAATAGCCAAACGCTTGGATAACTCAATTTCATTCGGAATAAATTTACCCTCCTGGTATTGCGGATCGGAAATTACCTTGCGCAATAGGTTCTCTGCCTGTATATGTAGGGGGATAGGGCTTTTGTGATCAATTTTTAGTTGCATGTGGTATCTGGATAGGGCAGCGGTAAAAATAAATAAAATATTGGTTAATAAGGTTTTAGTAAAATACTTCTTAAACATACTATATAGTAATTTAATGCAGTATTCTTATCCAAATGTATGTATTAGTTAAAGTTAAAACCACAAAATATGCTGTAAATAATCATTTTATCTAAAAATTAATATATGTTACAATGTGCGTACAATATATCATAAAATCTGCCTCTTTTTATAAATTTAGTCAAACAATTATACATAATGGCTAAATCGGTTTTATAATTAAAAATATTTGTACTTATATTAGCCGAACGCTAATTATATCCTTTAAAATACTATTATCAACTATAAAATGAAGACCAGAATTTCAATAATTTTCATCCTGTTTTTAGGGTTTACCAATGTTTTATCGCCTTGTTTTGCAGTTGATAAAAGCAGCAATAATAATGTTGCAGTTGATACCACATTACAGGTAGCCGATGTTTTTCAATCGGGCATGGTTGTTCAGCAACAAAAACCGTTTACCATTTGGGGATACGCCACACCAGGCGCTAAAATAACCGTGAGCGCCGACTGGACGAGCAAAACAATAACCCTTATTGCCGATAGCCTGCACAATTGGAGAGGAATGTTACCGGTGCCCAAAGCAATCCCCGGCGATTTTAAACAGCATACCTTAACGGTTAGCAATGGTAATGGAACCATTATGCTGAGTGATTTGTTAATTGGTGATGTGTGGCTGGCCAGCGGGCAATCAAACATGCAATTTGGTATGAAGGGCGAGGACGGGAAAGATAACGGCGTGCTGAATTATAAAACAGAGATCCCGGCGGCCAATTACCCTAATATAAGGTGGTTGTACGTCGCCCTGAATTTTAGTGCCAAACCCTACAACCATATAAAAGGCAAATGGGTAGCCTGTTCGCCCGAAACTGTTCAGCAATTTAGCGGGGTGGCCTATTATTTTGCAAGGGACCTGTACCTGCATTTAAATATCCCGATAGGCATAGTACTTTCAACCATAGGCGCATCAACCGGCCAGGCCTGGACAAGCCGCGGCGAATTGCAATCAGATACCGCACTTTATAACAAATATTTAAAACCTTATGACGATAGCCCGAAATCAAAAGAGGTTATAAACGGAGGCTTTAGTTTTGAGAAAGTTACCCGCCCAACCCTGCTGTATAACGCCATGATCCATCCTTTGGCAGGCCTTAGCATTAAGGGTTTTATTTGGTACCAGGGCGAGTTTAACCATGTTGATAAGGGGATGTATACCCTGCTGGAGCAGCACATGATACAAGGCTGGCGCGATGATTTCGCGCAGGGCGATCTGCCTTTCTACTTTGTACAGATGCCCTCTTATTTTTGGGGTAACGAGGATCCGAAAGCCTATGACTATGCCATTTTCCGCGAGGCGCAAAAGAACATACGAAGCACCGTAAAAAACACCGGCATGGCCATTACGCTTGATGATAATGTGCCCAAAATACTACATCCCCGCAATAAAAAACCGGTTGGCGAGCGTTTGGCCAGCATCGCGCTAAATAATGCTTGTGGTTTACATGAGGTGAAATACTTAGGGCCGCAGTTTAAAAAAATGAAAATATCCGGCAGCAGGGTAAATGTATATTTCACTTCGGCATCGCTTGGCGGTGGTTTGGTAACCCGGGATACGCTTGCACCCAAACAATTTTTTGTTGCTGGGGATGATCATGTATTTCACCAGGCTACTGCCGCCATTGTTGGCGATCATATAACTTTAAATTGTGATAGCGTAGCAAACCCGGTAGCGGTTCGTTTCGCGTTTACCAATATGGCCGTAATAAATTTGTTCAATAAAGCCGGTTTGCCTGCCGAGCCTTTCAGAACGGATAATTGGAGCGAAGAAGATAAGGGCCCTAAAATAAAACTCGATTATAAAAAGCTGAACGAAGGCAAGTAATTTAAACCCGCTTTTAAACTATAATATGCAGTACAAATAGTAATATTTATTAAAAACTGTCTTTTTTACAGGTAACCTTTTAAATTTTTTTACAAAAGTTTAAAAGGTTTTTTTATTAATTATGTATTACTTTAGCAAATACAAATATCTATGTGATTTTGCAATTGCTATATTTACAGGCATTTTAGTTTAATTATTGTAATTAAACACGACTAATTTTATTGGTATGTTAATTATAAACGTTAATGGGTAGTATTAATATCAAAGAACTGGCACTCCAGCTTAACTTATCCAAATCAACTGTTTCCAGGGCATTCAGGGGGCATAGTGATATTAATATGGAAACAAAGGAGCGAATTCTGAAGGTTGCCAAGGAACTTAATTACCAGCCAAACCACCACGCCAGTAACCTTAGGGCGCAAAAAAGCAAGAACATAGCTATCATAGTTCCGCAAATTGCCAACAACTTTTTCTCGCAGGCCATTGATGGTATCGAAACCGTGGCGCGCGAAAAAGGTTACCACCTGCTTATTTATTTAACAGCCGATCATTTTGAAAGTGAAGTTGCTTATGTGAACGATCTGTACAATGGGAGGGCCGATGGCATCATCATGTCGGTATCAGGCGAAGCAAACGACCACAGCTACATGAATAAGCTACAGGAAAAACATATCCCGCTTGTTTTTTTCGATAGGGTTTATGATGATATACATACCGCCAAAGTAACCACTAATGATTATGGCAGCAGTTTTGAGGCCACCATGCACCTGGTTGCCGCCGGCTGTAAAAATGTTGCCTTTTTGGTAACCAATAAGCAGCTTTCAATTGGTAAAATGCGTATGCAGGGTTATCTGGATGCCTTAAAGCATTCGGGCCTGCCTTTCAGGGATGAACTTATAGTTGATTGCAGTAATGATGATACCATAAACTACGGCATATTAACCAATGCTTTTAAAACCTTAACCATTGATGGTATATTTGCTTCGGTTGAGCGTTTGGCCTTCGCGACCTATTATGTTTGCCACGATTTGAATATAGATATACCCGGCAAGGTAAAAGTTATCAGCTTTTCCAGTTTAGAAATAGCTTCCTTGTTAAACCCTGCCCTAACCACTATTACCCAGCCCGCTTATGACATGGGCGTACAGGCAGCTACACTATTATTTAAGATGCTGGAGCAGGATGACCCGGTTAATGACCAGGTGGTGCTATCGTCAAAAATAATTACCAGGAGCTCAACCCTGTAAAACATTTCCGAGTTCGGATTTGTTAAAAAAAGTTAAAGTTTTTCCAATAATTTCTGTTTCCGGGAAGAATTTGCCGACCCCTAACTCAAAAGTTATTAACAAAGTTATTAACAACCGGGAATGTTCCCGAAAAACCGGATTTTTTTTATTTTTTTTATATAATTCGATTTAGCAAAAGATGCTATTTTTTAACTTATTGATAATCAATGTGTTAAAAATGTACATACAAGGCTTATTTCTTAATTGGTGTATAAACTACACATGCTGCAATAAGGCATTTAAATGTTAATAACTTAATTTAATTGAAGGTTTGTATATAGGCCGCTTAGAATTACTTTTACAGATGTACACTTGTACAATTTATTAACCAGTTTTTAAACTAAAACCAAAAATTAATGAAAAAGACTTACTTAATCAAGTATGTATTCCTTCTGTTTTTTGCACTATCTGCTGCTACTGCATTTGCACAAACCAGCACTATAAGTGGTAAGGTTGTTGATGAGGCTAACCAACCTCTTCCAGGAGCAACAGTATCAGTAAAGGGCACACAGAAAAGTACAGGAACCGATGCTAATGGAAATTTCCGCTTAACCGGAGTTTCAAACGGTACGGTTACCATCCAAATCACATTCGTCGGTTACCAGTTAAATGAAAAAACCGTAACCGTTTCCGGGAACGTTACCGTAAACTTTGGCATGGTGCCTAATTCAAAAGACCTGAACGAAGTGGTAGTTATCGGTTACGGTACCCAAAAGAAAAAGGACCTTACCGGCTCTATTACCAATGTTACCGAAAAGGATTTTAACCAGGGTGTAGTAACATCGCCCGAGCAATTGATCCAGGGTAAAGTTGCGGGTTTGAACATCAGTACTAATAGCGGCGCGCCTGGTGCCCCTATAACCATGACTATACGTGGTGGTGCTTCGGTAAACGGAAGTAATGCTCCACTTATCGTAATTGATGGTACTCCATTAAGCAATGATGGTATATCAGGTGTTGAGAATCCGCTTGATATGATCAACCCGAATGATATCGCTTCATTCACTATATTAAAAGATGCATCCGCTGCAGCTATTTATGGTAACAGGGCCTCTAACGGTGTAATTATCATTACCACCAAAAAAGGCCAGGCAGGCGCTCCAAAAATCAATTTCAGCACACAGGTTTCGTTGGCTACGCTGCCTAAACAAGCTCCGGTGCTTTCGCCAAGCCAGTTCCGCGATTATGTGAATGCCAATGGTGATAGTACTGACAGAGCCTTATTAGGTAATGCCAATACCAACTGGCAGGATGAAATATACCAACGCGCTTACAGCACCAATGATAATTTAAGTATATCAGGTACTGCAGGGCACTTGCCGTATCGTGTTTCTGTAGGTTATGATAACCAGAACGGTGTATTAAAAACAACTTATTTACAGCGTTATACAACAGGCATAAATTTAAGCCCGAGCTTTTTTACCGATCACTTAAAGATCAATCTGAGCTTTTTAGGTACACAGGTAAAACAAAGGTTTGCCAATGAAGGCGGCGTAATTAGCGATGCGGTTGATTTTAACCCTACTTTACCTGTTTATTCGGGTAATAGCGCATTTGGTGGCTATACCGAATTGTTAGACCCATCTGCAGCCGACGGACTAAAAGCCCTTGCGCCTTTAAACCCGGTGGGTATGTTGTATGAAAATGATAACCGTAGCACCGTTTATCGTGCTATAAGCAGTTTAAATATGGACTATAAGTTCCATTTCTTTCCCGACTTGCATGCGTATGTGAATTTCTCCTATGATGGCTCGAACGGACAGGGATTTGATATTATACCGGGTACTGCCGCTTCATCTTATCCGGGTACACCCGATGCGGCCGGAGTAACTCAAACCGGTTCAAGTTCAAAATATAAAACAGTTGTAGGTAACAGCCTGTTTGAAGGTAACTTTAATTACAACCACGACTTTACTGCCATAAAAAGTACAGTTACAGCCTTAATAGGTTATTCGAGCCAGGTATTTTCAACCACCGCGTATAATTATTTAAGTTATTTCAGCAATGGCGAACCTTATCCGGCTTCGGTGGTTGCTTTGGCACAATATCCATACAGCACTAACCAATATGATCTAACTTCTGTTTACGGTAGGTTGAACTACGCTTACGATGATAAATACCTGTTACAGGCAAGTTTACGTAGCGACGTATCGACAAAGTTTGCCCCTGGCATACGTACGGGTAACTTCCCTTCGGTAGCTGCCGGCTGGGTTATCAGTCGTGAAGATTTCTTGAAAGGCAATACCGTATTAACAAACCTTAAATTACGTTTGGAATATGGTGTTACCGGTAACCAGGATGGTATACAAGATTACGATTACCTAAGCGATTACAGTTTGAGTAACAGCGCTGCCAAATACCAGTTTGGTAATAGCTTTTACCAGGGTTACCGCCCGGGAGGTTTATATCCTGGCAGAACATGGGAGCAAACGGCTACCGCGAATGCCGGTTTAGACTTTGGTTTCCTGAACGACAAAATCAGCGGTACTTTAGATGTTTACTCCAGGAAAACTTCAAATTTGCTTTTCCCCATTCCGCAGGCGGCAGGTGCTAACTTTACAAACGTAATTACTGGTAACGTAGGTAATATGCAGGATAGGGGCGTGGAGTTAAACTTAACAGGTAAAGCGATAGATTCAAAAGACATAACCTGGACTATTGGCTTAAATGGTACCCTTAACAGGAACAAAATTACTAACCTTGCTGCAATACCTGGTGCTAATGAAAGTATCATCCCTACCGGCGGTATATCCGGCGGTACTGGTAATAACGCGCAGGTATTGGAAGTTGGCCTTGCAAAAGGCACTTTTTACCTTTATCAGCAAGTATATGGCACCAACGGCAAACCCCTGGACGGTGTATTTGTAGATCAGAATGGTGATGGCCAGATCAACAATCAGGATCTGGTTGCTGAACACAATTCAGAGCCACAGGAATATTTTGGCCTGAACTCTGAATTCAGGTACAAGCAATGGAACATAGGCTTTTCGGCACGTGCCGAATTAGGCAACTATGTTTATAACAACGTAGCATCAGCAACCGGTATCGAACGTAATATTATTAATCCGCTGGGTATATTAAACAACGGTTCGACGGATGTATTAACAAGCGGACTTACCGGTAATGGTAGTTTAGACCTTTTATCAGATTATTACCTGCAAAATGCTTCCTTCTTCAGAATGGATGATGCGCATTTGGGTTATAACTTTGGTAAGGTATTTAAACACACCGGCGATTTGAAGATCAGCGGTGATGTACAGAATGTATTTATTATTACCGATTACAAAGGTGTAGATCCGGAAATTCCTACAAATGGTGCCGTTGGCGGTATTGATAATAATTTTTACCCAAGGCCCCGTACTTTTGTAGTAGGACTAAACCTAAGTTTATAATAATTACGTAATTAATATAATTAAGACATAAAAAGATATGAAAAGAAATTTAATTACAACACTATTAATCAGCGGGCTCCTTGTCGGCAGTTTAACATCGTGTAAAAAGAAACTCATACTTACGCCAAACTATGAGGTAACATCGGAGCAGGTGTATAGTTCACCGGCTACCATTAAAGAGGCCCTTGCCAAGGTTTATGGCAGCTTTGCGCTTACCGGAAACGAGGGCCCCGCAGGAAGCCCCGACATTGACGGTATTGACGAAGGTACTTCGGATTTCTTTCGTTTGTTTTGGTACGCGGAAGAATTACCTACCGATGAAGCGGTAATTGCCTGGGGAGACCCCGGGGTACCCGATTTTCATAACATGAACTGGTCATCATCAAACGTTAATCTTTTAGGGTTGTATGACAGGTCATTGTACCAGATTACCCTGGTTAATGAATTCCTGATCCAGACTACTGATGCGGAATTAGCAAAAAACGGTATTACCGGTAACGACTTAACCAATGTACATTATTACCGTGCAGAGGCCCGCTTTTTGCGTGCCTACCAATATTGGGTATTGATGGACCTTTTTGCAACTCCCCCTTTTGTAACAGATGCAACCCCGGTAGGTTCGATAACTCCGCCTCAAACAACCCGTTTGGCGTTATTCAACTATGTAGAGAGTGAGCTAAAAGCGATTGATCCATTATTGGTTGCCCCGCAGAAAAATGAATACGGTCGCGCTGATGAAGCAGCCGACTGGGCATTGTTGGCACGCCTTTACTTAAATGCACAGGTTTATACCGGTACTCCGGCTTCAGGAAGCGGGGCAGGTACTTTAGGTGCATCAAGATTTACTGATGCTATTACCTACGCAACAAAAGTTATTAACGCAGGTTACAGCTTAAATAGCAGTTATGATAACTTGTTTTTGGCCGATAATAACACCAACGGTGCTCAAAATGAGAACATATTTGTAATTGACTATGATGGTAACAACACACAGGGTTACGGTGGTACCACATTTATGACACATGCCGCGGTTGGCGGTTCCATGCCTTCATCATCATACGGAATTTCGGGTGGTTGGGCAGGTATCAGAACCACCAGCAGCATTACCAGTTTGTTCCCAACACCTCCAACACAAAACACTACCAATTTCCCGGATAATAATAATGTGGATACACGTGCCGAATTTTGGTATGACGGCCAAAGTACTACTATCAGCAGCATCACTTCGTTTACTGATGGAATAGCTGTTAATAAATGGAGAGATGTAACCAGTACAGGTGCTCAGGGGACAAACCCAAGTTTCTCTGATGTTGATGAACCATTGTTCCGCTTACCTGAAATGTACCTGATATATGCTGAATCAGTAATAAGAGGAGGTACAGGAGGCGATTTGGGTACCGCGCTTACTTACATCAATAAATTACGCGATCGCGCTTATAATGGCAGTACTACAGGTGAGATCACTCAAACTCAGCTTACTCAAAGCTTTATTCTGGATGAAAGAGCCCGCGAATTATACTGGGAAGGTTTCCGCCGTACAGATTTGATACGCTATGGCGAATTTACCAGCGCAAGTTATTTGTGGCCGTTTAAAGGTGGTGCAAAAAATGGAACAGGTGTTGACAATCATTACAACATTTACCCTATACCTGATCAGGACAGAGCAGCTAATCCAAACCTTAAACAAAACCCGGGTTATTAATGCCCGCAATTTAAAAGTATATAATTATGACCCCTTAATAAATAAGAGTGTTAATTTAAAAAAAATGAAAATGAAAAGAGTTTTAACAAGGTTTTTAGCCATTGGCAGTGTAGCGCTGCTGATGTTAGCATCCTGCAAAAAGAATGACGCGATAGTTACCGCGAATAGTGGGAAAGCGGGTGTTTTATCATCGTCAACAGCATCAGTAACATTGGTAAAAGCTAATGATACAATCGCAACGCCGGTGGTTACGTTTACTTTTACAATGGCAAGTTATGGTTTTAAGGCATCAATTACCAATACGCTTGAAATTGATACCACTGGCGATAACTGGGCAAACCCGGTTTCGATAACTTTAGGTTCAGGTTTGTTATCATACAGTTATAACACAGCCGATCTTAATACCCTTGCCCTGAAGTTAAATATAAAGCCAAAGGCACAAGGCACAATTTTGGTACGTATTGCTCACACCATTTCAACTACTATAACACCAGTTTATTCCAATGTTATATCGGTTAGCGTTACGCCTTACTCAACGGTTATACCGGCTGCTTATTTATATGTAGTTGGGGCGTACCAGGGTTGGAGTACTGCAACACCAGATAGTTTAGTGGCATTGAACGGTAGTACCACCTATACTGGCATTATTAACTTTACTGCAGGCAACAATCAATTTTTGATATTACCGGCTAAAAGCTTCACCAACAAATATGCTACAACTGATGTAAGCACACCTTCTGCTACAGTTGGTTATAACGCTAACAATAATTTGGTTGCTCCAACTGCTGCAGGCAATTATTTAATAACACTAAACTTAACTGCAAACACAATTACATTTACAGCAGTTGATTATTATAGCGTTATTGGTAATTCAACTCCGGGTACTGCCTGGAGTACTGACACCCCGTTAAAGTTTGTTAACGATGGTAAGAATAACTGGGTAATTAATGGCATCCCAATGATAGTTGGTGCATTTAAAGTAAGGCAGGACGACCAATGGACCAATAGCTGGGGTACAATAGCTACTCCAGATGGCATGACCTTAACTGATAGCAACGGTGGGAATATTCCTATCAACACTGCTGGAAATTATAATTTTACATTTAATATGGCTCCAACTGCTTATGGTTCGCCAGCGGTTGCCACAACTACTTATACACTTACACAATAACAGTAGTTTAAACAACTGTTAAAACCTATATAACTAACCCGCCGAAAAGGGCGGGTTAGTTATAAATAGGGTTTTTTATTGCCGGGATATTAAACCCCTTAACATACCCGCAGCAAACAATATAATTTGCCCGCGCAAAAAGTTTATGCGTTGAATAACCGGGCTAAAGTGATGATCGATTATCAGCGCTATAATCTATATAAATGAAAACTAAATTCTATCGGATATATCTTTTACTATTTTTTATAACTTTTTATTATCCGGCAATTGCCCAAACAAGCCCTGTTAAAAGTGCGGGGAATGTTGTAAATGTTGTTATTAACGATCAGCAGGTAAATATTACAACCGATAATGCTTACGCCCAGGTAACTGTTTACAGCCCCAATATGATAAGGGTAAGAATGGATAAGCAAAAGCTGGCGGCAGATTTTTCATACGCTGTTATCACCCAGCCTGAAAAAACAAAAGTAAGCATCACCCAAACCGACCAGGAAATTGACCTGGTAACAGATTCGTTAAAAGCCGTTATCAAAAAAAGCCCTTTCGCGGTAAGTTTTTATACTAATGATGGACGGGTTATTAATGAAGATGAAACGGGCTTGCAAACATCATGGGTAAATGAAGCGGTAACCACCTACAAAAAAATGCAGGATGGCGAACGTTTTATCGGCCTTGGCGAAAAAACAGGCGCATTAAACCGTCGTGGCAGCGGCTATACTAATTGGAATACCGATGCATTTGCCTATTCCAACAATACCGATCCTATTTACTCCA
>Ga0302306_10000590_pt1 | contig 22123 bp, 13 predicted proteins | sample III_Palsa_E3_1_FD_198761 | JGI IMG/M metagenome (GOLD analysis project Ga0302306, IMG submission 198761) | Peat permafrost microbial communities from Stordalen Mire near Abisko, Sweden - III_Palsa_E3_1 | ecosystem: Environmental > Terrestrial > Soil > Palsa > Peat permafrost | place: Sweden...
AACTACACGCTGGTTGATGTAAGCATCACCAACTGTATTGGTAGCAACTTCGGGGTCTTGCTGGTATTTATCATAGTCATCCCAGGTAATAAGGTTGTAACAGCTTAAATATATACTGCCGCTGGTTAAATGAAATGGCAGCATACTGGTTGGAAGCTGGTAACGTATTTCCAATGTTTTTAAACGTACATAATATGCATTAACCAACCAGTAATCTGATGGGTAAAACGTTGGGCTGTTAACCGTTGTAGGGTCTTGTGTTAACCTTGGGAACTGGGCATTACCCGCATTGGCAGGTGTCCATGCCTGTAACATAATTGGCTGAAACTGGCTCTGGAACGGCTCGATACCGGTTCCTGTTACAATAAAGCTATAGTTAAACGATCCCTGGAATAAAACACTTACCGATAAGCCTTTGTAAGCTGCCTGCAGGTTTAAACCAAGCGTAGTATTTGGCAGATTGGGATTACCAATAGCCTTCTGATCGTAAACGTTGATAACTCCATCATGGTTTAAATCCTGGTATTTAAGGTCGCCTGGTTGGATAACTTCACCATTATCCGGCACTGCAACAACCTGGTCGCCTGCGTTGCTGCCACCATGGGCCGCTTCATAAGCTTTAATTGTTGCAACATCAGCAGCAGTATAATAGCCCAGGAAATGATAACCAAAAGGCTGGCCAATTGAATGGCCTGTTCTGGCTAAATTAGGATAAGCCGGCTGCGGTTCGTCTTCGTACAATATTTTGTTTTTTGCATAAGAGAATACAAAACTGCTGTTAAACTGAATTTTACCAATAGCGGTATGGTAACCTACCTGACCGTCATACCCACCGTTTTCTGTACGGCCAAGGTTAACTGCAGGTAAACCTACACCTAAAACTGCGGGTATAGCAGCAGGAGTAATTAACTGATCGTAACGTACGTTGTGGAAATAGTCGAAAGTTACGGATAGTTTATTATCCTTTAACAAGTTCATATCCAAACCTAAATCCAGTTCTTTTTGCTTTTCCCAAACAACATCGGGGTTAGCTAAACTATTTTCGTATATGGTTTTGTAATCTGTTTCGCTTGTACCAAAGTTATAACCATTGCCCTGTGTATAGTACTGGGTGTATACATAACGGTTACCCGGAGCATAATCCGAACCTACAACACCGTATGAACCCCTTATTTTAAACAATCCGAAAACAGGGAACAAATTGTTAAAGAATTTTTCTTTGTTGATATTATAACCGGCGCTCACGGCAGGGAAATAACCGTAGCGGTGGCCCGGGGCAAAACGATCGGTACCGTTATAAGCGGAGTTAAAATCGAACAGGTATTTACCGTCGAAATCATAACCAACTTTTAATGATATACCCCTGTATTTTGCAGGTACACCAACCAATAACGGATCTAAAATTATTGCGCTGTTGGCATAAGTTGTTGAGGCATCCTGGTTAAATAATAATAAACCTGTAAAATGGTTTTTGCCACCAAATGTCCGGTCGTAATTTGCAAACAACTGTATGTTTACATCATTGGTATAAATATCTGTTTGCCCTAACTGGTTATAAGGAGGGAATACATAGCTTCCGTTAGGGTTAAGTGTATAGGAGTTATTTACAGAATTGTAATGATAAGATGGAATAGCCGCGTCTGATGGTGCAATTTCGGCAGTATATTGCTCCGTACTTGAATAAGCAACACGTGCTGTAGCCGTTAAACCATCAGTAATTGAATTTAATTTTTGCACCGCGTTAAACAACACGTTATAATCGGTACGTTTTGAGTTTTCGTTACCGCCTGAAGCCAACCTTGCATTTAATGTAGGCAAGTGGGCCGGGTTAAATGGCGAGTAAGCATAAGCATAACTGCCATTAGGGTTTAAATATGGCGCGGTAAAAGGTGTTTCTGTTGTAAAGTCATAAATCTGGCCTACGGCACCTTCGGCCAACGGCTCATTCAAGTCCGAAAAACGGGTGGTAACATCTAACCTTAAATCAAGGGTTTTGTTGGCTTTTAAGTCTAAGTTCGACCTAAAATCATACCTGGTAAAATAGTAGTTGTTATTAACTATACCACGCGGATCGGGGAAATATTTAACATCACCGTTTTGATCGAGCGCGCCGCCGGAAATAAAATATTTTACCTTATCGGTACCGCCTGATATATCGAGGTTGGCATTTGTTTGATAGCTGTATTTATTAAATATTTCGTTGTACCAATCAACATTTGGATGCCCGTAAGGGTCTGTTCCGTTTTGATATAAAGCCAGGTCATTAGCGCTAAACGATAATGGCTTAGGGTTTGTACTGGTTGAGTTATCATTTGTTTCGGCCTGGTCAACCAATAATGCCGACTGATAAGCATCCAGGAAGGTAGGCGTTATGGTATTTGACTGCAAACCACCTTCAACACGTAAATTAATTTTTGGTGCGCCGGTTTTACCGCGGCGTGTAGTTACTACCAATACACCGTTTGCACCTTTAATACCGTATATAGCGGTTGTGGATGCATCTTTAAGTATAGATATAGTTTCAATTTCGTTTACGTTTATTTGCTGTAACTGATCGTAAGTATATTCAATATCATCAACTATAATAAGGGGTTGGTTACCGCCGCTGTTTAATGAGCTTACCCCACGTATAAAGAAATCGGAAGCATCCTTACCCGGCTGACCTGAACTTTGTTGAGAGAAGAAACCCGGTAACCTGCCCGCCAATGTATTTTGAACATTTGCAGTAGGTACTTCGCGTACATCGGCAGCATTTATGGTACTTACCGCGCCTGTATTGGTTATACGGGTAGTTTTACCATAGCCCACAACCGATACTTCATCAAGGCCCTGGCTGTTTGTAGTCATGTTTACATCAATATGGGTGCCTGTTACGTGCAATTCCTGTTGTATGTAACCCACAAATTTTACAATTATGGTGTTTGACGAACCCTTAAGTGTGATTGTAAACTTACCCGCGGTATTTGTTACTGTACCGTTTGTAGGCAAGCCCTTTTCAACTACCGAAGCGCCCGGCAAAAATCCGTCCACATCTCTTACGGTACCTGTTATCGTTCTACTCTGGGCATATAATGCAGCGGGTAGCAGGGTGATTATAATTTGAAAGAAAAGTATTATTTTTCTCATAACTTCTTGATTAATAGGTTAAATTGAATATTGTAAAATTACCATCCGGGGTTTTGTTTCATATTAGGATTTTTTAACACCTCATCGTATGGTATTGGGTATACATACATTTTTGGCGCTGTAAACTTAGGTGTAAGCACCGGTACGTAATTATATGTTAAGTTTCCATTCGAATTATTAATCGTTACACCCATAAGCGGCGTGTTCATAACAGTTGGGGCAATTTGCCATCTGCGTATATCAAAAAACCGCTGTTCTTCAAAAGGCATTTCTATACGCCTTTCGTTTTGGATAACGGTGCGCATCTGGCTTTGGGTCATCCCGGCAGTAAGCCCATAATTTCCGGTACCCTCTGCAATGCCGGCACGTTTTCTTAAAGCTGTAAGCGCAGCATATACATCGCCGCCAGGTGCTGCTTCCACTTCGTTTTGTGCTTCGGCAAAGTCGAGCAATACTTCGGCATAGCGGAAGATTACCCAATCCTCATCATGGTTGGCATAATTATTTTGAGTTTCCTGTGGGCCCATAAATTTGCGCATGTAATAACCGGTAACTGTTTGCTGCTGGCCGTTATTAGGTTTGTTTGCACCACCTTCGTAAGTTGCGATAGTAGTGTTTAACCACGGATGGCCGTTGTATAATATATTGTAACCTAATCTTGGGTCGCGGTTATTGTAAGGATTATTTGGATCATAACCCGAAGTTGGGTCGGTTATTGCCAAACCATTCATCATTGGGTATGAATCAACCAACTCCTGTGTAGGGCTGGTAATACCCTGCGCCAGGTTTGACGGGAAGCCTACCGGGCCATTATCCTTCTCAATAGTAGTTCCGTTGTCAACCGTACGTATAAATATAACTTCCGGGTCGTTTTGCTGCATGAACACATTGAGGTATGATGGATCCAGGCTGTAAGTATTCAGGTTTATTAAAGCCTGCGCGGCAGTAGCTGCGGCCTGCCATCTTGTTGGATCGTAACTGGTATAGCCTAACAGTGGGTTTGTATTTGTACTTGAATTATAAAGCGGGCTTGCAGCATATAATAATACTTTGGCTTTTAAAGCCATTGCTGCGCCTTTTGTAGCCCTGTAATTATCAGAGTTTGGAGATACTAAAGGCACGGTTACCAAGCTATCCTGTATCGCGCTGCATTCGTTTACGATGTAACTGATACAATCGGCAAAACTGGCGCGTGGCAGGCTAAGGTTGTCGTTTATATTATAAACTGTATTGCCTAACAATGGCACACCGCCGAAACGCTTAACCAGTTCAAAGTAAAAATATGCCCTTAAAAAGCGCGCTTCACTTTGCCATATATAACGGGTTGAAACACCATTGGTTTCACCCATAACCGGCACAACCGGGATATTATCAACAAACTCATTGGCATACCTTATGCCCGACCAATAGTTGAATGTATTGGTTGAGTTAGTTGTTGACCATACATTTTCATCAGAAGGCAAATCAATTGACGAATAGGTGCCGGTTGCAAGGTCGGTAACAGCCTGCCCTGTTGCTGATGATACCGCATCATCGCTGGCTGCATCCAAATAATTGCCGCCAACACGGTTACCTCCATTTTTTAATACGTTGTATATGTTTAACAAGTATTTTAAAGCATTGGTACCGGCGGAGTCGCGGGGGTCAAATACATATTGGATAGTTACTTTATCAACCGGAAAAGTTTCTTGTTTTTTACAAGCGACCATTAAAGTAATTAAACCAAGCCCTATTAATATTGTACTTTTATAATTTTTCATAATTTCTTAATATATAATGATCAAAAATTAAAGTTTAATGCTGATACCTAAGTTAAACACACGTTGAATTGGGTAGTTATCAGGAGAAACTTCAGGATCCTGGCCTGCGTAGCCTGCAAGTGTTAACAAGTTCTCGCCATCTGCAAATACTCTAATGCTCGAAACCCTTATTCTTGAGCTCCATGTATCAGGCAGGGTATAGCCAATCTCGGCATTTTTTAGCCTGATGTAATCGCCATTGCGTTCGTAAAATGATGAGGTTAATGTGTTATACCCGTTTAATGCTACGTTAGCAAATGATACTTCGGGCAGTTGGGCAACTCCGGCAGTTTCCGGTGTCCACCTTGAACTGGCGCCAATATAAGCCTGGCCTTGCGGAGCAGTTCCAAACCCGCCTAAGCCCGAGAAGGAATTGGTTACGTTGTTATCTATATTAATCTGCCTGTTGAAAACGCCTTGCAGTATAACGCTAAAGCTAAACCCATCGTAATTAAACCCTAAGGTACCACCATAAAATACCAGTGGTTTAAGGCCGCCTATAGGTGCAATATCAAACTGGTTTATTTGGCCATCGCCATTTAAATCTTCCAGCTTAATGTCGCCTGCTTTAGGTGTATAGCTTCCGTACACTGCACCTTTTGCTGCTTCAGCAGCGTTTTGGTAAAACCCATCAGCTACATAACCGTATATGGCGGTAACCGGTAAGCCTGTTTTTTTAAGCCATGGATATAAAGGAGTTTCTTCGTCGTTATAAATAACTTTGGAAGCCTGGGTTGAGATATTACCGGTAATAAAGTAATTAAACTTATCAAGGTTGTTTTGATAGGTTGCCGAAAACTCGAAACCTGTATATTGGTTAATGCCTATGTTTTCATAAGGATAAGGCACACCTAACAGGGCCACATCAGAACCTCTTATTTGTAACAGGTCCGAATATTTATCATGGTAATAATCGCCTGTAATTTGTAAATGATCTTTAAATAATGATATATCGGTACCAAAATCAAACTTGTTGCCTATTTCCCATGACAGGTAAGGGTTAGCAATGGTGTTTTCATAGTAAGTAAACTGCTCATTGCGGCCTGTACCGGTATAGTAGGCCCAGTTAATATTACTGGTACTATACGTTTGTGTATAGCCGTAGTATGAATATTGATCGATGTTGGCATTACCTGTTTTACCGTAGGTGCCGCGCCATTTCCATGAGCTTATCCAATCAAAGTTATCTTTTATAAAATCTTCTTTACCCATTTGCCAGCCTAAGCCGCCTGCATAAAACAAACCAAACTGGTGGCCGGGGGTATACCTGTTGTAACCGCTGCTGTTAACAGCGCCTTCTATAAAATATTTAGCGTCATAATTATAAGAAACTTTTAATGCCCTATCGGTTTGTACGGCAGGTAAATCATAGTTGCTTATCAATGATTTGGTATCATACATTAATAAGGCAGTTACACCACTTTTACCAAACTGCCTGTTATAATTAAGCGCTGCCTGCGCGTATGTTTGGCGCGTGGTAAAAACTGTTGCAAAAGCATTTTGTTGCGCTGCTGTAGCGCCCACCACTGTATAATTACTATCAATAGGGCTGTAAGAATAGGCAGAGTTTGTTAAGCTGCGGTTTAAAACATTTTCTGACTGGTACGAAAGGTTACCGGTTAATTTAAGTGTTAGGCCTTTGGTTAAGCTGCTAAGGTCATAGTTAAGGTCTAAATTTGCAAGTATATCGTCAGTATTATCCTGTATATAGCCAGAATACTCGGACATGGCTAACAGGTTGTTTGAGTATAGGCCGCCTAAGGTTGACCCGCCAAATGAACCATTGGGGTTATAAACCGGGTAGGCATTATTTGGCGTACCATATAAGGTTTGCAAAATGGCAGGGATACCCGATCCGTCGCTGTTTGTACCACCGGGTTCGGTAGTTTGCTGTACACGGCCAAATAACTGTAAGTTAACATTCAGATTTTTATTTACCTGCACGGATACATCTGAGTTAATGATATAGCGGTCTAAATTATTATTAGTGCTATAACCAGATGTAGGCGACTCATTAAATATACCGCTTTGATCAAAATAGCTTAAGCCGATAGAATATTTAGCAACTTCGTTACCGCCGGTTACATTTAATTTATCGCTTTGTATTGGCGATGTTTTGCGTAAAATGGTATTAAACCAGTCAACATCCGGGTGGCCGGTTGGGTCGGTATGGTTTTTATAAGCGTTAAAATCTGCCGCGGTATACAATGGTGCTGCGCCGCCATTGGTAAGGGCTTCGTTATATAAATATGCCCACTGGTAAGCCGGAAGCGGTGTTGGTAAACCCAAAGATTGCTGCAAACCGTACTCGGTTGTAAACCCGATAGTGGTTTTGCCGGCTTCAGCCTTTTTGGTAGTAACCAATAACACGCCGCGCGAGCTGTTAATACCCAGCAATATGCTCGACAATGCATCTTTTAACACAGAAACCGATTCGATACTTTCAGGGTCAATAGAAGATATTTCGCGTTGTACACCATCTATTACCGTAATTGGGGTTTGCCCGCGTAAGTTCAGGGTGATTTCCGAGTTATCGCTATACTGGTTATTTTGTGATGTTGACTGTACAAAGTTTGAGCCGAATGACGCAACAGACAGCGGAGATGTTTTAAATGATGTAAAACCGCTAGTTTGCTGGGTATATAAACCAGGCAACTGGCCGGGCAAAGCATACACGTACAATGAAGCAGGTGTGGTAGTTAACTGGTTGGTATATATAGTAGATATAGCGCCCAATACACTTTCGGTGCTTTGTGAACCATATAACACATCAATATTATCAGACTTTGTTAAGTAGGTGCCGGTTAACCTTACGTTAAGCTTTTTAGTATCGCCAACGGTAACCTGGTCAACATCATAGTTGGCGGCTTTAAACTCAAGTACAGTACCTTGAGGGGCGCTTATTTCAAAATGGCCATTTTCATCGGTTTTAACAGCGTTGGTATTTCCCTTTACGGATACTGTGGCACCGGTTATGGTATTCCCATCCTGGTTAACTACAGTACCTGTAATCCAGTCGGTGTTTTTGTTGCCAGGGGTAACTGTTGTATCCCGCGTAGCGGCATAACCGGTTTTCACCAGTATTAGCATCAGTATGATGATTCCCGTAAAGCATTTTTTTGAGTAGCAATTAAGCATAGAATCAGATTTAAATTGTGATGAAAATAAAATCATAATTAGGGCCGTATATCAATAAAATATCATGATATAAGACTGAAAAATAACCATTTGCCTAAGTGATACAAGTATCACTTAGGCGTTAATTTTTTAAGGGTTAATTACATTTAAATTTATACGTAAAGGCAACATTAGGATTCCCTCCGTACCCTACCCGGTTATTGCCTTGCCCGTCGGTAATATGGTAAACCAATTCGGTAAGTGTTGTAGTGCCTGTTATCCCAAAGTATGACCGGGGCCATATTGTAAGGTTGTACAACCCGCTTGCCGCCGACGTTTGTATTAACTGCGATTGGGCATTTTGAACACAAAAACCGGTTAATGCCTTACCATCACTGGTATAAGCGGTATCAACACATAAGTAGATATCGCTATGTGTGCTAAGCGGGGTAGTAATTAATTTATTATTATATGTAATGGTAATAAACTCGTTATCTAATGCTTTTGGCGGATTAACTGCAACCAACTGCGGGTTACAGTAATCATTTAAATCGCCATCGGTTCCGGCTTGCACAAGGCAAGCACCATCAGTTCTTGTCCAATAAGGGTGTGATGCATCCCACAGGTCATCGTCATTTAATCCGTCAACACTTTCGCAGGTAATATACTCCGGAAAATATGAGGTGTTATTTCCATCAGCGCCTACTTTAAGCTGCATGTTGATATTACCTGTTAGTGTTATTGTATTGTCAATGGTTATTTGAGTTTTGGATTCAAAAACCACCCATTCAACATCATTAACCAGGTTTTTTCCTAAACCAAATTTAGCCGCGCATGCTGCGGGCCAGGTTAAGTTGGTACCGGCCCCTACAGAGGTAGGCTCTAAGGAGCTTGAAGGCATTAACTGCATTGATCCGTTTCCTAAAGAGCTGGTATAAGTTACTGTAGCATTTTGTGCAGCAGCCCATCCTTTTGGCGCAAGGAAACAATATACATAATTGGCAACTATATAATTTGGTGTATTGATGTTTGTAGCAATACTATCGTGCAAGGTAATTGGTATAACCTGGCCGGCGGTAGCTGTAACCGGTTGCTCCAGGTTGGTAACTTCCAAAAAACAGCACGTAAGCGAAATGCCAAGGATAAGCAAGGCGCACACTTTCCATAGGGTACTGCCTTTTATATGTAATTTTGATTTCATATCGTATTTAATTTACTGTAATCAGTTAACTTTTTCTAATGAATAAGTGTAGGTAGTTTGTGGGCAACCAGGGCTAAAAACAAGGTTTAATACACGCGTACCATCCACAATGGGATAACTGAATGCTGTTGAAACAGGCGTAGTTGACCCGGTTGCTGAAAAGGTTATTGTAAAAGCATACTGCGGGTTATCTAACGCGTAAGTGCCATCACCTGTAACCAAAAAGGGCAAAGGATTAGTTATAGTATATTTACCGCCACTAAAGTTTATCCTAAATTTACTGATGCTGTAAATATTGGTATCAACCACGGTAGTAAGGTCGGTACCATTACGGGTAGCCTTTATTATCCTCCAGCTGCCTGATATATCCTTAACAGGTTCTGTAACATCTTTAATCTTATCTACTTTACATGATGCACCTGCCAGCAGCAGCAGTGCAAAAAATAGAAATTTGAATTTATTAAGCTTTTTCATATATATAATATTTTTTAAATACTTACAAATGATTAATAACCAGGGTTTTGAATTAAACCTGCACCCTTACCAATTTCGTTTTGCGGGAAAGGCCATAAATACATTGCTGTATGGAAATTATGCTGCCTTACCACAAACTCTTTATAATTAACAGAAACCGTTGGTTTTGTATATCTATCAACTTCCATACCTTGAGCTTCAATGTTTTCAGTCTGATCGGCAATCAACCAGCGCCTTACGTCCCAAAACCTGTGGCCTTCGTAAGCAAGCTCAATACGGCGCTCATTTTGTATAGCGGTCCTCATGTCAGTCTGGCTAAGATTTGCCGGTAAGGCAGAGGGGTTTAAGCCCGCACGCGCACGTATGGCATTTATAAGTGCGTAAACGGTAGCATCGGGACCCGATACTTCATTTTCTGCTTCAGCATAATCAAGCAATATTTCAGCATAACGTATTAAAGGGAAGCAACGGGCTGATACATTAAAGAACCCTTCAGAAATAGCGTTCGGGTCGAGCATCTTGTTATTATAATATCCTGTTGGGGTACCCTGGTAAACCGCATCGGTACCACCCTGTAAAACACCGTCGGCATCCGGGCTAAGGAAAATATTAACAGGCGAGTAACCACTAATTTGCCCGTTTGGTGTACGTACACCCAGCAAGGCCTGGTCATATATAATACTTGCGTATAACCTCGGATCGCGGTTAGTATAGGGATTAGTTGGATCATAACCCGAAGTAGGATCGGTTATAGCTTTACCGTTTGCCATTGGGAAAGCATCTACCATACCCTGGTAAGGAAATGCCCCGTTAGCACCTGTGCGTGAAGGTGGCTGAAACAAGCCCTCAAGTATAGTATTGGAACTTGGCTCCATTAACTGAAATATATATTCAGTATTAACCCTTTGCGGAAACAGGTACTGAAAAGCGCTTATGTTCCCATATCCTGATATAAACGAGGTATTGGAAGACAAGCTATATGCACCCAAACCATAAACCTTTGCAGCAGCATCCCTGGCAGCCGTCCAGCGTGTTGCCGAATAATTTCCATAGCCCACTAATAACAGTTGCTGCGCACTGGCTATATCCATAGGTGCCTTGTTCCCATTAGGGCCGGGTACACCGGGGGCTTTGTTAAATAACGGACTGGCAGCATACAGCAACACCCTTGCTTCTAAGGCGTAGCATGCACCTGCCGAAGCCCGGCCGTAATTAAGGCCGGATTGCACGGTTGGTAATACAGCAGCCGCCGAATCACATTGCGAGGTTATATAATCAACAGTTTGTTCAAAAGTGCTGCGCACTTCGGGTATTTTTTGGGTGTAATCGTAAATATTGTTACCAACTATTGGCACACCGCCATAGTGCTCTAACAGTATAAAATAATACCAGGCCCTCAAAAACTGCCCTTCGGCTTTCATTTGTGTTTTATTGACAGCCTTAATAGGTACAATAGGAAGGTTTTTAAATAGCTGGTTTACCGCCCTTATATAATAATAGCAGGTATCAAAAGCATCGTGCCCAACATTACCGGCATTTACCGAACCAATTGCAAAAGATAACGCATCTGTTGAAAAGGTGTGCGACATTTCCGATTCATCGCAGGCTGCATCTAAACCACCGCAAGGGGTAACAACAAGGGTTGTAGGGCTTTGATAGGCAAACCTTGCCGGGTTTACAGCAAAGCCAACGTTGCTGTAAATATTTGCCAGGAAACCTTCGGCATTCGCACTATCCGAAAATACGGTAGTTTGCGAGAGGTTTGTTGTACTGGTTGCACCCAAAAAACCATCCTTTTTACATGACGACACAACGAACATCACGAAGCAGGAAAGAATTAAAGTAATAACAGGAAGGTAAAATTTTCTCATATCTGGTTTTTTAATAAATATAAAACAGCGTTGACTTTTGTAACAACAAAAACTATGTTAGTATAACCTTAACCGGTGCATAATACACCATTAAGACTATTGCATTAAATGTATTCGGTTGTATATAATATTATAATTGGTTATTAATAGATTTTTGAATCTGATACTAATGTAGAATTTAAAAAACGGTTTAGCAAATTTATTTTAAAAAAAATTTACACTAAATAAAATACCGCATTTATATATAAAACATCTGCACAAGCACCTTTAACAAGCATAACATCTATATTTTACTAATAATGTACAAACATTAGTACATTATTAGTATTTTGTAATTATTATAACAGTTTTGTTACAATACTGTAAACAGCCTATTTTATCTTATTGAAAAAACGGCTAAAAAAAAGCATTTGATAATTTATTGAATTACCCCAATACTGCCAGGTATGCCCACCGGGGCGGCTGGTAAAATCGTGCGGTATTTTTTCGTCCAATAATTTTTGATGCAAATCATTATTTACTTTGAAAAAGAAATCATCTGAGCCGCAATCAAATGTGATAGCCAATGCGCCGGGTTTTAACAAATTGGTTAAATTAATAACACTGTATGCTGCCCACCTATCGGGATAATCACTTAATTTACCAAGCCTTTTGGCTATATCCCAGTTATCAGCAAAGGGGCGTAAATCAACCCCGCCGCTCATGCTGCCGCAAGCGCCAAAAACATCCTGGTGCCTGAATGCCAGGAACAATGCCCCGTGGCCGCCCATGCTAAGGCCGGTAATTGCCCTTTCGGAGCGGTCTTTTATAGTTGAGTAATGGGCATCAATATATTTTACCAGTTCTGACGATACATACGTTTCGTATTTCCAGGCCGGATCAACCGGGCTATCAACGTACCAGCTGGAGTAATTACCATCGGCACAAACAATGATTACATCATACTGATCGGCAAGGTTTTTTATGTTGGGCACATTGTGCGGCCAATCGGCATAACTGCCGCTATAGCCATGTAATAAGTATACGGTAGGGAATTTTTTGTTTTTAGAATAATCAGCAGGCAAAATAACCGTTGCCTTAATGGTTTTGTGCATAGCTGCACTATATGTTAAAGCGGTATCAACGGTAGCGCCTTTTGCGTTTAACCCTGCAAGGATTAAACAAAGCGCCAATATTTTTACAAGTATATTTTTCATTCTTACAATAACCGAAGATTAATTAACTAATTGCAATGTTACTTTATGTACCTGCGGTTTATTGGTTGCATATATTTCATCAACCAAAGCTTCCTGCTCTTTTTGCCATGCTTCGCGCACTGATTTGTATTGCGCTTGTATATAATTATCCTTGTCGCCGTTTACAAATGGGTTATGTTTCGACTCTTTATTTACAGTATCCATAGCCGCTTTGTTATCGGCATATAATAAGTGTTTATCCTTTAACAGGTCAAACTCCACATAAGCATAATTCCTGAGGCGCCTTTCTATATCCCAGCGCTCTTCGTTCATGTGCATAATGGCTATGGCTTGCTGGTATTCGGGTGTGTAAACCTGTTCGGCAAGGTTGATGCCTGCTTCCAAATCTTTTGAACTCCATTGGCCAATTTCCTGACCGTCCATTAGCAATTTATAATTACCATCTTTTAAACCTTTAACGGCAAGCAATTCTTTATCAAATTCCTGCGTAAAAGGCACATAGTTATCAACTTCCGATTGTTTGGTGTGCTGCATCCAGCCGCGCGGAATAGTATCTAAAGGATAAGGCAACGAGTTTGCTAAATAGTTGAATGAAATATTAGCATTGGTACCGGTAACGTTGGTTATGGTACAGTTTACCGCTTTATTAACCGTTTTGCTTTTGGCATTTACACTAAAATCGGCAACGGGCAGGTTGGCAAGGCCCTGTGTTTTCAGGAACAGGTAAGCCATAACCATGTGGCCCATGTTATCGGGGTGTATACGATCATTAGGTGTTAAACTAAACAGGGTATCTTTTGCCTGCTCACGTTTGTTGATTTCCAGCATAGGGTGATCAAAATCCACAATGCCCCAGCCGTTTTGTTTGGCGGTAGCTGCCTGGAAATCTATCAGTTTTTGAAAAGCATCTACTTTGCCCGGATAATAGTTTTTTTTATTGCTTTTGGTGGTTGCGTCATATGGCGAACCGAGGATAAATATTTTTTTAATTTCGGGATGCTGCTTTAGCTTTTTGTCTAACACCGCGTAACGTGCTTCGGCGGTATCAATGGCCTTCTGCCCTATGGCAGCGGCATCGGGTTTAAACCAATCGAAATAGCCTGTATCGTTCATGCCCCAGGTAAGGGTCATAATAGTTGGTTTTTTGGTGAGCACTTCGTACTCAAACCTGTCGCTCATTTGTTTTACGGCATCGCCGCCAACGCCTACATTAAAGCAGGTTATGCGCCTGTTAGGGAAATGCGTCATATAATATAACCAGATGTATGAGTGGTAATGGCCGCCATCGGTAATGCTGTTGCCTAAAAACGCTACCCTATCGCCTGCATGAAATGGGGCAACAGACTGCGCGTTTGCAAAGCCGTTTAAACCAAAAACAAGAATTAAAGCGGTGAGTAATTTTCTTCCTATAAGCATTATTTAGCGTTTATAATTTATTTACTGATTTTTATATCAGCAATTATTTAACAAAAAGTTGGGCAGTACGGTTATTTATATTGGTGTAATAATTGCCAATACTAAACAATAAATTCGATTTAGCAAAAATATTTTTACGTATATTGAAATATTTTTTACGAATTATTAATCGGCCTTAACTGCATTATATAGTTTTATAGTACGTATGCCGAAGCGTGGCAGACTTAACGTTACGGTAGCTTTACCCGCAGCATCTTTTTGCACAATTAAATCCTGCCTTTTTTGCCCGCTTAGCTCCACCAGCTCTGCCCTGTCGGCCTTGCCGTCGAAACTTATTTTTACCGGGGCGTCATTTGCTTCGGCGTTAAAAACACGGATAGACAGATCATTGCCATCGGCATTTAAGGCGGTAATATCATATCCCCTGCTGCCAACTTTTACCATTGAGCGATAGTTTGCATTTGTTGGCGCCGCTACCGTTTTGACGATTAAAGGCTCGTTCCATTGGGTGCTTTCTGTCCACATACCGCTGTTGTCCCATTTGCCGGCATGCGGTACTATGGCGTAATGCACGTTTGTAGGCCCGGTTATTTTATAATTGCGGCCCCATAACCCCACGCCCGAGTATTCGAGCGTTAAGCCTAAAGGGAAATCCTCGCCATGGGCGTAGCTGGTGGTATGATCTGTTAATAAGGCCATACCGTAAGCATTGTTGCCGTCGGTTACATCAACCCAGTTTAAAATGATGTTATTTTTTATGCTATCCCACGTAGTGAAAAACGTGTTTTTAAGCCGACTTTGCAAAACATCAAACGGGGCGTTTTTATAAACCTTTTGCGCTTTAAGGTTTAAAGGGAATAAAGCCAGCAGCTTTTGGCTATCGTTATAAAAGGCTTTTTTATAATTGGTTGAGCTAAACGTTCCCGGCGGGGTTACCTCACCGATGCCGGGGTTGCCTTTCCAGTCTATTTTAACTTGTAAATCTATTAATCTTTGGCCTTTTGTTACGGTTAGCCATTGTGTGAAGGGACTGTTATCAATACTGCCTTTTATTTGCAGCCGGGTTCGTTCGGGGCCTTGTTCAATTATGCTAATTGTTGCCGGGCTTTCGGCGCTGGAGTGAAAGCCGCCATCGTTGTAAAAATTACCCCGTAGCTCGTTAAAGCTCCGGGGATTTGACTGGTCGACAAATTGCTTATTATTTAATGTTTTGGCTATCAAACTGCTAATTGCACCGCCTTTTTTGGGGTTGAGGATAATGGTAAACAAATCGCTCTCCACTTTATAATCGCCATTTTTTAATATAGTTACGGCGATATTTTTTTGCGGCGCCTGTTTTATGAGTTTAAGCTGATAGGTATTGTACCCGATAGACGGCGCCTCGGCATTAAATATGATTTGCGGTATGGCGGTGGCCGAATCGCATACTATTTGTGATACAACCTGTTTGTCCCCACTATTATATACGCTGATATTTTTACCGCGCCATTCTGCCGGTACAACAACGGTTACAGGTTCATTTCTTTTAACGCCTAAGGTATTGTATACGCGTATATACCTGCTGCTGCTTTTAACATCAGTGTTTGCTAACTGGCCGGTTGCCTGTGTAATTACGCTATCGGTTATGCGATTGGTTGAGCCTGTCCAGTTCACTACCTTATCGGCCCAGGTGTTGCCGAACCTGCCGTTGTAAGGCACTATCCAGCAATCGTGATGTTCTGATAACAATAAAGTTGGCCATGCCTGGTCGAACGCGGCCTGTGGGTAAGCTGCACCTGTATAAACTTTGGCTATTGCCGCCAGTTTTTGCGCACTGATAATTTTATTTTCGGAATAACGCACTTCCTGCGCTATGTGCTGCAAAATTTGCGACCCCCAAACCAGGCTAACCAATACATCTTCCTGCGTAAATTTCCAGTTATCAGTTGGGTTTTTTATGGCGATATTTTCGAAATAATTGGCCCAGGTAGTATAAACTGTGGGCTGATAGGCTTTGCTCCCATCTTTTAGTATCGGCCCAAATTTCCAGCCGGCATCCTGTATAGTCATACCAATGGGGTGCTGTATGCCCGCGGCAAAGCAAGCCTTGATATAGGCAGGCGAATTACCCGAGGCGATAGTTTGCCATGTTGAACCGGGCTGTAATGCCTCTACCGCGTAACGGGGCGAGGTGATTATTTTTGTACCATCGGGGCCTACCCAGTTAACCAGTTCGCCGCCATAAGCGCTGGTGTAACCACCCCAGCAGGTATTGGGGTTTTTTAATGATGCATATTTAAAGCCGTAGGACGTTAAAATTTGAGGCAGCTGACTTGTAAAACACGGCTCTTCCGACGAATAAGCGGGGAATATAGCCGTAGGGAAATGCCGCTTTATCATTTTAATACCGTAATAAAACTGGCTTATCATGCTTTCGCCCTCCACATCAAACAAATAACTTTGGGCGTAGTCGGGGTTTACATATTCAATATGCGCGGTGCTTACGTTCTGATCGGCAAACAATGCCCTAAAATCGTTATACGCCGCTGAGTCCTTCTTTTTGGTATCATCCCAGGTTTCAGGCTCAATCTCAAGGTTTATCCGCCAATCGGGATGAGCTTTAACCATATCTGCCATAAAACGGGTATTCCAATCGGGATAATGGCCCCAAATACCACCATGATAGCCATCAATAAAATAAGCAGTTTGGGCATGGGCGGTGGTGCTTACAAAAGCTATTAATATCAGCGCAAGCTTTAGTGCCTTACCGCAGTTTGAGCTATGTTTTACAGGATTTGGGGTCATATATAATGCGAATCAAAAGTTAAAAAATAATGTCATTTCGACGAGCCAGCCGGGGTTGTGCAGGCGGAGTGAGGAGAAACCTTTTACGATATTCCTGCAAACTGTGCATATTCGAAAAGTTTTCTCCTCGCGCCCCTCACTATTCCTGCCCTTGCTCGTCGAAATGACATGATTTTATTTTGACTATTGATTGGCATATATAATTTATTTAGCAGCTATATTTTTAAAGGCCAATGAGCGAGTAAGGTATCCTTACACCTTTGGGGCGATAATCGTTCGGGTCTTCAGTACCATCAGGGTTTGAGCATGGCGCCAGGCAAACCGCGCCGGTACCGTCGTTTTTACTGTAAAAGTTTACGCAATAATCAACCAGCAGCTCGTTATGGCCATTGTCAAATTCGGAATGTATGGTGGGGTTGTAATATACCGGGGCATGGCCCTGCTTGTAATCGGGCAGTACATAAACTGTCTTCGCGGTAGTAAACGGGCCTGTGGGACTGTTACTAATCGAGGCGTACATATTACGTGTAGTTACATCGCAGGTAAAGCCAAAATCCATGGTGATGAGCACATATTTCCCATTAACATAGGCAACAGTATTATTATTAGCCGGACCACTGGCAATAACAGCCGCCGATGCTGTGCTTGGGCTTGCCGCCCAGGTACTGCCATCCCAAAAAGTCCATGTAGTAGGGTCGGTTTCAGGAAAACGGGCTACAAAAACACTGGCGCCTATAAAGCCGCCGGTGCCATAAGCATACACATAACCATCGCCGGGCTTTACCATGCCCTCTGAGTAATTAATATTAATCTGGCCCGACATACCCGGAATAACCATATTATTTACCGCCGCAATACTGGTACCGCTGCTTTCGGTAATATCGCACAAGTACTGGTTATCAGCCGAAAGACTGCCAACTGGTACTTCAATATTTTGTACATAAATATGGCTGCCCAACTCTACACCCGGGCCGGGCCATAATAAATTGCCGGCTATCGGGTCGTGAAATATCTGTACGCCGTCGGTTGATATTAAGTTAACTGTTTGGGCAGGGTCCCAGCTATGGCTGGCAGGTTGTATGAGGCCGGAGTTATGATAGTTGAATATCTGGCCACAGACAAACTCGCCATTGCCCAAAACCTGGTTATAAAAAACATCATTTGTTTGCCAAAATACCTTGCCATTGTTTAGGGATGAAGTGAGCGGCACCGAAGCCCCGCCGTCAAAAGCCTCGGAACCGCTGGTACGCTGGAAAAAGCCGACAACCGCATCATCGCGATAACTATCGGCAGCAAGGCCTGTAAACAGCCATTGCTGGTTTTTACCGCCTGTATAGGCTTCCTGCGTTATGGTTGTACCATCTGTAGTAGAAGCTCCGTGATTTGTAACAGCAAGGCCGCTTGCTTTATTTATAATTTTATAGGTATTGGTACCTACCTGTATAACGCTCCAATACTGGGCATCGGTACCATTAGCACGCAACTGGAACAGTACCCCGGCTGCCTGACTGCCGGGCGCATTAATAAGCTTACCGCTGTTAAGGTTCATGATGGTAAAATAGCCATTGGTTTGTTTGCTGAACTGCCACTCCTGCCAACGGCTGGCATTGTTACCAGTCATTAAAGGTTCATCCTGCTGTAACGTGGTGCTATCCTTCACCTTGTCGCCATTGGTGTTAACGCCCGATACCTCAATAGCTTTATTGTTTGCAATACCTATTAAAGCGTAAGCGCCATAGGTTGTTGCCAGCGAAGCAGTATCGGACTTGGTAACAGTTCCCGTAGTGCCGGTTGATGCTTTGATTGCAGTGTTTTTACTGCAGCTTGCAGCTAATGCTATACAAGCTGTGCATAGTAGTAAGTTTCTTTTCATAATTTTATGCAGATGATAGGTTAATTAATCAATTAAAAATCGTTTTAGCATAAGAGGAAGACTAATTCCATAGCTTCGCACAAATGAGTAAACGGTTTTAATTAATGGGAAATAATTGGTTTATGGCAGTAAATTTAAAAACAATACCGAATAAAAGAAACGATTTAGCAAATATTTACATAATTATTTTTTCGCCGGAAAATTACACCCGCGGATGATTACCTTAGCGCAATAAAATTTAAAAATGGCAGCAACAAAACTTACCATAAATAATAACGGCTCGGTAAAAATAGAGGGCGACTTTGAGATAGTAGATATGCAGGGAAATAATTACGGGCTACAGGGCCGTACCATAGTTTCGGTTTGCCGCTGCGGGCTATCAGCCAATAAACCTTTTTGTGATGGTTCGCACAGGGGGCATTTTGAGCATGAAGCTATTGCGTTTGATTTGCCGCCGAAGAAGGTCTAAACGCTTTATTATAATATCGAATAACGAATATTGAATGTCGAACACCGAAGGTTGATACTTCATCATTCAATATTCGATATTCAGTGTTCGATATTAATATTGAACTTGCCTTATAACAATTTAGGTGTACCGCTGCCGCGACCGAAACGGTAGCTTAGGGTTACCTCGTGAGTGGCGTTGTTTACGGCGCCTAAATCGTTAGAGGATATACCGGCCTGGTAGCTGTAGCCAAAACTGAAATCGCTGAAAGTATAGGATAATATCCCCCCTACCTGTTTATCGGTACGGTAGTTTATGCCTATGCCTAAAACGCTTTTAAGATATACGGTGCCTGATATATTAGCCAATACCGGCACACCGCGCGAGTAGGAAACCAAAGATGCAGCCTTAAACCTGATATCGTCTTCGGCACTGGTAATGTAGGCGCCGGAGAAATAATAGTTGTTCCTGAAATAGGCAATATCCTCCACCGAGGCATTGCCCAGGTTACGTACGTTTAGTTCGGGCACAGATAAGCCCAAATAGTAGTTATCGCTAAAATATAATACCGAAAAACCTACGTTGGGTTTGGCTTCCCTTACATCGGTGGTGCTAAACTGCGGGTCATCGTCGGACAGGCTGGAGTAATTTGCCACATATTTGCTAAAGCCTGCGCTGATTGATACGGATAAATAGTTATTATCGGTTAACTGCACCGCTTTGGCAAAGTAGGCGTTAACATCGGTTAAATTTTCAACTGCTACCACATCGTTTTTAACCACTATACCAAACGCGCCATCAATATCATTAAGCGGGATATCGGCATCCAAAAGCAGCGTGGTTGGTGCGCCATCAATACCTACCAGGCGTTTGCTTACCAGGGTATTTATTGAACCCGCCTTATCTAATAACGAATAAGCTGTGTTTAAAGGCGTAAGGTTATTCATGTACTGGGTGTACATAAAAGTTTGCTGTGCCTGCGCGTTTGGTGCATTTAATAATAACAGCACAATAGCAATAGCTGCAATACAGGCATATTTTAAGCTATTATAAACTACTTTAATGTAAAGTTTATCCATGTGATAAGGGAATAATCAATAGAAGGTTTTAAATGCGGCACATAGTACCAAACAGCTACTAATGTACAAGTATTTAGCAAAACAAATGTGCGTACTGAAAAAATTATTATCACTAAAAGCTATAATTTTATCTCTATGTTTAATCCCGACTTATAAGTTAAAATTTGAGGTATTTTTTTCATATTGGTTATCATGGCGCACGGTACAGCGGCTGGCAAAAACACCCCGGCGTAATAAACGTGCAGGAAGTTTTGGAAAGCTGTTTAAGCCAGGTACTAAAAGTTACCACCCCTATTACCGGCTGCGGGCGTACGGATGCGCTGGTGCATGCCAGCCAGTTCTTTTTTCATGCGGATATTGATAATGAATGGGAGTATGACCTGTTGTTCAGACTGAATAAAATTTTGCCGGATGATATCGCGGTGTTTGATATTATCCCCATGCAGGGCCTACCCCATGCCCGCTTTGATTGCATTCAGCGCAGCTATAATTATTATATTCATACCTATAAAGATCCCTTTTTTAGCGGGTTCAGTTCGTTTTACGCGGAGAAAAACCCCGACCTAAATAAAATGAAAGCCGCGATAGCTTTATTGCCCTTGTACGATGATTACCGTGCCTTCTGCAAAATGCCCGACAGGATTGACCACACTATTTGCCATGTGAGCAACGCCACTTTGTATACCGATAAAAGCGGTAACAGGCTGCGGTTTGAAATATCGGCCAACCGGTTTTTAAGTAAGATGGTTAGGATAATTGTTGGTCGCTTGCTGGAAATTGGCAAGGGCGAGATGAGTGTTGATGAATTTGAGCATTACTTAGCCGAAAAGGAAACGCCGAAGATTATTATCCCAGCTTATCCGCAAGGGCTTTATTTATCAAAGGTTACTTATCCTTATTTGGATTTGCCGGTGCGGTCGGCATTTGCGGGGATGATGAGTGAGGGATGGGAAAAGGTGTAAGGAAAATAAGACCGTAAGGATTAATTTAATATCGAACACCGAATGTCGAATATTGAATAATGAAGGAAAGAGTGTTTAAAGTGTTTTAATTGTTTTTTTCGTTAAAAGTGTTTAAAGTGTTTTTTTTGTTTTAATTGTTTTTTATGCAATCCATGTTTTAATTGTTGTCACCGTTTTTGTTGATTTTGGCGATAGTAGCGGATTAAAGGTTTTGGCTAAAGCCAAATTTGATAGTCATTATCCCGTTGGCTGAAGCCAACGGCAATGAAGCGGGAAAGGTTTGGATTGTATTATTCCGTTAGCTAAGCCAACGGCAATGAAGGGGCTGAAATTGCAAGCAATCTAACTAATTAATCACATGGCATTTTTATACTTATCTTCGCGGCTTAATTGTTACTGAATGGCGTGGTTAGATAAATTTAAGCTGAGCAAAGGGCTGGCTAATACTTTAAGCGGGGCGGGATTGCTGCAGCCGAGGGAAATACAGCTAAAAACTTTGTCGAGGATTATTGGCGGGCAGGATGTTATTGCCATTGCGCCGGAAGGTGCGGGTAAAACTACCACGTACATCATCAGCGTATTAAACCGTATTAAGCAGGGCTTTAACGATGCGCCGCGGGTACTGATATTAGTGCCGGATAAGGAAGGTGTGCTTGCCGTTATAGAAGAGTTTGAGCGCTTCAACAAAAATCAATCGATACAGATAGTTGGCCTTTACGTAACGCCCGGCACCGAGGCGCAAATGAACGCCCTTGCCGATGGCGCCGATATTGTGGT
>Ga0302306_10000593_pt1 | contig 22054 bp, 19 predicted proteins | sample III_Palsa_E3_1_FD_198761 | JGI IMG/M metagenome (GOLD analysis project Ga0302306, IMG submission 198761) | Peat permafrost microbial communities from Stordalen Mire near Abisko, Sweden - III_Palsa_E3_1 | ecosystem: Environmental > Terrestrial > Soil > Palsa > Peat permafrost | place: Sweden...
CGATCTGCAGGTTATAGCAGGCAACGTAGCCACCGGCGAAGCCGCCATAGCCCTTGCCAACGCGGGTGCCGACGGCGTAAAGGTGGGCATAGGCCCCGGTTCTATTTGCACTACCCGTATTATAGCCGGTGTTGGTGTACCGCAACTATATGCCGTATATGAGTGCGCCGAAGCCCTGAAAGGTACTGGTGTACCTGTAATTGCCGATGGTGGCATCAAACATACCGGCGATATTGCCAAAGCCATCGCGGCTGGTGCCAGCTCCATTATGGCAGGCTCCTTATTTGCCGGGGTTGAGGAATCACCGGGCGAAAGCATTATATATGAAGGTCGCCGGTTTAAATCGTACCGTGGTATGGGCTCCATCGAGGCCATGGAATCGGGCTCGAAGGACCGCTACTTCCAGGATGTGGAGGATGATATTAAAAAACTGGTTCCCGAAGGTATTGTAGGCCGTGTACCGTTCAAAGGTACTTTAGCAGAGGTAGTTTACCAATACGTAGGCGGCCTGCGGGCCAGCATGGGTTATTGTGGTGCCAAAGACATCCCAACCCTGCAAAAAGCCAAGTTTGTACGCATTACCGCATCCGGCATCCGCGAATCGCACCCGCATGATATTACCATAACTAAGGAGGCGCCTAATTATACACGATAGGAACCGGGATTAAACGGATTTATAGGATGTTTAACCCACTGGACAAAAACTTACGAAATTTTAAAAATTTCGTAAGTTTGTTACTATCCGCAAATTTACTCCTCTTCATCCCTTCAACACCTTCATTTTCATCCGCTTAGGCAGCACCCAGCTAAAAACCAGGGTGATCAATAACGCGATAACACAACCTGCCACTACACACATCACTCTTTCTAAAGCAATATACCAGTGTTTGGATTGCTCGCTCTGCAGGGTAACTATCACCAGCGCGGCCAACGCGCTTCTTAACGAATCGGTCATTTTTAAAGCTATACCCAGCACAATGGCCAGCATAACACCAATGCACAGTATCAACAATTCAGGCAAATGAATGGGATAAAGGCCAATACCTACCGCGCATCCCAATATATTCGCTTTTATGCGGTTGTAAGCCTGGCTGTTGCTGCTGCTATCGGGCGACATGGCCAGCAATACTGAAACTATCGACCAGTAAAATGGGTATTGCGGAATAGCCTTGTATAGTATATAACATATAATAAGGCCAATTACACACTTAATTATATACACCAGGTGCGCCCGGTAAGCCAATCCGCTCGATTCAATAATGCTCATAACTTTAATAAAGCCTTAAAGATAGTATTCTTTAAATTCCGTAATTATTGAATGTGAATTTGGGTTATTGGTTTGTATAGCTCTTCTATAATTTATGTCATTGCGATACGCCGAACGGCGGAGAAGCAACCTCGTAGCCAATACAAACCAATAGGCAAGGTAACAACGATAATAATTCTTTTAAATAATTTCCTAATTTAGCTTCCGGACTTTCGGACTTTCCCGCGATCCGGACAAAAACACCATGTCTCCAGCAATACTACTATCATTCATCATAGGCTACTTTTTGGTTTTGCTGTTCATCTCCTACCTCACCTCGCGCAAATCAACCGATAACGACACCTTTTTTGTTGCAAACCGTAACTCCAAATGGTACCTGGTAGCCTTCGGGATGATCGGAACGGCGTTAAGCGGAGTAACCTTTATTTCCGTCCCCGGCAAGGTTGGCGCGCCCACCGGCGATCAGTTCGAGTATTTCCAGTTTGTATTAGGTAATGCCGCAGGTTTCATCATCGTGGCCATGGTATTGCTGCCTTTGTATTATCGCTTAAAATTAACCTCCATTTACAGTTATATCGAAGGCGCTTTAGGCGTATGGAGCTATAAAACAGCGGCGGGCATATTTTTGATCAGCCGCATCATCGGTTCGGCTTTCAGGTTGTACCTGGTGGTTATCGTACTGCAAAAATTCATTTTCGATAGTTACCATATACCCTTCGCGGTAACGGTGCTGATATGCCTGCTGCTGATATGGCTGTACACCTTTAAAGGGGGCTTAAAAACCATTATTATTACCGATAGTCTGCAAACACTGTTCCTGGTTTCATCGGTGTTCTTGTCCATCTTTTTCATCTGCCGCAGCCTGAACTATAACCTGTTCGAAGCCTTCGAAGCCGTCAAAAACAGCAGCTATTCCAAAATATTCTTCTTCAGCAACTTTGTGGGCAGCAAGTTTCATTTTATTAAGGCATTTTTAGGCGGCGTGTTCATCACCATAGCCGTAGTAGGGCTCGATCAGGACCTGATGCAGAAAAACCTAAGCCTCAAAAACATCCGCGAAGCAAAAAAGAACATGTTCAGCTTTACCGCCGTATTTGTGGTTATCAATATTTTCTTTTTGAGCGTTGGCGCGTTGTTGTACCTGTATGCGGCACGCTACGGCATAAAAGTAGGCCCGAAAACAGATTACCTGTACCCTACCATCGCGCTTAATTACCTGGGCATTGTGCCGGCAATGGTGTTTATGCTGGGCTTAACCGCCGCTACATTCGCCACAACAGATTCCGCGCTTACCGCTTTAACCACCTCATTTTGTGTCGATTTTTTGGGTTTTAATAAAGGCGAAACCATCAACAGCAAAAAAAAGGTGAGCACCCGGCATTATGTGCATGTCGGCTTCTCCGGTCTGATGTTTTTAACCATTATCGCCTTTAATGCCATTAATAACGATGCCGTAGTTACCGCAATCTTCAAGGTGGCATCCTATACTTATGGGCCACTGCTGGGGCTTTACAGCTTTGGTTTATTCATAAAAACCCGGCAGGTGCGTGATAAGCTGGTGCCTTTTATCTGTTTAATATCGCCTGCGGTATGTTACTTTTTAAGCACCTCGTCAAAAACGCTGCTGGGCGGTTATGTTTTCGATAACGAACTCATCATTGTGAACGGATTAATTACTTTTGTTGGCTTGCTGCTTACCTCAACAGCCAAAACAAAATCAGCCAAAATATAATTACTATACTTTATACCTAATTTATGACAAGTGATGATAAAATAAGACGCGCGTTTGAAAACAAGAACTGGCAGGAAATAAAAGTAACCGACTCCTGGCAGATCTTCAAAATTATGGCCGAGTTTGTTGAAGGCTTTGATAAGCTGGCCAAGATAGGTCCCTGTGTATCTATTTTCGGCTCGGCGCGTACCCATACCGATAACATCTACTATAAAATGTCCGAAGAATGCGCGCGCCTGCTGGCCGAGCGCGGCTATGGCGTAATATCGGGCGGCGGCCCCGGTATAATGGAAGCGGCTAATAAAGGCGCCTTTGAAAGCGGCGGTAAATCGGTGGGTTTAAATATCGAACTCCCGTTTGAGCAGTTCCATAATAAATACATCGACCGCGATAAGATCATGGATTTTGATTACTTTTTTGTACGGAAGGTAATGTTCATGAAATACTCGCAGGGCTTTATCGTATTGCCCGGCGGCTTTGGTACTATGGATGAAGCCTTTGAAGCCATGACGCTGATACAAACCGGCAAAATAGCGCGTTTCCCGATAGTGTTTGTAGGCAGCGATTACTGGAAGGGATTGTTTGATTGGATGGAAAAGAATATGCTGGAGCATGAGCATAACATTAACCCGGAGGACCTGAACCTGTATCGTGTAGTGGAAACCGCCGAAGAGGCAACTGAACATATTTTCCGGTTTTATGATAAATATGTGCTTAAACCCAACTTTTAAGCCGCCTAAAAAAAATGGTACAATAGTTGTATATGATTAAAAATAACATAATTATTTTAATCAATCTAAAACAAATACCATGAGCAATAACAACACTGAACCTGAAGAAAAAGGATTTTTTGACAAGGTTAAAGAAACAATTGAACACCTTTGGGAAGGTACCAAAGACACTACCGAAGAGCTAAAAGATAAAGCCGAGCACACGATAGATAATTTGAAAGATAAGGTAAGCAGCAAAAAGGCTACAGCTACAAAAACAGCTACAGCCGTAAAAGCCAAAGTTGCCGATAAAGCTTCGGCCACAGCTACAAAAGCGAAAGCAGCCGTAGCCGATGTAAAAGCAAAAGCCGATACAAAAGCTAAAGAAATTACAGCCAAAGCAAAAACTGAAGTTGCAGCCGCTAAAAAGGAAGTTGCCGATGTAAAGGCCAAAGCTGCCGACAAAGCAAAAACAGTATCAGCCAAAGCAAAAACTGAAGTTGCAGCCGCAAAAAAATCAGTAGCCGCAAAAGCTACCGCCACAAAAACCGGCGGTGCAAAAACATCAGCCACTAAAAAAACTGTTGCAGCAAAGTAAATTCAACTTCCTATTGGGAGTATCAAACACAAAAGGCGGTGAATTTCACCGCCTTTTGTGTTTGATCTCTTTTTGAAAGTCTCCCCTTCCGGGGGAGATTTAGAGGGGGTTACGCTCCAAATTTATACCCTACCCCTTTTACTGTCGATATCACATCATCGCCCAGTTTTTCTCGTACTTTGCGTATGTGTACATCAATGGTACGGTTGGTAACCACTACCGAGTCTTCCCAAATATTTTTCAGGATGACCTCGCGGGTGTAAACCTTGCCGGGTTTTGAGGCCAGCAGGTACAGCAGCTCAAATTCCTTTTTGGCTAATACCACCTTAACGCCTTTCTGAAAAACCAGATAAGCTTCGCGGTCAATTACCAGCTCGCCAATTTCCAGTTTGTTATCAGTTGTTTCTTCGGCTGGGGCATTGCGGCGCAAAATGGCGTTAATGCGGCTCACTAAAGCGCGGGGTTTAATAGGTTTGGCGATGTAATCATCGGCACCTACGTTAAAACCTGCAATTTCAGAGTATTCCTCGCTGCGGGCGGTTAAAAAAACCATAAAGGTGTTTTTAAATTCGGGCATGGTGCGCATAATGCGGCAAGCTTCGATGCCATCCATTTTAGGCATCATAATGTCCAGTACAATAAGATCGGGTAATGATCTTTTGGCTTCGGTAACGGCTTCCTGGCCGTTACGGGCTAAAAATACCTGGTAGCCCTCTTTCTTTAAGTTATACTCTATCAGTTCAAGAATATCCGGTTCATCATCAACAATTAATATTTTCTGTTTCGATGTGTTGCTCATGACGTTGAATTTTTGTATAAAAGTATAGGCTTAATAGAAGTAAATGGTTAAATCTATATTAACAAATTGTTAAATGTTACCTTATCTTAACAATTTATTCAGGCTTATTAAATGTTTTGTTTAAAAATTCTTCAAGATCAGCGCCCCGAACATTCTTCGCGATTATAATCCCCTGTGGATCAATGATAAAATTAGATGGTATGGCCTGGATATGATATAAAGTCTCTGTAGGCCCCTCAAAGTTTTTCAGGTCTGATGCATGCGTCCAGGTTAACTTATCGTTATTAATGGCAGCCTGCCAGTTTGTACGTGAGGTATCCAGCGATATGCTTAAAATATTAAGCCCTTTTGGATGATAGGTGGCATATTGCTTAACCACGTTCGGGTTTTCCTGCCTGCAGGGGCCGCACCATGATGCCCAAAAATCAAGCATTACATATTTGCCTTTATAGTCTGATAATTTGATCGGTTTGTTATCAATGCTGATGACCGTAAAATCAGGCGCGGCATGGCCAACTGAGATCGGCTTAACCAGCATCATTTGTTTAATGAATTGCTGTACGCCCGGATTATCGCTAAATTTGCCCTGTATATCATCCGCGTAAGCAACCATTTGCTGCTCGTACTTATCCGGATCGAGCGAGGTTACCGCGAAAAAGCCCGCCAGCGAGTTTTTGTTATCGTTAACAAACTTTAAGGTAGCTACACTATAATCGCTGATGTTTTTTTGGAAAACAGGCATAAAAGCCTGCATCAGCGAGTCGGATTGTTTGCCCAGCGCCTGTTCCTTAGCCTGGTAATCATCGGCAAGTTTGGTGTTTTTATCGGTATAGTAATTACTTACTTTATTAAACTCCTTTATTTTTTCCGAATCATCGGAGCCGGTTATAGTGTAGGCATGCGAATTATCGGTAATGTTGGTGGCAAAGGCAATATCGTCGCCATTTTTAGCTATCAGGTCAAAGATACTGCCGCCTACCCGTAGTTTATACAGGTTGGCATACGGCGCGTTATATTTAAACTGAAATTTGCCATCCTCGCTCAATTTGGTCGAATCGACAACGCTTACCTGGGTGCTATCCATCGCCAGCAGGTATATGGTTTTTAAACTGCCGGGGTTGGTAACAGTGCCTGAAAGCGTAAACACGTTTTTATCCTTGCATGAAAATATTAGCAGCGAGCATAAAATAAGGGTATATAAAACTGAACGGTTCTTCATTTATTTTGATTCTAATTCTTTAATTAACAATTGATTGGTTTTTTGCGGGTCGATCTTTCCTTTGGAGCTTTTCATTATCTCGCCCATAAACAAGCCTAAAACGCCTTTTTTTCCTTTTCGGTATTCAATAACTTTATCGGGGTATTTGGCAATGGCATCGTGGATAAACTGGCTCACATCGCTGCTATCGGTACTGATCAGCAGGTTTAATTCCGCAGCCAGTTCCTCGGCAGTCTTTTGGGGCGATCTTAACAACGCCGGGAAAAGTTTATGGGTAGCCACCGTGTTGTTGATCTTACCCGAATCCACCAATTTAATAAGCCCCGCCAGGTGCTCCGGCTTTAGGCCCACAGAAGCCAGCGTGGTACCGCTTTCGTTTAAATGCGACTTAACCGGCCCCATCAATAAATGCACTGCCGATTTATAGTTGGCGGTATGTTTTATCAGCTCTTCAAAAAACAGGGCCAGTTCTTTATCGGCTGTAATAACCGATGCGTCGTAATCGGTTAAAGCCAGTTCGGTAACATATTTTATATAAAGCTGCTGCGGTAAAGCGGGCATGCTTTGCTTTATGGCTTCAACATAGGCATTATTCAAAAACAAAGGTGTAAGATCAGGCTCGGGGAAATAGCGGTAATCGTTAGCCATTTCCTTCGATCGTAAAACCGAGGTTTCGCCGGTATCGGCATTAAAATTCAGGGTATTTTGATCTATCCGGCCACCATTCTCTATAATATTTACCTGCCTTGCAAATTCATGCTCAATGGCGCGTTGAACATTGCGTATCGAGTTCAGGTTTTTCACTTCGCAGCGGTTACCGTAGGTGGTAGCGCCTTTAAGCCTTACGGATATATTGGCATCGCAGCGCATGCTGCCCTCTTCCATATTGCCATCGCAAACATCCAGAAAGCGCAGCAATTTGCGGGTTTCGGTTAAAAAATGACCGGCTTCTTCGCTGCTGCGCATATCCGGCTCGGTAACTATCTCAATTAAGGGCACACCGGCGCGGTTAAGGTCTATCAGCGAATCATCGCAATGGTTATCGTGCATGCTTTTGCCCGCGTCTTCTTCCATGTGGATGTGATGGATAGCAATGTTTTTAGCCCTGCCATCGCTAAGCCTAACCGGTACAAAACCGCCAACACAAACGGGTTTCTGATCCTGTGTTACCTGGTATCCCTTGGGCAAATCGGCATAAAAGTAATTTTTTCGGGCAAAGGTATTGCTCAGGCTGATGGTGCTGTTGCAGGCAAGGCCCATTTTTACGGCATACTCCACCATGCGTTTATTAATGCGTGGCAATGTGCCCGGATGACCCAAGGATATGGCGCTCACATGGTGATTGGGTTCGGCGCCAAAAGCGGCGGAATCAGACGAAAATGCCTTGCTTAAAGTAGATAATTGCGCGTGAACCTCTAAGCCGACAACCAATTCATATTTGTCGCTTAGCTCGGCTGTAAGAACTGTCATATAAATAAAGCTCAGCTATGTATGCGGGCTGATTCCAATTTTCAAATATAGGGTTATTAGTGATTATGCGCAGAAAATTTTATTATAGTGTGTCACTGCAATATTTAATAACTGTGCCTTGCCACCATCCCGCGTTAGGGGGTGCAGCGGATACCGGCCCGCGCCTAATGCCTGTGCGCGTATGAGCGGAAAACCCCGGCCGCAGGCAACGCCCAACTTTTCTAAATACACTTAAATTTTCCCAATTTATATACGTTATTCAATAATATCGACATGGTAAATCATCAAATTAAACATTTAACTATAACCACCCATTATCACGTTGTTACTAAATCATCATCAACTATCAAACAATTTAGGCGTTACCTGAGGTCCGGTTATACTTATGCCGCAACTTATATGCGGTACAAGTATCATCCACAAACCGATGTCCCCTCAATCCTTAACGCAACCATTTAGCGATCAAACACCACCCAAACCTCCATATAATTAACAAAATTCTTTATTCTGAAAATTTATCCCTTATATTTAAAATTCGATAGCTCATTAACACCTCATTATGTATAAATACCTTGCTTCAATTGCAATTGCTTGCCTTGTAACCACTTCGGTTATTGCCCAAACTGCTCCGGTAGCTTCAAAAAACATCAATCCCGTTTCTAAAAGCCGCGTTTTACAGGTTGATTCCTCCGTTACCACCAAACACCAGGTAACCATAAAGGGACAAGTTATCCCTTATACCGCTACCGCCGGTTGTATGCCGATATGGGATGATGACGGCCGCCCTATTGCCGGGGTATTTTACACTTATTACCAACGAACAGATGTAACCGACCGCGCCAACCGCCCGTTGGTCATCTCCTTTAACGGCGGCCCCGGTACACCATCGGTATGGATGGAAATTGGCTATACCGGCCCACGCGTGCTGAACATCGACAGCGAAGGTTACCCTACCCAGCCTTATGGCATCAGCGAAAATCATAACTCTATATTGGATGTGGCCGACATCGTTTATATCGACCCGGTAAATACAGGTTACTCCAGGTCGGTTGACAAGGAAACGCCGGGGACTAAATTTTTTGGTGTGAACGAAGATATTAAATACCTGGCCGAGTGGATAAACACCTTTGTTACCCGTAACGACAGGTGGGCATCGCCAAAGTTCCTCATTGGCGAAAGCTACGGCACCACCCGCGTATCGGGCCTTGCGCTGGAGCTGCAAAGCGCGCAATGGATGTACCTGGATGGTGTTATCCTGGTATCGCCAACCGACCTGGGCATTAACCGTAGCGGCCCGGTTAGCGCGGCTTTAAAGCTGCCTTATTTTGCCGCCACAGCATGGTATCACCATGCCCTGGCACCCGACCTGGAAGCTAAAGAACTAACCGATTATTTACCCGAAGTAGAAGATTTCACCATCAATCAGCTTATACCGGCATTATCGCGCGGAGGATTTATCGACAGTGCCCAGCGGATAGAGATAGCGGATAAAATGTCCCGCTATAGCGGCCTGTCGGCAAAGGTGTTTTTAGATAACAATCTTGATGTATCATACGACTTGTTTTGGAAGGAATTGCTGCGCGATAAAGGTTATACCATTGGCAGGCTTGATTCGCGTTATAAAGGGATCGACAGGCAAACCAGTGGCACCAGCCCCGATTACAATGCCGAGCTTACCGCCTGGCTGGATGCCTTTACCCCTGCCATCAACATTTACCTGCGCGATGAGCTGAATTACAAAACCGACCTTAAATACAACATGTTTGGCGATGTATGGCCCTGGGATAATAATAACGACCAAACCGGCGAGAATTTGAGGCAGGCCATAGCGCAAAACCCCGCCCTGCATTTACTCATTCAATCAGGGTATTATGATGGCGCCTGCGATTATTTTAACGCCAAGTACAGCCTTTGGCAGCTCGACCCAAGCGGCAGGTTAAAGAGCCGCTTAAAATGGGAAGGTTACAAAAGCGGCCACATGGTTTATTTGCGCAAAGAGGTGCTGCCTGTAGCTGCGGAAAACCTGCGCAAATTTATACTGGAATCCATCCCCAAACCGGGCGAACCCGCGAAGTATTAGTTTTTTAAAGTTTATAAGTATGGAGGCGGCGCGATATATTCGTGTCGCCTCCTTTTTTTTGTGAACATTTTCAGTAGATATTTGGATAGGGGCTTTGTACGTCTTTTTAATGATACTTTTAATTACCTCGTTCAGGTAATTGCTACCATCTTCGGCATGTTTACAATTTTTGATGTATCCCGACCTTTCTCACGACTATATCCGTTTCGCATAGATCGTCCGCAAACAAAAGAGCCTCCCTAAGGAAGCTCTTTACATATTGATTGAATATCTCCATTGTTATCTGATAACTGATGGTATTGATACTGCTTATTTCTTAAAATGCTCAATTATCAAGCTGGCCAATTCAACGCCAATTCTTTCCTGTGCCTCATTGGTAGCAGCGCCAATGTGTGGAGTTAGGGATATTTTTGGATGTTTGATGATCTCTGCTCTCGGTGTAGGCTCATTATCGAATACATCCAGCGCTGCGAAGGCAACCTGGCCGCTGTTTAAGGCATCAACCAAAGCCAACTCGTCAATTAAACCACCGCGCGATATGTTAACCAGGCCTACGCCTTTTTTCATTTGTGCCAGTTCTTCAGCACCTATCAGGGCCTTATCAACAAATGGGGTATGCAGGGTAATAAAATCAGCTGTTTTGATGATCTCATCCAAAGTAGCCGCTTTAACCGATACATTAACTTTAGTTCCGCCGCCTAAAACCAATTCCAGTTCAGGTTTAAAGGGGTATAAGTCATAAGCCAGTACATCCATACCAACGCCAATGGCAATTTTTGCCACCTCGCGGCCGATACGGCCAAAACCAACAATACCCAAAGTTTTGCCACGCAACTCAATACCTTTGGCGTAAGCCTTTTTCAGGTCGTTAAATTTGGTATTGCCCTCAACCGGCATTTTACGGTTGCTATCTGGCAGAAAACGCACACAGCCAAACAGCTGCGCGAAAACCAGTTCGGCAACTGATAAGGATGATGATGCCGGCGTATTATAAACGCCGATGCCTTTTTCTTTGGCATAATCCACATCAATATTGTCAACACCTACCCCGCCCCTGCCAATAAGTTTCAGGCTCGGAACGGCGTCTATCAGGGCCTTGCGCACCTTAGTGGCGCTGCGAACAGTTATCGCATCATAAGCGCCTAATTTTGCGGGCAATTCGTCCTGCGGTATATTATTGGTATCTACTTCAAAACCGGCATCCTCCAGCATTTTTTTGCCTATCGGATCGATGCCATCATTAGCTAATATTTTGATCATGTTTTTGTTGTGAATGGTGAGTAGTGAGCGGTGAGTGGTTTAATGGCGGGAAATACTCACCATTCACTACTCACCATTCACCAACCTATTTATTTTTTTCTGCAAATTCCTGCATGGCATCAATCAGCACGTATACGCTGGTTATTGGCAAGGCGTTGTAAATAGATGCCCTGAAACCGCCCGCGCTTCTGTGGCCCTTTATGCCTACTATGCCTTTTTCGTCGCATAGTTTAAGGAATGGTTTTTCCAGTTCTGGATTATTGGTTACGAAGCAAACATTCATGATGGAACGATCTTCGGGAACGCAAACACCTTTAAATAATGGATTGCGGTCTATTTCTTCGTAAAGCACTTTTGCCTTGGCGTTATTTTCTTTTTCAATAGCTTCTACACCACCTTTTGATTTAAGCCAGTTAAGCGTAAGCATAGATACGTATATAGCGAATACCGGTGGAGTATTATACATCGATCCGCCTTCTATCTGTACCTGGTAGTTGAACATAGCAGGTATTTTGCGGCCTGTTTTGCCTAAAATATCATCCTTTACAATTACCAAAGTAACACCGGCAGGGCCCATATTTTTTTGCGCGCCTGCGTATATCAAACCAAAATCAGCAACGTTTATCTTGCGGCTGAAAATATCCGACGACATATCGACAACTATCGGAACCGGCGACTTTTTAAACTCATGCAATTGTGTACCGTAAATGGTATTGTTTGAGGTGATGTGGAAATAAGCGGCATCGGCAGGGATCTCATAATCCTTAGGGATATAAGTAAAATTAGCCTCCTTAGCAGTTGCAACAACCACGGTATCACCAAAAAATTTAGCCTCTTTTATGGCTTTGTTGGCCCAAACACCACTTTCAAGGTAAGCGGCTTTGCCACCCTCCGGTAAAAGATTGTAAGGCGCTAAAGCAAACTGGGTGCTTGCACCGCCTTGTAAAAACAATACCGAATAACCCTCCGGAACGCTGAACAGTTCTTTAACTAATTTTACAGCTTCGTTTAGCACAGCCTCAAACTCAGGCGCACGGTGCGATATTTCCAGTATAGAAAGACCGGTACCGTTAAAATCAATAATGCCGGCAGCAGCCTGCTTTAAAACTTCGTGGGGTAAAATGCCGGGGCCGGCACCAAAATTATGTTTCATAATATTAACAGTTTATAGCTAAATACGCAATTAACAAGTTGGCACTTAGTCGCGCCGAAGTTAGTTAATTTGACAAAATATATAGACTTTATTTGCTTTTTTTTCAAAATGTGATCCAATAATTACAGTCGGCAAATTTTATTTTGCCAATGCTTATTCACACAAAAAAATGTATTGATTATTACCGGGTTACGATCGTAATAGCAACTCCGGATGTTTTAAATTAGTTATTGCTTCCAACTGGTTTGCCGCCGAAAATACCGAGTTGCCCGCCACCAGCACATCCGCGCCGGCCTCAATAAGTTTGGCAATATTGCTTTGGTCAACCCCGCCATCAACCTCAATCAGCAGTTCAGGATTATAGCGGCGTTTTAAGGCCTTTATATCCGCAAGCTTCTTGTAGGTATTGTTGATGAATTTTTGCCCGCCAAAACCCGGATTTACCGACATGATGAGCACCATATCCAGTTCCAGGATAATATCCTCGAGCAGCGCCACCGGCGTATGCGGATTTAAGGCCACACAAGCCTTGCAACCCAACTCTTTAATATATTGTATGGTGCGGTGCAAATTAGGGCAAGTCTCGTAATGTACGGTAATGCTATAAGCTCCGGCGTCTTTAAACTCTTTAATATACCTGTCGGGCTCAACTATCATCAAATGAACATCGAGCGGTTTTTTAGCATGCTTATTAACCGCTTTAATCACAGGGAAACCAAATGAAATATTCGGCACAAACATGCCATCCATAATATCAACATGTATCCAATCCCCTTCGCTGCTATTGATCATTTCAATATCGCGTTGCAGGTTGGCAAAATCGGCAGCTAAAATTGATGGGGCTATTAAGTGGTTCATAAGCACAAATATAGGCAGAAATGTTTAACCTGAACCGGCTGCTTTAGCTAACTTTTTAAAAGGCTGTTTGAAACCGAACGCTGAGTGTATCGAAACCGGACGCAGAAAAAACTAACAGGAATGCCAATTGTCTGATAATCAAAAAATTATGACAAAGGCTTTTATTTTGCTGTTAATTTACATAATAAGCTTATTGCCACATGTTTAAAAATTATTTCAAAACCGCCTTCAGGAGCCTTTGGAAAAACAAGGCGTCGTCATTCATTAACATATTTGGCTTAACAATTGGGCTAAGCTGCTGCCTGCTGATAGGCTTATACATACAGCATGAGTTAAGTTACGACGATTTTGAAGTAAACGCCAACAGGGTGGTACGCGTAATAATGGAGTATAAATTTGACGGCGGCGATGACTTTAAAAAAGGCAATTATACCAGTGTACGGGTAGCTAAGGTTTTTAAACAAACCTTCCCCGAAATTGAGAACGCCGTAAAAATGGTTAAGTACAAAAGGCTGGTGCAATATAACGGCAACCTGGTAAACGAAAAAAACTTCATGTACGCCGACCCCAGTTTTTTTAACGTTTTTTCATTTAAACTTTTACAAGGTAATGCTCAAACCGCGCTTGCAGTGCCTAATCAGGTGATACTTACACAATCCACCGCCGCGCGTTACTTTGCAGGTGAAAACCCCATTGGCAAAATGCTGCGGGTAGGTACCGATAGCAGCCTTTACTATGTAACCGGCGTTATGCCTGATTGCCCTTCAAATTCGCAGATAAAATTCGATTTCCTGGCTTCGTTTTCATCACTAAAGCTGGAGAGCAGGGAAAAATCGTACTGGGATGCCAATTATACTACCTATTTTTTATTAAAACATCCTACTGACATTGCCTCGCTACAGGCAAAGATCGCTCCTTTTATGAAAAAGGAAATGGCAGGCCAGGGCGCTACGGTAAATTATATGCTGGAGCCGATGAAAAACATCCACCTGCACTCGGAGTTTGATGGATTTGAGCCGAATAACAACATCGTTTACATTTATATTTTAGAGGCAGTTGCCGCCATGATCCTGATCATCGCCTGCTTTACCTATATCAACCTGAACACCGCCCGGTCAATCGAGCGGGCCAGGGAAGTTGGCGTGCGCAAAGTTATCGGCGCGGGCAACAAACAGCTGTTTTGGCAATTCATGGGCGAATCGGTTTTGTTATGCACCATCGCAACCGCGCTCAGCCTCATTTTATCAATAGTGCTGCTACCCTATTTTAACCAGTTAACCGAAAAGCAATTAACGGCCGGCATGTTCTTTTCGCCGCTATTTATAGGTGTGGCATTGGGATTAATTGTAGTGGTAAGCCTGCTGGCAGGTAGTTATCCTGCCCTTATCCTATCCAACTTTCAGCCGGTAAAGGTATTGAAGGGCTCGTTTAAAAATACCGGCTCGGGGCAGATGGTGCGTAAATCGCTAATCGTGTTTCAGTTTTCCATTTCTATCATACTGGTCATCTCTACTTTTATAATGCAAAGGCAGCTTAATTATATTCAAAATAAAGATCTGGGCTATAACCGCGATGAGGTACTTATGCTGCCGATGATATGGCAAATGGCGCCTAAAACCGAACTCATCAAAAATGAATTTAAAACAAATAACAATATCATCAGCGTTTCGGCCTGTTATGATTCGCCGGTACATATAGGCGGCGGATACAATATGCGTTCATCGGTAATGCCCGAAAACCAGCAGGTGGCCGTAACAGCCGACCCGGTTGACCAGGATTTTATAAAAGCTACAGGATTAAAGTTAATTGCCGGCGAGGATCTGTCGCTACAGGACATTAAAGATGTGAGTTATGACGATCAGAGCAAAGTTAACTATCACTTTATACTAAATGAATCTGCGGCGCGGCAACTGGGCTGGACACCCGCCCAGGCCATTGGCAAAAGAATGTTTCTGGATGACTCGCGCCCGGGTTATGTTAAGGGGGTGGTTAAGGATTTTAACTTTGAATCGATGCATAATACCATAAAACCCTTGGTATTATTTCCGGAAATGGGCGGCACAACCATGCTGGTAAAAATAAAAGGAAACAACATAGCGCAAACCATTTCCTTTTTACAATCCGAGTGGAAAAGCCTGGTGCCCTACCTGCCGTTCGAATATCATTTTATGAATGAGGATTTTAATAACCTTTACAACTCGGATATTCGCCTGGGTAAAGTTTTAAATATTTTTGCCGCAATAGCTATTGCACTGGCCTGCCTGGGGCTATTGGGCCTGTCATCCTACTCGGCCAAGCAGCGCGTTAAGGAAATAGGTATCCGTAAAGTTTTGGGCGCAAGCATTGGGCATATAGTTACTACGCTGTCCATCAGTTTTGTGCGGCTTGTTTTTATCGCCATTATTATAGCTTCGCCTATTGCCTGGTGGGTAATGAACAAATGGCTGCAAGCCTTCGCCTACAAAGCAAACATGAACTGGTGGGTATTTTTGGTTTCAGCATCAGTTGCCTTAGCCATCGCCATAATTACGGTAGGTTTCCAGGCTATTAAGGCCGCAACTATGAATCCTGTAAAAAGCCTCAAGACAGAATAAGGGCAGTAGGGAAATACTTAATGAATTGAGGTAGATTAATTGGGGCGGATGCTATACCATCAATCACAATTCTTCAGCAGGTCAAAATACTTTTTCATTAAAACCGTGTCGTAATTTACCAGTGAGTTATAGGCTTCTGTTACCAGTTCGTTCAAAATAGAGGCACCGAGTTGCCCGCCGCCATTGGGAATGGAGTTGTAATATTTTATCAGATCTTTAACCCTGATGATCTCGTACAATAATAACTGGATCAGATCCGTTTGTGAACCACCCTGTACCTTGCCCGAATTATTATTTAGAAAATCTAAAGGATCATTGGTAGTAGATGTCATTTTCTATAAAGATCGGCTTTAAAAATTCAGCAATAATTTGTTTAACAAATTAAAAGTCCAAAAAAAGCTTTTTGTTTTAAATTTATGAATAAAAAATAAAAATAAATAATAAAGCCCTCGTTAAGAGGGCTTTATTATTAGCTATATTTTAACAATTACTGTTATTTTAACAATTACTGCTTTGCAGGCTCGGGCCTTGGCAGTAATGCTTTGCGCGAAAGTTTGAATTTTCCTTGCTTGTCAATATCCAATAATTTAACGCGCACTTCATCACCTATCTGGAAGATACCGTCCATAGTTTCAATACGGCGGTGGTCAATCTCAGAGATGTGCAGTAAGCCATCTTTACCCGGCATAATTTCAACAAACGCGCCGAAAGGCATAATTGATTTCACTTTACCTTCGTATATCTCACCAACTTCAGGTTTCGAAGCGATAGCTTTAATACGCGATACTGCTTTATCAATCGCTTCCTTGTTATCAGCGAATATCTGCACTACACCCTGGTTGCCAACTTCCTCGATAGAGATAGTAGCACCGGTTTCACGCTGCATTTCCTGAATGATCTTTCCTCCAGGGCCAATAACGGCACCAATGTATTCTTTATCAATACGGATGGTGATTATACGTGGCGCGTGTGGTTTGTAATCCTCACGGGGCGCTTCAATGGTCTTCTTCATTTCGTTTAAGATATGAAGGCGGCCTTCTTTTGCCTGGTCTAATGCTTTTGTTAATACTTCGTATGATAAACCGTTGATCTTTAAATCCATCTGGCAGGCAACAATACCTTTTTCGGTACCGGTTACCTTAAAGTCCATATCGCCTAAGTGATCTTCATCACCCAAAATATCGCTTAGGATAGCATATTTGGTACCCATTTCGTTAGTGATCAAACCCATCGCGATACCTGATACCGGCGATTTGATTTTCACACCTGCATCCATCAAAGCCAATGTACCGGCGCAAACCGTAGCCATTGACGATGAACCATTTGATTCCAATATATCAGAAACAATACGGATGGTGTAAGGGTTTTCATCGTCGGCAGGTAATACTTGCTTTAATGAACGCATGGCTAAGTTACCATGGCCAATTTCCCTGCGGCCAGCTCCCCTGTTAGGGCGAACTTCGCCGGTTGAGAAACCAGGGAAATTATAGTGTAATAAGAATTTGTTGTAACCGTTGATGAACGCTCCATCAATCATTTGCTCATCGTCCTTAGCACCTAAGGTAACGGTGGTTAATGATTGTGTTTCGCCACGGGTAAATACTGCTGAACCGTGTGCAGATGGTAAATAACCAACTTCGCTCCATATCGGGCGTATCTGGGTAGTGGTACGGCCGTCAAGGCGTTTGCCTTCGTCCAGCACTAAATTACGGATAGCGTCATACTCCACATCGTGATAGTATTTTTTAGCCAGGAATAAAGTAACCGCGTCTATTTCGCCTAAAGTAGCGATGTAAGCGTCACGAACTTCTTTAAACTTAACCGAACGCTCATCTTTACCCGATGCTGAAGCAGCAACCGCGTAAACCTGCTCATAAGTAGCAGCGTAGATCGCTTTTTTAAGGTCTTCGTTGCTGTTTTCGTGGCTGTAGGTACGTTTTACTGTTTTACCAACTTCGGTAGCCAGTTCACGTTGTGCCAATACTTGTATTTTAATATGTTCGTGAGCGAATTTGATAGCTTCAACCATTTCCGGTTCCTGTATCTCTTTACACTCGCCTTCAACCATACAAATATCATATTCAGATCCCGCTACGATGAACTCTAAGGTAGCACGCTCTAAATCGCTCCTGTTTGGGTTGATAACCAGTTTGCCATCAATTTTGGCAACGCGAACTTCGGATATTGGCCCGTTGAAAGGAATATCCGAAACTGATAAAGCCGCTGATGCTGCCAAACCGGCAAGGCAATCAGGCATAATATCTTTATCGGCAGAAATTAAGGTAATCATCACCTGTACATCAGCATGATAATCTTCGGGGAATTGCGGGCGTAAAGCGCGGTCAACCAAACGCGAGATCAAAACCTCGTAATCTGATAAACGTGCCTCGCGGCGTAAAAACCCACCCGGTATACGACCGGTGGCAGCATATTTTTCCTGGTAATCAACAGATAGCGGTAAAAAATCAACGCCTTCTTTTGCTTCCTTGGTTGATACTACGGTTGCCAGTAACATGGTATCACCCATTTTTACTACTACCGAGCCATCAGCTTGTTTGGCCAGTTTTCCGGTTTCGATCTCAATGGTGCGGCCGTCACCTATATCGAACACTTTTTTAATTGCTTTGTAACTCATCTTTTTTGTGTTGTGATGCGCTTTCATCTTTAGGGCGCACCGGTTTTATTTGTGTGTAAATATTGTTTGCAGAAAGTAAAAAAGCCATCCCCTTATATTGAGACGGCTTTTTGTTAAAAACTTGCAGATATTACTTGATGATATCCCTTAGCGCTAAGGCCTTGATGATAGCACGGTACCTGTTGATGTCTTTTTTGTAGAGGTAGGCCAGCAATCCGCGGCGTTTACCTACTAATTTTTGAAGCGACAACTGGGTTGAAAAATCGTGTTTGTTCTTTTTTAAATGCCCGGTTAAATGAGCGATACGGTTGGTAAATAAAGCTACTTGTGCTTCGGTCGAGCCGGAATCGGTAACACTTTTACCGTGTTTTTCGAAAATCTCTGATTTCCATTCTTTACTTAAATACATTACTTGAATAATACTAAAGCGGTTAAATATTTTTGTTAATTGTGGGTGCAAAGATAGTGTTTAAATTCAAAACTAAAAATTCAAAATTCAAAAGCTAAAATGGAATACTAATCGACAGATTAAGTAAACAAATCCACAAATTTTTCATTATATAAATTACCCCCGTTATACTTTTGAATTTTTACTTTTGAATTTTGAATTTCACCGATGTACAAAACTTACGAAACCGAACTCCGTGTGCGCCCCGATGATATAGATATGTATAACCACGTACACAACAGCCGCTATTTTGATTATGTGCTGGCCGCCCGGTATGATCAGATGGAGCGCTGCTATGGCCTGGGTATGGAGAAGTTTTTGGAGCGCGGTTTCGGCTGGCTGGTGCGCACCGTTTATATGGATTACAAGCGCCCGCTAAAAATGAGCGATTACTTTTTAGTGCGAACAGGTATTGATACTATTAATGAAAAGATTTGCAAGGTAAACTTCGAGATAATTAGCAAGGTTACCAACAAAACCTGCTGCAACGGCTGGTTTGATTTTGTACTGATAGATATGGCCACAGGTAAGGGCGCATTAATTCCGCAGGATGTTATTGAGCATTATGTGGTTTAAAAAAAACCTAAACCGGGAATTTTGAATAGTAAGTTCAGCAAAAATGCCGCAGTCAAAAAGTAGTTTTCAGGTGTTACTCTTCCCTTTTTCTTCAAGTTCGGTTATAAAGGAGGTAAGTTCCTTAATAAAAACATCAAGCGATGTTGCCGATCGCTTTAAATAGCCTGTTAATTTTTTTAGCTGGGCCGGCGAATTGATAAAACCTTCTATTATGCCCGTTATGCCTAAAATATTAGCTACCGGCTGCCTCACCCTGTGCGATGTTAAAAACATCATATCTTCTAATCCCTGTATATATTCCTTTAAATAATCATCAGCCTTTTTAAGCTCTTTATAAGCGCGGCTTAGTTCGCCGGCACGCTTTTCTTTTTCTTCATTCTGGTATAAAAGTTCTTTGTTGGCAACAATCAGCTCTGCCGCGCGATTTTCTTTTTCGGAGTTTTGAAAAGCAAGCTCAGTGTTGGCAATAAGTAGCTCCGATGCCCTGTTTCCCTTTTCGGTGTTTTGAAAAGCCAATTCAATATTAGCCACTATTAATTCCGCCGCGCGGTTTTCCTTTTCCTGGTTTAAAAAAGCTAAGGCATTATTAGCTACGGTTAGTTCGGCAGCCCTATTTCCCTTTTCCGTATTTTGAAAAGCAAGCTCAATATTGGCCAAAGCTAATTCGGCGGCGCGCTTTTCTTTTTCTTCATTTTGAAAAACAAGCTCTTTATTGGCAAGTATAAGCTCGGCGGCCCTGCTTTCTTTTTCGGTGTTTTGAAAAGCCAGTTCAATATTGGCTAAAGCTAACTCTGCGGCACGTTTTTCTTTTTCTTCATTTTGAAAAACAAGCTCTTTATTGGCAAGTATAAGTTCGGCGGCCCTGTTTTCTTTTTCCGTATTTTGAAAAGCCAGTTCAATATTGGCCAAAACTAATTCGGCGGCGCGTTTTTGCCTTTCACCATTCTGAAAAATAAGCTCAATATTTGCATGAAGCAATTCGGTTGCTCTGTTTTCTTTTTCTTCGTTTTGAAAAGCAAGTTCCAGGTTGGCTATAATGAGTTCAGCAGCACGTTTTTCCTTCTCTTCATTCTGAAAAACAAGTTCTTTATTGGCAATAAGTAATTCGTGGGCTGTGCTTCTTTTGTCCATGAAAATATATAAATATATGAGAGCGACTTGGGGACTATAATAAAATTGCGAATATTGATTAGGTAAAGTAAAGATAGATAATTTAATGCCATTAAACTGTACCTTTGATTATTAATAACATACTTATTTGTATAGAATGCTGCTAAGCCATATACATATAATTATTTATTGTTATTTAGCGTGATAAATTCTTTTAAAATATTCAAAACGCCCCTTCAATCAAATCTCCATAAAACTCCATCAAATTCAACCCGGCTGCCCGCACCTGCTGCGGTATTAAACTGGCCGATGATTGCCCGGGTGTAGTATTTACCTCGATAAAATAAAAATCGAAGCTGCCATCCAATAAAATAAAATCAATGCGCACCATGCCCTTACAATTAAGCCGCAGGTATATTTCGGTAAGTATTCCGGCAATTTTGTCGTTGAGTTCAGGGCTAAGGTCGGCAGGCGTAATTTCTTCGGATGCACCTGCGGTATATTTTGCCTCGTAATCAAAAAACTCTTTAAAGCTGATTATTTCGGTGGCCGGCAATACCGTTATTTTACCTTTCAGCCGCGCAATTCCCCTGCTAAATTCCCGGCCTTTAATAAATTCCTCCACCAAAACCTGGTCGTCCTCATGAAAAGCCTTTTCAAGCGCGGCAGGCAAACCGGCTATGTTATGCACCTTGCTCATGCCAACGCTGCTGCCGCCATTATTGGGCTTAATGAACAGCGGGAACTTCAAGTTAGCGGCTATGGTGGCCACATCGTGCCCATCTTTGCGGTGCAACTGCATGCTGCGCGCGGCATTTAAGCCATGTATACCGTGTACAAGGGTTTTGGTATAAGCCTTATTCATGGTAATGGCCGATGTGGTGGCATCGCAGGTATTATAGGGTACACCCAGCATATCCAGGTAACCTTGCAACTTGCCGTCCTCACCGGGTGTACCGTGTACCGTAATAAAAGCAAAATCAAACTTTACCTTCTCCCCTGCTATAGTCAGGCTAAAATCGTTCTTATCCACACTAATGTGTTCGCTGCCGGTATCATAAAACCAATTGTCGCGGTTAATTAAAACAGTATAAACCTTGTATTTAACAGCATCAAGGTTGGCTGCAATATTTTTTGCGCTATTGATAGAAACTTCATATTCGCCGGTGAAACCGCCGGCGCAAAGAGCAATATTTTTGGTTGTCATGATTTTTGTTTGTCAGAAAGTCCGAAAGTCGGCAAAGTCCGGATTTATTCATTCAAAATTAAAAATAAAAAGGAGCTTTAGAAACATGAATGATAGCAACACGTTAATTAAACAAATTCTATCTTTCGGTCTTTCCGACTTGCAGACTTTCGGACTTTCAAAATTATCCTTATGTTTGATACCGTAATATTCTACAGGTAAACAATGAGTAAATTTTGGGTCTACTTAAAAACCACATCGTTTCGTAACCACTTTTTTGGGGCCATTTGTTCTGTACTGGCCATTGTTTTTATAGCCTATTTCAGCTTAGGATATTATACCCGGCATGGCGAAGGCAT
>Ga0302306_10000603_pt1 | contig 21758 bp, 20 predicted proteins | sample III_Palsa_E3_1_FD_198761 | JGI IMG/M metagenome (GOLD analysis project Ga0302306, IMG submission 198761) | Peat permafrost microbial communities from Stordalen Mire near Abisko, Sweden - III_Palsa_E3_1 | ecosystem: Environmental > Terrestrial > Soil > Palsa > Peat permafrost | place: Sweden...
CTCAAAGATTTTATAACCATTCCCTAATGATTGCCACACAATGCTTTTATCTGAAAGTTCAGTTAAAGTCTTTGCAGATTTTATTTTTTCAGGAACACGGCTTAGCCATTTGGTTTTTCCACTATTTTGAATGTTTGCTTCACAATACCAAGCTGCGTCCATGGTCCAGCGAAAATCATGCTCTATTTTAAATCCCTTTTGAAATTTTTTTACCGCTACTATGGTTTCTTGCAAACTCTTTACATCAGTGGCATTACCATTCTTTGGTGCCATCCATAGCGGGATGCCGGCTCTGCCAGTCGTTACTAAATTCATCACAATTTGCTTTAAATCATGCCTGCCATCTTTTGAATAACCGTGCATAATTTTAACAATCTCCGCTTCATCTTCCCCATCATAAGCCCCTTCAAATGAAAAACTGGTGGTATCGTTATGGGCTGTATTACTTAATAATCCCTGCTCTTGAGCAATTGAAAAAGCAAGCTCACCAAAAAAATTCGTCACACCATAAGCTGCTATTTCATCTAAGGCTTTTCCTAAAGTATGATCATCAATATGTTTAGCTTCGAGTTCCGGCCCCAATAGTTTTTCAACAGGCTTATTTTGAAAAAATTGCGGCGTAAGGTAAAGCCTTCTATTGCTAAAACCTAAGCCATTTAAAATCATCGCGAGGATAGCCTTACCCGGGCTAACTATGCGCCTGGGGTCATTTGAGTGAAGCCGAGTGTTAATTTTTTCCTCTAGGCCTAAATCTTTACAGGTAGCAGCTACAATGCCCAAATGATCTAAGGTAACAATCTTCATTTCTTTACCAGCAATTTCCATTAATCATTTACCCTTTTAAAAAATCCTCGCAGGGCTTCATATTACGAAATTTTGCTAATAAATCAAAGTTAGATACGGTTTACCAGTTGAAGATAGGTCATTAATTATAAAAAGTTAAAGTCTAAATGCGGGAATATCGGCTTTATAATTTGCTAGTTAAAAAACTAATTTTAATTTAAAAATCTGGTTAGATCATTGGCTATAAGTATTGCAGCTATTCCTGTTTAAACGGTATACTGTTTACAAGTAACATATATGTTTAATTTATTAGTAGCAAAATATGACATATCATAAAACAGCGCAACAGATTATCAATCGGCAAATTCAACTTGCTATTATTATTAGTTTTCTCCTAGGTATTACTCGTAACGTAGATAGCGGGATTTCATTCTTTTTTGGTTCGTTAATTCATATTATACCAACTATAGCTTTTATGAAGATGTTATTCAAAAATAAGCATAGTCCTGCAAAAAAAATCATGAATAATGCATATAAAGGCGAAACTCTAAAGCTTATATTAACTATGCTAATATTTGTGCTGGCATTAAAATGGCAAAGACTGAATATATTAATATTATTTTTGGGATTAATGGTTATGCAAATAGCCCATTGGGTCATTCCTCTCTTAGCGACAATCCACAAGCCCAAGTTAAAAACTATGGTCCTTAAGGTATGAGTGGTGCAGTACCTCTGAATGCTACGGAATATATTCAGCATCATTTAACACATTGGACGATAGGCTCTGGATTTTGGACTTTAAACTTAGACACCTTACTAGTGTCATGGGTTTTAGGTGGTTTGTTCCTAATTTCCTTTAGCTTAGTGGCACGCCACGCCACTAGCGGTATTCCTGCCCCCATGCAAAATTTTGTAGAAATGATTTTTGATTTTGTGCATTCCCAAGTAAAAGATACCTTTCATGGCCAGAGCAAACTAATAGCCCCTTTAGCTTTGACTATCTTTGTATGGGTCTTTTTGATGAATTTTATGGATTTATTGCCCTTAGATTTAATACCCTTATTGGTAAATAAGGTAGGTGTCCATTATTTTAAAGTGGTACCAACAACCGATCCGAATGTAACCCTTGGTTTATCGCTCAGCGTGTTCTGCTTAATTTTAATTTATAGCGTAAAAATAAAAGGCCTCAAGGGGTTTGGTAAAGAACTTATTTGCCAACCGTTTAATTTTTGGGCATTATACCCCGTTAACTTGATGCTTAAAATTGTCGAAGAATGCGCAAAGCCTATTTCGTTAGGGTTACGTTTGTTTGGTAACTTATATGCTGGCGAGCTTATATTTATATTAATTGGCTTATTAAGTCCGTATTATCAATTTGTATTAGGCGCACCATGGGCCATTTTTCACATTTTGGTTATTACTATTCAAGCGTTTATTTTTATGATGCTTACCATTGTCTATTTAAGTATGGCGCATGAAGAGCATTAATGTTAAGAGAAAACATAGTAATTATTTTTTAGTTTTAGTTTAGGAGAAATAATGGAAACCAACCTTATGCACGCTGCGACGCTTGTTAGCCAGATACAAATGACTACTATTTATGCAGTCGCCATATTAATTGGGATTGGCGCTATTGGTACCGCCCTAGGGTTTGCAATGCTTGGGGGCAAATTCTTAGAAGGGGCCGCAAGACAGCCAGAAATGATACCGCAATTACAGGTTAAAATGTTTATTATTGCTGGTTTACTAGATGCCGTGACCATGATTGGAGTTGGGGTGGCATTGTTTTTTACCTTTGCAAATCCATTCATAGCACAATTTTTCCAATACTTTCCCGCATTAAAATAGGAGCTATTTTTGAATATTAATGCGACTTTATTTGGACAAATGATAACATTTGCGATTTTTGTATGGTTTACAATGCGTTATGTTTGGCCCCCTTTAGACAGTGTTTTGCAAGAACGTAAATTGAAAATTAGCGAAGGTTTGCAAGCGGCTGAACGTGGACATAAAGAGCTCGAATTATCGAGACAAAAGGCAACTAAAGAGTTAAAAGAAGGAAGAGAGCAAGCTACCGCTTTTCTAGAACAGGCCCACAAACAAGCCGCTCTGATATTAGAGGAAGCTAAAAAGCTAGCTATTCAAGAAAGAGAAAATATTTTAGAAACTGGGCGCGCCCAATTGCATCAAGAGTTTAAGCGAGCTAAAGAAGAACTACGAACTCAAGTAGTTACTATTGCTATGCAAGGAGCAGAAAAAATATTACAACGCGCTATTAATGATGATGATCATAAAATGTTATTTGAAAAAATTTGCGGGGGAGAATAATAAATTAAGTGGCAACTAGTATTACTCTAGCAAGACCCTATGCCAAAGCTATTTTTCAATTAGCATTAGAAAGCAAAACTCTAAATAGTTGGGCAGAGCTTTTGGAATGGTGGGCTGCACTCATAAAAAACCCTATGGTATTGCATTTGTTAGCAAATCAATGTAATACGCCCCAAGAAGCAACGCAATTATTAGAAAATTTAAGCCAGGACCCTTTAGATGACACCAAGAAAAATTTGCTTAAAATATTAGTAACACGCAAAAGATTAAGAATTTTGCCTCAAATTAATAACTTATACCAAGAATTTCGAATGAATTTTGAAAAAATACAAGTTATTACCTTAACCACGGCAACTCAATTAGAGGAAACTCAAAAAATATTTTTTATAAAAAAATTACAAGAACGCTTTAAACGCGATATTAATTTAACCTGTGTTGTTAAGCCAGACATTTTAGGTGGATTTATTGTTAAAGCTGGACATTTTAAAATAGATGGCTCGGTTAAAGGTCAATTATTTAGGCTGATTGATAATTTAGTATCTTAAGGATTCCATTATGAGCACAAACAACAATATGACTTTAAGTCCCTCTGAAATTAGCGATCTTATAAAACAAAAAATTATTAGTTTAGATTTAAAACCTGTAGAGCGTAATGAGGGTGTAGTAGTCAGCTTCTCTGATGATATTGTGCGTATTAATGGCCTTGATAATGTTAAATATGGAGAACGGCTGCAATTTGAAGGTAACCAATTTGGAATTGCGTTAAATTTAGAGCGTGATTCAGTGGGTGCTGTAATGCTGGGGGGAAATTCGACTAGTATTTGTGAAGGACAGAAAGTATGGGGCACAGGTGAAATTTTAAGTGTGCCGGTTGGAAATGCATTATTAGGACGAGTGGTAAATGCTTTAGGTGTACCGATTGATGGGGGACCAGCTCTAGAAACTCCTTTTCGCTCTCCTGTGGAAAAAGTAGCTCCCGGTGTTATGTGGCGAAAATCGGTATCAGAGCCAATGCAAACTGGTATAAAAGCAATTGATACGATGATACCAGTAGGAAGAGGCCAGCGAGAATTAATTATAGGTGATAGACAAACAGGCAAAACGGCCCTAGTAGTAGACGCCATCATTAATCAAAAAAATACTGGCGTAAAATGCATTTATGTAGCTATTGGCCAAAAAGCCTCTTCCGTTGCCAATGTTGTACGTAAATTGCAAGAACATGGTGCGCTTGCTCATACCATCATTGTTGCTGCAACTGCGGCTGAAGCTGTGTCTTTACAATATCTTGCCCCCTATAGTGGTTGTGCTATGGGTGAATTTTTTCGAGATAAAGGCGAAGACGCTTTAATTATTTATGATGATTTAACAAAGCAAGCCTGGGCATATCGTCAAATTTCTTTATTATTACGCCGGCCACCAGGTCGGGAAGCCTACCCTGGAGATATTTTTTATTTGCATTCTCGATTATTAGAACGTGCGGCACGTGTAAGTGAAGAATATGTTGAAAAGTCAACGGAAGGGAAAGTAAAAGGGCGCACTGGTTCTTTAACCGCTCTTCCTATTATTGAAACTCAAGCAGGGGATGTTTCAGCTTTTGTACCTACTAACGTCATTTCGATAACCGATGGTCAGATTTTTCTAGAAACCGATTTATTTAATGCAGGCATTCGTCCCGCTATTAATGCGGGGCTATCCGTATCTCGAGTAGGGGGAGCAGCCCAAACAAAAATTATCAAAAAATTAGGCGGAGGGGTAAGGCTTGCATTGGCTCAATATAGAGAATTAGCAGCCTTTGCACAATTTGCTTCTGACTTAGATGAGGCCACTAGAAAGCAATTAGAGCGAGGGCAACGAGTTACCGAAATGATGAAGCAACGGCAATTTATGCCTTTTTCGGTGGCTGAAATGGCTATTTCTTTATTTGCTGTCGATAAAGGATATATGGACTCAGTGCCTTTACATAAAATTTTAGATTATGAGGAAACGTTACAAGCATTTATGCGTACTTCGCATACGGCATTGTTACATTTAATCAATCAAGCAGGTGATTATAACGCGGATATTGAAAAAAGTATTCAAAAGGCATTGGAAGAATTCGTTGCCTCTAAACCCTTAGTCTTGCATTCGTAGAGGCATTACTAGTAATGGCAATTGCTAAAGAAATACGTTCCAAAATCAAAACTATTAAAAGTACACAAAAAATTACCCGCGCTATGGAAATGGTTGCGGCTAGTAAAATGCGCAAAGCTCAAGAACGTATGCAATTATCGCGCCCTTATGTTGATAAAATCCGTATGGTGATACAGCATGTTTTAAGCGGTAAGCTTGAATACCAGCACCCTTTTTTAATGCCTCGTGAAGTAAAGCGAGTAGGCTTTATTATTTTATCAACTGATAGAGGTTTATGCGGTGGTTTAAATATAAATCTTTTTAAAGCAACCGTACAATCCATGAAGCAATGGCATAAAAACAATGTAGAAATAGATTTATGTACCATAGGTAGGAAAGCAGAAACTTTTTTTAAGAATTTAGGAGGAAATATTAAAGCCTCAATTACTCAATTGGGTGAAAAGCCAGGGCTCGAAGATTTAATTGGGGTAATGAAAGTAATGCTAGATGGATTTAGTTTAGGAAATATAGATATTCTATATTTAGTATCTAATAAGTTTGTCAATACTATGTCTCAAACCCCTTATATTGAACAATTATTACCTATACCTTCTACTGAACCGGCAAGCAAGCAAGATGCCTTGGAAGAAAATACGCATAATTGGGACTATATATATGAGCCAGATGCACGTTCTTTATTTAATGGATTAATGATGCGATATATTGAATCTTTAATTTATCAAGGAGTAGTAGAAAATATAGCTTGCGAGCAAGCTGCCCGAATGGTAGCAATGAAAAGTGCTTCAGATAATGCAGCAAATTTAATAGATGAATTACAATTAAAATATAACAAGGCACGTCAATCTGCAATTACGCAAGAATTATCGGAAATTGTTGCAGGTGCTGCGGCTGTTTAAGTACAAAAAGTGAGATCAAACCTATGATAAATGGAAAAATTGTACAAATTATTGATGCGGTAGTCGATGTTGAATTCCCACATGATTCAGTTCCTAGAATATTTGAAGCATTAATCGTGACTTCGCTCTCTTTAACCTTAGAGGTACAGCAACAAATTGGAGATGGGGTAGTGAGGACCATAGCCATGGGGGTTTCTGAAGGACTAGAGCGGGGTTTGGAAGTAACACGCACTAATGCTTCTATTACTATACCCGTAGGGCGTAAAACTTTAGGGCGAATTATGAATGTCTTGGGGCAACCCATTGATGGAAAAGGGCCTATTGATTCTGATGAATTTTTACCTATACATAGAGCCGCTCCAAGTTTTAGCGAACAAGCTGCTAGCAATAGTTCATTAGAAACTGGTATTAAAGTTATAGATTTGATTTGCCCTTACGTCAAAGGGGGTAAGGTTGGACTATTTGGAGGTGCAGGAGTTGGGAAAACGGTAACCGTAATGGAACTCATTCGAAATATTGCCGCAGAGCATAGTGGCTTTTCGGTATTTACAGGGGTGGGCGAGCGTACGAGAGAAGGCAATGACTTTTATAATGAAATGAAAGAGTCGGATGTTTTAGATAAAGTGGCTTTAGTATATGGTCAAATGAATGAACCCCCTGGTAATCGGTTACGCGTGGCTTTAACAGGATTAACCGTCGCCGAAAAATTTAGAGACGAAGGCCGAGATGTCTTGCTTTTTATAGATAATATTTACCGTTATACTTTAGCAGGTACCGAGGTTTCTGCTTTATTAGGGCGTATGCCTTCAGCGGTTGGATATCAGCCTACGCTTGCAGCAGAAATGGGTGCACTCCAAGAACGCATTACCTCTACTAAGACAGGATCTATCACTTCTATACAAGCAGTATATGTACCGGCTGATGATTTAACCGATCCGTCACCTGCCACAACCTTTGCCCATTTAGATGCAACCGTTGTATTATCTCGCCAAATTGCAGAATTAGGAATTTATCCAGCAATAGACCCTCTAGATTCCACAAGCCGGCAATTAGATCCGTTAATTGTTGGTCAAGAACATTATGAAGTCGCCAGAAGTGTGCAAAGTACTTTGCAACGTTATAAAGAATTAAAAGATATTATTGCAATATTAGGTATAGATGAATTAGCAGAAGAAGATAAATTAGTCGTATCTAGAGCTCGCAAAATCCAAAGATTTTTATCACAACCCTTTTTTGTAGCAGAGGTTTTTACCGGCGCCACTGGAAAATATGTACCTTTGAAAGAAACTATTCGAGGCTTTAAAGGGATTGTAGCAGGTGAATACGATAAAATACCAGAACAAGCTTTTTATATGGTAGGTGGTATCGAAGAAGTATTACATAAAGCTAAAAGTTTATAATAGGACGATAACGCTATGGGCATGTGTTTTCATTTGGATATAGTGAGCGTACAAGAGCAGTTATTCTCAGGTTTATGTGAAAAATTGTTTGTAACAGGCATTATGGGTGAGTTAGAGATTTTATATAATCATGCCTCTCTATTAACTATTTTGAAACCCGGGCCTGTTTGGGTAATCCGCCAGGGCGGGGAAGAAGAAGCATTATATATATCGGGTGGAACTTTAGAAGTACAGCCTACTATTACCACTATTTTAGCTGATACCGCTATTCGCGCCAAAGATGTTGATGCAGCAGCAGCTTTAGAAGCAAAACAACGAGCCGAAGAGGCATTAATTAACCATACGGGTGATTTTGATTATGCTAAAGCACATGCACAATTATTAGAGGCAGTAGCACAACTACGTTCCCTTAAAAAAATTCGTGATCACTTAGGTTAATAATTGATTCACGGGTTTTGTAGCAGTTAGGTTTGATTATGGATTTTTCTATTGTAATTTTAGCGGCAGGCAAAGGAACGCGTATGCAATCTACTTTGCCTAAAGTACTCCATCCTATTGCAGGTGTACCTATGCTTGCGCATATTGTGCAAACTGCTCAATCATTACATCCCAAAGAAATTATTATTGTTTATGGGGCAGAAGGTAAAAAAATACGTGAGGCTTTTAACAGCCAGCAATATCAGACCCTGACTTGGGTAGAGCAAACAGAGCAAAAAGGTACAGGGCATGCGGTACAGCAAGTTTTACCCATTATGCAACCCTGTGAAAAATTATTGATTTGGTACGGTGATGTACCTTTGGTAAGTAAAAATACTTTAGAACGCTTTTTACAAGAAACTAACAGCCAGAATTGCTTAAGCCTTATTACGGTCCATCTAAAAAATCCTAAGGGTTTAGGTAGAATCTTACGAGATGAAGCAGGTACCGTTACAGGAATTATTGAAGAAAAAGATGCAAATGAAGCACAAAAAAAAATTACAGAAATTTGGCCTGGTTTGTGCTTAGTACCAACCGAGAAAATTAAAACTTGGTTAGCAAGGATAGATAATAATAATGCCCAAAAAGAATATTATTTAACTGACATTGTAGCCTGTGCGGTAAAAGAAAAAATGCCAATAAAAACCATATTTGCTATCAAAAACTGGGAAACTCAAGGGGTTAATGACAAAGCACAACTTGCTTTTTTAGAAAGAGAATACCAGTTAATGTTAGCTTATGATTTATTATTACGAGGGGTAAGCCTCATTGATCCAGCTCGTCTTGATATTCGTAATGCAACTTTACAATGTGGTCAAGATTTGAGTATTGATATTAATGTGATATTAGAAGGAACCCTTCAGTTTGGAAACCAAGTTAGCATTGGGGCAAATTGTATTATTAAAAATACTATCCTTGGAGATAATGTCACCATACACCCTCATTCTATTATAGAAGACGCAGTAATAGAAGATAATGCAATTATTGGACCTTTTGCGCGGTTACGCCCTAATGCAAAGATAGGTAAAGGGGTAAAAATTGGTAATTTTGTAGAAATAAAAAATTCTATTATAGGTGAAAATAGTAAAATAAATCATCTTAGTTATATAGGTGACGCTAAGGTAGGTAAAACCGTAAATATAGGGGCTGGGACCATTACTTGTAATTATGATGGGGCACAAAAACATCCCACACAGATTGAAGACGGGGCATCCATAGGAGCTAATAGCCAACTCATTGCACCCGTAAAAATAGGTGTAGGTGCTACTATTGGCGCAGGCACTACTCTAATAAAAGATGCTCCAGCGTATGAACTGACTATCAATCCTTTACAACAAATTATTGTACCTAATTGGAAACGTAAAATTAAGCTAGATGAAGATACTAAGGTAAAAAACTAGCTTTTATGTGCGGTCGTTTTTTTTTAGATAGTGATTTTGATACCATACAAACTTTTTTTAAATTAACGCATAGCATTCCTTTAAAACCTCGTTATAACATTTGTCCGGGTGAACTCATTCCGGTTTTATTAAAACCCCATACATTGGATTTTTTAAGTTGGGGGTTATTGCCTACTTGGTATAAGCAAGAAGAAAAAGGAGACCATGTTGGCTTTATCAACGCAAGAGTAGAAAGCGTAAATAGTAAGCCCTCTTTTAAAACTGCTTTTAAGAAAAGGCGTTGCATTATTATTGCCAATGGTTTTTATGAATGGAAAACCATAGGGCGAATAAAGCAGCCCTTTTGTATTCGGCAATCAGAACAGCCATTAATAGGATTTGCAGGGATTTGGGACGAAGCCAACACGAATTTGCAAAAAACTTATGCGAGTTGTGCCATTTTGACTCAAGCCGCAAGCGAGGCAATAATAGCTATTCATCCCAGAATGCCTGTGATTCTAGAACCTAAGGATTATGAAGCCTGGCTCAATCCACATTCTAAAAGCATAATTATTGAAAAAATACTGGAAAATAGCTTGAAAAATAATTTATATAGCTTACCGGTGTCTACCAAAGTTAATAATCCTGCCTTTGATACAAAAGCTTGTATTGAACCCTTAAATTAAAAAATGAAAAAGACTTGATTTTTTTGTAAGGACTTGTCATAATCGCCGCTCATTTCAATTAAGTATACATTTAACTGATAAATTTTTAATCTTTGGAGACATCATAGTGAAGAAAAGTGTTAAAACCACAAAAACTGGTAAAGCGGACTTAGAAAATACCCCTAAAGTTAAAAGAATTTTACGTGTTGGGCGCCCAGTTAAGGGTAAAACTGGCATGAAACTATCTCAAGTAGGTAAGGAAAAACAAACAAGAATTGAAATTTTACAAACTATTGCGTCGATTACTGACTTAAGTAAAACGCAAGTAGAAGCAGTATTTGCCACCGTAACAGAATTGTTACAAAATCATATGAAAAAGAAAGGATCGGGAGAATTTACTATTCCTATGACTGGAATTAAGATTCGCCGTATCAAGAAAAAGGCAACTAAAGCTCGTAACATGGTCAGTCCTTTGACCAAGCAAGAAGTAGTAATACCTGCAAAACCTGCACGTTCTGCTATTAAATTGACTGCTTTAAAATCCTTGAAAACCGCTGTTACAGAATAATACGGTTTTAAAGAATTTTTTACTAACAAAAGGCTTATTTGTTATAAGCCTTTTGTTATGTTGCGTCTTCATGTTCCAATAACCAACGTTTAATTGTTAAACCATGTGCATAGCCACACAAATTGTTGTGAGTGCCTATTACCCGATGACAAGGCAACATAATATCAAAATAGTTTTGCCCAATAATACGCCCTACAGCTCGATAAGCCGTAGGCCTATTTACGGTATGAGCCATTTGTTTGTAAGTTATAGTTGTACCTAAGTTAATATCAGCTAAAGCACTCCAGGTTGCAAGCTGTAACGGGGTACCGCTCAGCAAATAAGGTGGGTATTTCAAATCTAAAAACTGTTTCTTAAAATAAGCAGCTAGATAACGCTTAGTTTCTTGCAAAATACTATTCATAGCAGTAATTACTTTTCTGCGCTGCAAAGTTTTTTCTAAAAGCACAGAGTCACCAAACGTCAATTCTAATAAATGGGTATCGCTAGCTAATGCGACCATGACTCCACAAGGCGTAGAAAAGTCCTGTTTATAAACAATCTCAATATTTTTACTCATAGTCTTGCCAGAATATACTAGGATAAGGAAATTATGCAAATAAAAGCTATTATTGATACAATGTTCGGCATTATGCATACAGAACCTAACGCCCCTATCTCTTTAGCAGACTGGCTCAAAAATTTGAATCCAGCCCAACAACAGGCCGTAACAGCCCCCCCCGGCAATGTACTAATTTTAGCAGGGGCTGGTAGTGGTAAAACGCGGGTATTAGTACAAAGAATCGCTTGGATAGTCAACGAGTGGCATAGTTCGCCCTACGGAATTTTAGCCGTAACCTTTACTAATAAAGCAGCGCATGAAATGAAAGCTCGTTTAGAGCATATTATCGGCCATGGGTTACATGGTATGTGGGTTGGCACTTTTCATGGTTTATCGCACCGTCTATTACGTTTACATTGGCGAGAATGTGGATTACCAGAGCATTTTCAGGTAATTGACTCTGACGATCAATTGCAAATTATTCGCAAAATTTTTAAAAAAATGAATATAAACGAAGATAGAATCGAGCCTAAAAAAGCACAAAGCTTTATTAATAGAAAAAAAGACGAAGGCAAACGAGCTAAAAGTTTACATTATAGTGATAGCCTGTATGATAAAAATATGCAAGAAATTTATCTTCAATACGAAATACAATGTGAAGAAAATGGCTTAGTAGATTTTGCAGAACTTTTATTAAAAGCATTTGAAATTCTACAACAAAACGAAGAGCTTAAGTTACACTATCAAGAACGTTTTAAACACTTTTTGGTCGATGAGTTCCAAGATACGAATGGTATTCAATATCAATGGCTGAAAATATTAACCACAAAAGCGGCTTCGGTGACAGTGGTTGGGGATGATGATCAATCTATCTATGGTTGGCGTGGTGCTAAAATAGAAAATATTCAAGCCTTTGAGCATGATTATAAAGCGGTTACGGTAATTCGCTTAGAGCAAAATTATCGCTCAACAAGTACAATTTTACATGCCGCTAATGCTTTGATTATGAATAATGATGCTCGTCTTGGCAAAACCTTATGGACCGAAAGTGGGGCAGGTGAATTAATTCGAGTATATTGTGCCTTTAATGAAGAAGACGAAGCACTTTATGTAGTAAGACAAATAAAAAAATATGTAGAAGCAATAGGCTCTTATCAAGAAATAGGTATTTTATATCGTTCTAATGCCCAATCACGAGTATTGGAAGAAGCTTTATTACGAGCAGGCATTCCTTATACTATTTATGGGGGCTTGCGCTATTTTGAACGAGCAGAAATTAAAGATGCTCTAGCCTATTTACGTTTGAGTGTCAATTTACAAGATAATGCGGCGATTGAACGGATTATCAATATGCCCCCGCGCGGTATTGGTGATAAGAGTTTTGAAAAAATAAAAGAAATATCACAAACTCAAGAATGTTCCTTATGGCAGGCAGTGGAGCTTTGTATAAGTAAAAATTTAATTACAGGCCGCATTCGGGCAGGATTATTAGATTTTATGGATACCATACAAAAACTGCAAACTCTATGTATAGAAGTAACACTGCCTATAATGATGGAAAATGTAATACAGCTTAGTGGTTTATTACGTTATTATAAAGAGCAAAAGGGTGAAAGAGCCCAAAATAGAGCAGAAAACTTAGAAGAATTAGTAAATGCAACTTTTGATTTTGAAGCCGAGCAAGGAGAAGAAATAAGCTCTTCAACTATTGCCTTTTTAGCCTATGCAGCGCTGGAAGGGGGAGAAAGGCAATCCACTAAAGATAATTTTAATGCAGTACAAATGATGACTATCCATTCTGCTAAAGGCTTAGAATTCCCTGTAGTGTTCATTACTGGAATGGAAGAAAGCTTATTTCCCCATCATTTTTCTAAAGACAGCACTACTGCTTTAGAAGAAGAAAGGCGCTTATGTTATGTAGGTATCACGCGTGCCAAACAACAATTATTTTTGTGCTATGCCGAAAAGAGGCGTCTTTTTGGCAGAGATGAAGAACGTTTTCCTTCTCGTTTTATTCGCGAAATTCCGACAGCCTTAATAGAAGAGAATACCAGAAGAGTAAAGGTTGAGCATCAAGATCCGGGATTTTCTTTTGTGAATGACCTGCGACAAGATGCGCATGAAAGTGGATTTTATCTAGGCCAAAGGGTTAAACATCCTAAATTTGGTAATGGCACAGTGGTAGATTATGAAGGCCATGGGGATAGAACGCGTATCCATGTACATTTTGATATGTGTGGCAATAAATGGCTAGCCCTTAGCTTTGCAAAACTTGAAGCAGTATAAGAATCAAACGAGTTAAATTATGACAGCTATTCCTCAACACCCTTGTATCTTGGTTGATGGCTCTTCATTTTTATTTAGAGCTTTTCACGCAATGCCCCCATTAACCAATAAGGCAGGTATGCCAACGGGCGCTATGTATGGCGTAATCAATATGTTGCGCAAATTAATTAAAGATTATCAACCACAGTACTTATGTGTAGTTTTTGATGCCAAAGGTAAGCATTTTAGACATGAACTATATCCTAATTACAAAGCCAATCGGGCTGCTATGCCAGAAGAGCTTGGGCTGCAAATAGAGCCTTTATTTAAAATAATTCAAGCCTTAGGTATTAGCCTTATTAGCACTCCAGGGGTAGAAGCCGATGATGTTATTGGCGCTTATGCTAAAGCAGCAGCCAAAGATAAGCTCTTATGTATTATTGCCACGGGCGATAAGGATTTAGCACAATTAGTGGATGATAGTACCCATTTATTTAATCCCATGAATAATGAGGTTTTAGATAGAGCGGGTGTTATAGCAAAATTTAATGTAACCCCAGAGCAAATAATTGATTATTTAGCGTTGATGGGGGATACCAGTGATAATATACCTGGCGTACCTAAAGTAGGGCCTAAAACTGCAGCTAATTGGTTGCAAAGCTATCATTCAATAGATAATGTAATTGCACATGCTCATGAAATAAAAGGTAAAGTGGGCGAAAATTTAAGAGCTTCATTAGAGCAATTAGCTATTTCAAAACAATTGGTAAGTTTAAAATTAGATTTACCCTTAGAATATAAAATAAGTGATTTTACTATAAAGCCAGCTGATAATGAAAAATTAATGGCTTTATATACTGAATATGAACTGAAAAGTTTTTTAAAAGATTTACAAGCTTTTATGCCAGTGCCACTTGGGCAAAATCCAGAAACAGAAGCGTTGCAGTCTGACGCTACACCCATTGAACATGACACCATATTAAGTAAGCTAAACTTTGAAGCGCTAGTTGAAGCCTTAAGCCAAGCAAGCTTAATTGCAGTAGATACGGAAACCACAAGCTTGGATACTTTTCAAGCTGAATTAGTAGGTATTTCTTTCTGTATCCATGTAGGAAAAGCCTATTATATTCCCATCATGCACAATTATGAAGGAGCACCAACGCAGTTGGAGCGTGACTATGTGCTGCAAGCCTTAAAGCCTATTTTAGAAAATAAAGATATAAAAAAAATAGGGCATAACCTGAAATATGATTTGGCTATTTTTGCTAAATTTAATATTGCAGTGCAAGGCCTTGCTTTTGATACTTTATTAGAATCTTATGTTTTTAATAGTACAGCTTCGCGCCATAATATGGACGCTTTATCGGAAAAATATTTGCATTATAAAACCACTACTTTCGAGGAAGTAGCAGGTAAGGGGGCTAAACAAGTTTCCTTTAATCAAGTTTCTCTGGAAGTGGCAGCCCCTTATGCTGCGGAAGATGCCGAAGTAACCTTACGATTGCATAACTTTTTTTGGCCTGAATTAACAAAAACACCTTCCTTAATGGATGTATTTCAAACTATAGAGATGCCATTGATGCCGGTATTAAGCCGCATGGAACGCTATGGAGTATTAATTGATTGCGATAAATTACATGCTCAAAGTAAAGCATTCCAAATCCGTTTATTAGAATTGGAACAAGAGGCTTATACACTGGCAGGTGAAGAATTCAATTTAAATTCGCCTAAGCAATTACAAGAGATTTTATTTGTTAAATTGAATCATCCAATCTTAGAAAAAACGCCAACCGGCCAAGCTTCTACCGCCGAAAGCACCTTGCATGAGTTAGCTCTGAGCTACCCATTACCTAAATTAATTTTAGAATATAGAACTATTGCTAAGTTAAAATCAACTTATACCGACAGTTTACCATTACAAATGAATGCCAAAACAGGCAGAATACATACTTCGTATCAGCAAGCAGTAACGAGTACTGGTAGATTATCTTCGACTGAGCCTAATCTACAAAATATTCCTATTAAAACCGAAGCAGGTCGCAAAATTCGCAGTGCATTTATAGCACCACCGGGAAAAAAAATACTTTCTGCAGATTATTCACAAATCGAATTACGCATTATGGCCCACCTTTCTCAAGATCCTACGCTGTTACAAGTATTTGCCAATGGGGAGGATGTACATCAATCTACCGCCGCCGAAATTTTTAATGTGCCTTTAAGTGAAGTAACCCAGGAACAACGTAGAAGTGCCAAAGCGGTAAATTTTGGTTTGATTTATGGCATGTCTGCTTTTGGCCTCGCCAAACAATTAGGGGTATCTCGCGGTGAAGCAGATAGCTATATTCAAGCCTATTTCAAGCGATTTGCGGGCGTTAAAAATTTTATGGATGACATACGTAAACTGGGGGTTGCGCAAGGTTTCGTAGAAACTATTTATGGCCGTCGAATTTATTTTCCCGATTTGCAATCAAAAGTAAGTATGAAGCAAAAAGCCGCTGAACGCGCTGCTATTAATGCACCGATGCAGGGCAGTCAAGCAGACATTATAAAAAAAGCCATGATAGAAATAGATGCGTGGCTACAAGATGCTGAACCGAAAGTGGTGATGATTATGCAAGTGCATGATGAATTGATATTTGAAGTGCCTGCTCATAAAGTCGACATGATAAGTGAAAAAATTAAAACTATTATGACAAGTTGTGCAACCTTATCTATACCTTTAGTGGTTGACGTGGGGGTAGGGGATAACTGGAACGAAGCCCATTAAAGAAGAACATAAGACCAATAATCTCTATTCAAGCTGATAGGGCCAATGAATTTATGAAAGATTTTGAAGTAGCCTGCTTAGTTAAGAATATAGCTTTATATGTGCTACCACCTACATCTGCATGAGTCTCAAATGTACTGAGGCGAATAGACCATAGCATTCAAACGATAATTACGGTATAGTGATTATAAGCCAAGGTTACTGATTAAAGGTATAAAAAATGAAAAAGATTTATATTGTACTCGCTAATTCCATTTCTGCTAGCTTTTATGTTGTTTCTAATAAAGAGAGACATTTCAATCTGGTGAAAAAACTCAATCACCCTGAAGGCCTTTTAAAAGAATCTGAATTAAATTCTGATAAAGCAGGCCATTATCAAAAAGGCGGCAACGAAAGAGGGGGCTCTCTTGCTGAACCCACTTCTCATAAGGAATTAGCCAAAGAACACTTTGCAAAAAGTATTTGCGAAGAACTGGAGAAGGATAGAGTTGCAAATGCTTTTGATAATATTATTATCGTTGCAGAACCCCATTTTTTCGGATTAATTAATAAAGAAGCCTCGAAACAGATTCAAAAGTTAATACGTTTTCATCTTCCAAAAGATTATACACATTATTCTGAAAAGGATTTAAAAATTCAACTAGAGGAAGTTTTACAACATGAAATTAATTTAATATTAACTGATGTTTAGAGGTGTTTTTCTTATATCTTTAAGTCAAAAGATATAAAAAACCGGAAGAGCTTTTATTTGATTAAGTTAGACTCTCCAGATGAAAAAGATTGTTTTAGATTATCTTTAAATTGTAACAGAAGGTGGCCTTGATTATTAATACCAATACCAATGCCGCAAAAAATTAAATTATTTGAATTTAATCGTACCGGCTGATTGAATAGAATATCTCTCTTTTTCCATTCTTCCATAAATCCTTGCAAGCCTTGGGTTTTAAAACGTTGTAAATAAACTAATATTTTATTTATTAGTAAAGCACATAGTTGATTGCGATCAATATAATTTCCAGTTAATTTTTGCAGTGAAGTCCATGGTTGATTTATAGCATCCTTATCTGCCTGTAGCATATTCACATTAATGCCAATACCAATAATGATTTTTGTATAATCATTTGCGTTTTTGGTAGTTTCAATTAAGATGCCAGCTAATTTTTGTTGGTTAGCGATGATATCGTTTGGCCATTTTACCTTAAGGCCGTTTGGCACTTGGCAATTTTCTTCAACAGCTGCACACATTGCAAGTCCAACTATGATGCTTAAACCAGACAAATTAAAGTTATTGGAATGCATAAAGTAAGCTAAAGAAAGATAAATATTTTTTCCAAAAGGGGAATACCAACTTCTATCTAACCGCCCTTTTCCATTAGTCTGAGTTTCAGCAAGGTATACGGTGGGATTCCTGTTTTTTAGTAAAGCTTGTTTTAAAGCATCATTAGTTGAATCAATCTTTTCAAAAATTTTTATGTTAATAGCTTTAGTGGATAATAATTTTTTTATTTTTATTTTATCTAGTAAAATTAATGGTTCTTCTAAACGATAGCCTTTTTCTTTAATGAAAGATATCAATACATTATAAGATTCTAATTTTTTAATAAGCTTTGAGACTATAAGGCTAGTGGTACTGAGAATTGTTGCCATCGAGGTTTCAGTATGGTAATTTCCATCACTTAGTAATGCACTTATTTTGATTAAATTATTAGCCATTTTTTCCATTGAGTTTTTCGGTAGCTATTAGGTAATGAACTTATGTTTTTCTTAAAATTAAAATATTATACAAGAAAGAATGAATTTATGCAGTCATAAAAAGGAGAAAATTATTTTACGGTTTTAAGTGCATAACACGTAGTCAAAAAAATCGTATATTGTGCCGATAAATTCTTAAACTGTTTTTGTATACAGTGTTGATGTGGCAAAAATCTTCTATTAACTTTCATATCCAAATGCGCTAGACATTTTATCGCATTCATATTTTGATAAGCCAAATTTACCAGCAACTGCCCGCCATTGCTTAACTGCCAAATTAACTTCTTTAATAATTAATAATGCTTCTTGATGTTTTAATCGAAATTCTTTTGCAACTTGCATCGCAATTTCTAAGGATGCGGCATTATCGTAATAGTCAATTGATGTAGTAAGAATGCGAGGCGCTATTTCTATAGGTGTGGGATTGATATCATAAGCCGGGGATAATCTCCATCCCTGCTGTTGCTCATAAATAAAGCCATGATTTCGCAAATGATCATCTGTATTAGAAACCATGATTGTAAAAACAATACGTCTCCATAACTCTTGCATATCTTCTTTTGGAGCAGCACCATTTTGAGCCAAAGCATAAGCCATTTCAAGATAACTATGTTGTTCGTTATCACATGCACCAAGCATACTCATTGCAGAAAGAAAGGGGATGCGATTACCCTTTTTTCTATCAAATCTACTGATTATTAGAATAGGTTTTTTACAGATAGTTTCTAAACGATATAAAGGTATTCGTATCCCTGCTTTTTTTGCTAGGGTTAACATTACTGCTTCCCAAACAACCACATTAAATTCATCATCTTTTTTAGAAAATTTAGCAATTGCAAGGCTGCCATCTTTGTCGCGAACAGATGCTTTGGGGCGCGCTCCTCCTAATGATGAACCAGGAGCTAGTAGGAGCTTTAAATCTGCAGCACTTTCATTTTCAGCAATAAATTTTTCTGTAGCTGATAGTAGTTTAGGAAGTTCAACTAACGCGGGTATACTATTTTTTTGTGGGGGCGATAAAAATATATTTTTATTAGAAGAAATTGAAAATCGTAATGCACCTTGACGTGCTTCATCATTTACACCTAAGAGATAATCAACCTCAAACAGAGTTCTTGGAGCACGATTTTGTTCTTTTGCTTTTAATGCCTCTCCCCGGCGCATAAGTATGCGCCCCCAACGATCGGGGGCAGAATCACCCATTGCTCCGAATAAATTAATATTTTGGTTTGTATGGAAAGCACCTTCGGTAAGTTTTAATGCCGGCTCCATTGCAAATTTTGCAGGGTTATTTAACCATGCTTTATCGTATTCAAATGTTGCGCTTTCTTTATGGTTTTTAATGTGACACCATAGTCTTCCAACCTGTATATTTTCACCTTGCAGTGATATTGAAACGATTATTTCTTTGCTATCCATTATTTTCTTCATTTTTTTTTCGAGGATTACGGACTCTTTGAGGTAAATTTTCATCCTCTAATCTGCGTCCTATTATATCATGCATGCTATCCACTAAATCACTTAGACGCTTTTCCATCCCAAGAACGAAAAGTACTGCCGCATAGCCTCCCATAGAGGCCGTTGGATCACCTTTTTCAATTTTTCCGACGGTAGCTCGTGCTAGATTAGCACGCTCAGCCATAAGCTCTATAGTTATATGGCGCCTGCGCCTTGCATCGTTGATATCTTGGCCAAGCTTACGCAAAGCCCTTAATACTGGAATGGGAAAATTTGCCATGAACATCACCTAACTGTATTAAATAAATCATAATTATACTTAACGACTATTATAGTAGACCTTAAAGGAAAAATCCAATAAATTAGGTTTTATGACTACTATATTAGTCATTATATCTAATAACGACTAATTAAATAATCATTAACATACATGGTTACACAATCTTAATTACATATTGTGAAAAAGCTTAACTGAGAGCTTTAAAAAAAACATTAGAAATTATAATCCTTGTGTGGCATCGTTTTTACAATTAACACTGCGGGATAATCTATTTATAAGCAAAATTTTAACAATAATACATTAAGTTTTTGGAAATTTATTAGCTAATAAACTGGCATTTTTAAAAAATGATGTACCCTACAAATGACCAAAATCGTCACTTTTAGTACGTGTTATGGGTGTGAAATATAATGAACTATTCAGTTCCAATGGAAAGAAATCGTCGCTTTCTAAGACATATGCTCAATCTAAACTCTATGGCTTTAAAGTATTGCTATTTTTTTCTTCAGACTGCTGAATTGGCTCATGGGGGCAGTAGCTATACAAAATCTCTTTAATAGGGGCCATGCTTATAATGTGGGTAATTAATTCTTTAATTAACTGTAGTTGCATCTCTTCTTCTTCGTTGTTGGGTTTATAATGTGCAACAAATTTTTCAATAGCATAAAACATATGTCTATCTTCAATATTAATAAAATTTTGATAATCGAGACTACTTGTATTTGGAATTCTGTAATAGTCTTTTTCAATATTCCCCGAGCCAATAGCATTTTTTATTAGTTGCGCCGCGTTTGAATTAAAAGATATTTTTTCATACTGTTTTGAAATATTACCTTGTTTTATGTAGTCAATATAGGGCGAGTTAAGCATAATTTTTTCAAATAACACACAATTATATTCTTCTGTATAACGGCTCGCTTGGATATGCCAAATAAACCACGTTAGAAATTCTTGACTATTTTTCATAGAAAAGATACCAAAATTTGCATCAAAATAAACATAATTTTTTTCTTTATCTGTTGCAATTGCTGTGAAATGCGGAGCACATCTTCCATCTTCAAAGCTAATACTAAATGCCATAGGGACTTTACTATCATCTAAAATATTTAAAATTTTTGAAAGTGATTCTTTGATGTCTTTAAAGCTACTCGCTACATAAGGCTCTGTATCGACCAAAGCATTTGGAATCGATAAGTCTTGTAATGTATAAATATCTTCGTTATCATACAAGGCCTCAATTTTAGTATAATTTTCATAGCATAGTTTTAAAGCATTACAATCTTTATTTATAAAATTATTTTTACAACTTAGTAGCTCCGGAGCTTTGTAATTAAATATAGTATTGTGAAGTAATAAACCTCTAACTCCCACAAGCCCAAAACCTTGGCATACGCCACTGCCTGTAGAGCTAATTAAAATTTGGCCGGCAGAAAAAAAAGGAAGGGAGGGAGATAGGGAATAAAGTTTTTGATAATATAAATTTAAATGATAAATTGGTAAAATATCAGCACATTCCTCCAAAGTAGTTGGCTGTCTTATTCTGCCCGTTCGAAATGCCTGCACTCTATTATAGTTTTTTTCATGAAGTTCTAATTTCTCAACTTCATATTCAAGCAAATCAAGATAACGTTTTTCAAAAAGGGAGTTTGCTGCATTTCGTAATTGCTTCATCAAAGCAATACATTTTTGTAAGCTTGTTAATTGGAAATCTAGATTTAAATTTTTCAAATGTAGGAATATTTGGTTAATGAGTTCATTCTGTGATGGAAAATCTTGACTAAGGGGTAGAATATTTGTTTCTAAGTTCGCTAATTTATAATAAAATTTCATTTGATACCTCTAAAATCTTAATAATTAAATGTAATAGGATTGTTTTTAAAAGCAATATTATAGAATGCTAAGCAGTTATTTTATTAATATAAAATAATAACTGATGCAATTAATATACCCATTGCAATCTAGTTTTAGGTGTAGAACTGCACTTAATGATGTTGTATAATCGGCGAATGCAAGAATTTAGTTTATCAAGTGAAGAAATACAGGAGCTACGTGCAGCGCACCGTTCCGCT